>OBEQ012135816.1_pt1 | contig 24914 bp, 24 predicted proteins | sample 1670901 | NCBI WGS metagenome assembly OBEQ01 (sample SAMEA104232315, study PRJEB22302) | groundwater metagenome | biome: forest; feature: aquifer; material: groundwater | place: USA | collected 2011-08-07 | depth 5.4 m | reverse complement strand
TCATTAAAAAGTACAACATTACCTGCACAAGCTGCAGGCAATAGACAAACTTTAGAATTATGTTTGATACATGCTCCTGCTAATTTAATTTCATTAACATACTCAACAATTAATTCAGGACCATGGAATATAATAGTTTAAAATGAAAAAGCAAAAAACATTAGGAATTTTAGGTATATTTTTACTACTTATAGTAATATTTAGTTTTAATGTAAATTCTGTTGGGATTAGTGCTCCTTATTGGGATGATAATCCATTATATGTGCAACCTGGAGAAACTAAAGAATTTACTTATTTATTACAGAATGTAATTGGAAATCAAGATGTAAAAATAAAAGCTGAATTAGAAGGGGACCCTAGTATAATTAAATTTCTAGATCAAAATAATTTATATGATGTTCCTTTTGGAAAAAATGACATTCCAGTTAAAGTTGAGATTAAGGTTCCACAAGATTCTAAACCAGGGCAAGAATGGCAAGTTGGGGTAAGATTTACAACAACATCAGCAAGTACAAACGGAAATCAAGTAACAATTGGTACTACATACAGCAAAGGGTTTAAAGTTATTGTGAATGAATTAAAAATAGTACCAATAGCACAAAATATTAAAAAAGGCAGTTCTAGTAATTTTTTAATATATATAATTTTAGCATTAATCTTAGTTGGAGTAATGTTAATAATATATTACTCACGTAAAAAAAAAGAGAATATAAATAAGAATGAATGAAAAAAATTATAATAGTTGCTATACTCATAATTTTAATTAGTTTATTCTTTATTAATGAAAATCAAAATGCTAAATTAAAGACAGGAAATATAACATTAAGTAAAAAGTTAAGTATCCCTACCCTTGTATCGATAAATGTAACTACCCTTCCACAAATCTTCATTGATTCTCCATTAAATAAAACTTATAATGACAATAGAATAAGTTTAAATTTTACAATTTTTAGTAATAATAATATACAACAAGTTTATTACACAATTGATAGCGGTTTGCCCACAATTATACCATTACAAAACACTACAATAATTATTCCAGAATCACTTATAAATATAAAAAATAGTTATAAGTTAACATTATACGCCGTTGATGTTTTAGGACAATCAAATAGTAAGTCTGTAACATTTAGCTTTAACTTAAGCTTACCCTGGAAAATTATATTTACTAAGTTTAATGGAGCAACAACTAATTTTTCAATATTTAATAAATCACAATTAACAAATCTTGATAATGTTATTTTAGAAAATACAGAACATGGACTGATTAATTACAATCAGATTATAAATATCAGCAGAGATATTAACTTAGATCTATATGCAAATATTTCATTTAATAGAATAGAAGTACAAAGTGAATTTATTCCAGAATTTAATAAAAGTGCAACGTTAAAATTATATAATTTAAAATTTACTGATCCAAGAATTTTGGTTAATGGAAGAAGTTGTCTTAGTTCAATTTGTACAAAAAATAGTTATTCTAATGGGATATTCTCATTTAATGTAACTGGATTTAGTATTTATTCTACAGAAGAAGCGGGTTTAGTAATTTCTGGAGGCGGTGGGGGTAGTGGCGGAGGTGGTGGCGGAGGGAGTTCAGGAGGAGGAAGTTTTATTAATCCTAATCAAAATTTAATAGAATTTGGCATTGAGATAATTCAAATAGGAAAGTTAACAATTTATCCGAATGATACAATAATAATTCCTATGCTAATTAGAAATAAAGGTCAAAAAACTTTAAATGGTATTAATCTACAAGCAACAACAAATACAGATAGTATAAGTTTAAACCTAGATAAAAAATTTATAACTAAATTAGAAACAGGTCAAGTAGAAAAAGCGTTATTAAGAATAACAAGTTATAATAACCTTGGAACGTATCAAATTATATTAAATGCGAAAGTTAGTAATCCAGAAGTATCTGATACTTCTAGTATATTTATAGATTTAGTAGAAAAAGATTCTGGTGGTAAAAAAAGTTTTGCACAATTTCAATTAGAATTCTTAAAAAGATTATTTGAAAGTAACCCAGAATGTTTAGAATTAAAAGAATTACTGATTCAAGCAGAAGATGCTGTAAATAAAAAACAATATGATAAATCAATAAGTTTAGGTAATGCTATGACTAATGGCTGTAAATATTTACTTAAAAAACAAAATAAAAATATTAATTTATTTAAATTAATAAGATTTAATGACCTTGTTATACTTACAACTGAATTAATTGTACTAATTCTTATGATTTATGGTTTCAGATACTATATGAAAAGAAGAAAAATAAAAAGGTAAATTAAAACATACTAGTTCTGAGTATATTATTAAAAAATTGTAATTCTTACATATTATGTATAGATAGAAAGATTTATAAGCTAATTTATCTTACATAATAAGTGAATATCTTATAAATTTTAGTGTTATTATTCAATTATTCTTACATATTAAGTATAATAAAAAGTTTTATATATAATAAAATCCTACATATTAAGTAATATTTATAGTGAAGGAGGTAGAAAAATCTATCTTACATATTAAGTATAATAAAAAGTGATAACTGTTGAAAAAATCTGACAAATTAAGTAAAAAACAAGTAATTACATCTATTTCTAATAATCAGAAAAATCTTATTCAGTTTTATAATAAAAATAAAAAATTAATTAAAGATACTTTAAAAATAAAAGATTCATATAAACTAAGTGATGAAGATTTAATAAAATTTATTAAAGAAAATACACCAATTCCTATTTCCATTTTCAAGAACTCTTCTCCTCTTGAGTCTTTAGTTAAATATCTTAAAGATAATTTAAGTTTATCATTAAGGGATATAGCTTCATTATTGAACAGAGATCAGAGAACTATATGGATAACTTACAATAATGTTAATAAGAAAAAACTTACTTTAGATATTTCTTCTGATATAAAATTACAACTTCATATCTTTAGTGATAGAAGATTAAGTATCTTAGAAAATTTAACTTCTTATCTAATTGATGAACTCGGGTATTCTATCTCAGAAATTTCTACTTTGCTAAATCGTGATTACAAAACAATCTGGACTTGTTACAAACGTGCTAAGGATAAAAATGCTTCATAATATAAATAAATTAAAAAAGAGAAAACATGAGTTACTTAATAATTTAGAACAATCTAGAAATTATAAATCTAAAACAATTAAATTTGTTCATGACCTAGAATATAAATTAAGTACTAAAAAAATATCTCTATATGAATTCAAATATAAGTTAAATAAAGTCTTAAAAAATAAAGAATTAAATGATTGGGTTAATTATTATAATGAGAGAATAGATAGTTCGAATAAAGAATTAATTTTATTAAACGAGGAAATTAAAAGTTTAGAATCAACAAAAACATCAAGTGTTTCATTATTATTAATTTTAGGTTTAATATTAATGAGTATAAGTGCACTAGTATTTCTTAAACCACAGATAACAGGTTTAGTAATTTATAATCCGGGTGAGATAATAAATGATACTTTAACTTTAACAATTCCAGAAAACATAACCATTAACGAGAGTATTGTTAAAGTAAATTTAAATTCACAACAATCTCAATTGCCTTTGGATAATTTTAATATTTTACAGAACTTAGTTACAATTGATTTATCTAAATTTAATTTAATAACAGAAAACGGAACCTTAAATGCACAAGTAATATTTGATAATAATATAATTGCTGAAACAAGTTTATTAATTGAAATACAAAATCAAGTTGCACAACCTTCTCAACCTAATGAAAATGTAACAATCCCAGAAATAAATATTACTTTGCCAGAAAATATAACTACCCCCACACCACAAGAAAATATAACCCCTTCAGCTAAACAAGAATTAGGATTATTATTTAGTGTTTCGCCACAAGATCAAAGACCAATTGGATATGAATATTTAGATAGTAGTAGAAATGTTGTTCCTGAAAGTTCTGCATCTATTATTCATATATGGAACAACAAAGCAGATTATTACTTTAACAAAACTTCAGGAATACAATGGACAGAAGATTTTAATAAATATTGGACAAAGAATATTTTCTGTGGTGGATTTTTTTCAACACAATGGAACTGGGGTTGTGTAGATAGTCTTCCATTTAATTTAACTATTTTAACAGATAATCAGACTTATGTAAATCTTAGTTTATCAAGAACAATAGTAATAAATGCAAATAGAAGATTGAATGCTACCTTGACATATAGTTTAAATCAAGATGCAGAGGAGATCTTGATAAATCCAAGATTAAAGAATGTTGGAACCCAAAGCATTCCAAACAATTTAGGTGTTATTTGGAGGGTACAAGATATAAAAATAAATAATAATCCAGAGAATGATCAAATAGAGATTCCAGTTAACCTATCTTTACAAGATGATGTATTTAATTTAAACCAAACTTTAAATTTAAAATATTATAAAATTCAAGGAAATAACTATAGATTAGCAGATTCTTATTCAGGATCTTTTATTAAGATAAGATGGTTACCTGACCAAAACTTTAGTTTAAATGTTGTAAAAGAAGCTTCATTTAATTCTAATGTAAATCTAACGATAAATTTCACAGGATCATTAGCCATTAACGCTGAAAGAACAACAGATCTATTCTGGCAAGATCCTGCTTATGATGGAACCGCTATTAATGGAGGAACTTTTGGAAATGATGCAACTATAGGAACCAATGCATGGGGTTCTCCATCTAATGCACAATTATCAGATAATGCTTATGCTTCTTGGTCATCAGACGTTGCAGATACTTCTCAATATCTAAATGTTACAAATTTTGGTTTTAAGATTCCTGCACAAGCTACCATTGTTGGAATCCAAGTTGATATAGAAAGAAAATGTTCAGCAAATGGGGCGACAGAGTATTGTAGGGATAATGGTTTAAAGTTAATTCAAAGTGGTGTTATCTCTGGAACAGATAAAGCAGATACTACAACAAAACATCCAACAGCAGATGCTTATGTTTCTTATGGAAACTATGCAGATACTTGGGGATTAACCTTTACTCCAGCACAAATTAATAATGCAAATTTTGGGGTTGTTTATTCAAGTCAAGTTAATTCAGGGACCCCCATAGTTACTTCTTCAGTAGATCATATTAGGATGACGGTTTACTATACATTGAATCAGGCTGATGTAAATAATGGAAATGTATTTGTACAAACAGGACAAACGGTATTAGCAGGAACAACAAGAAGTGCAGTTGAAATAGTTTCAAGAGTAGAAAATAATACAGCGTTTTTATTATACACAAAAGAAGGTCCTACAGTTGATCCAGCTACTGGGCAAGTTATAGTTTTTTTACAGAATCAAACTCTAATTAATGTTTCAAGAACAGGAAGTGCAACTGCAGCTAACATTAATGTAACTTGGTATCTAATCAATATGTCAGGAATACAAGTTACAAGAGGAAAGTTTAGAGGTGCAGGAACTGTTTTTAACCAAAAGAATATAACTATTCCTGGAATAAACACAACAGGAGCTTTCCTGACAGTAACTCCCGGTTTAGCAGGTGCTGGTTATGGTTCAGATGATATAATAATGACTAGAATAGTTAATTATACTCAGATTCAATTCAGTGTTTCTTCTGGAGATGATTTTGGTGGAACAAGTAATGAGTATGAATGGCAGTTAATAAATGCAACTAATGGAAACTTTAGGACACAACAAGTTTTCGTTGATTTCGGAATGACACAGCAAATAGCTAACGTATCTTTATTAACTCCAGTAAATCTATCAAAATCTTTTATAATGAGTTCACATAAACAGCAAAGTACAATAATTAACTTAGATGGGCAATCAAGAATTGTTCCATATTTTTTTAACAATACAAATATCCAGATTAATAGAACAGCGTTTCATAATGCAAATCTGAATGTTAGTCTTTTTGTAGTTGAGTTTGCAGATTCTTCAACTGTGCAAAGTGGAGTTTTTAATATGTCACAATCACAGACTCAAGCTAATGTTACTTTAACAAATCAAGTAAACCTTACAAGTTCAGTAGCTTTCTTATCATCTTTTATGACTCAGGGAACAAGTAATTATTCTGCAACAGATGAATCAGGTGTGGCAAGATTTCAAGCTGATTTAAACACAACATCTGTAAAATTCACTAGAGCATTAACACAAACAAGTAACTCTAGTTTTGCTTGGTTCGTAGTTCAGTTTAATACTTCTTTTGCTCCTCCAGCAACTGCTGCAAATAATCCTCCTATAATAGGTAATGTAACTTTAGATATGGCAAGTCCTGTTGCATTAACTGAAGCTGGAAATAAATCATTTTTATTTAGTTTTGTTGCAACAGATGCAGACGGTGCAGGAAATCTTGTTAATAATTCTGCTGTTGCAAACGTTACTGCAATAGGTGAAACTACAAGATATAATGATACATTTGTAAACACAAATGATGGTGGATGTAAAGCTACAAATCCTGTTGGATTAAATGGAATAAATTATTCATGTACAATTAATCTCGTGTTTTATGATGCAGCAACAACTTGGAATATAAGTGTAATGATTAATGATACTAATGGTGCATTTGCTCAAAATAACACTCAAACATTTGTAATACAAGAACTAACAGCAATTCAATTAGATCAAAGTTCAATTTCATTCCCAACAATAAGTATAAACAAAAATAACATAAGCTCATTACTTAATATTACGATTACAAACACAGGAAATGATGATATTTCTGGAAGAGAAGCAACTGGTGAAACAATAAATATAACAGGAATAACTTTAGTCCCAAGTACAGGTAATACATTTATTCCAGCAAGCAACTTTACTATTGGAGAAGTAAATGCTTCAACAGGATTTAACGGAGATTATTGTGATCCTTCAATATTTAAGAATGTAACAAGATTACAAAATAAAACAGATGCTCAGGGTTACTCTAACTTTAGTGGAGCAATTAATGGCTCAAGTTTATTAGCACAAGCTTCTGAAAATAAAAAAGTATTTGGCATATGTTTAATACATAGTCCAAATGACTTACAATCAGGAACAATATATTCAACAAGTAGTTCAGGATCATGGACAATAGCTATATTTTATTTCAAAAGAAAAAATAAGTTATATCAAAAAAATAAAAAATTAATAAATACCATAATTGAATTAAAAATAAATGGAAAATTAGATGATAAAAATTTAATTAGTTTAATTAATTATGAAAAATTAATTTTGACTCCTATTTCTATTTTTAAGAACTCTTCTCCTCTTGAGTCTTTAGTTAAATATCTTAAAGATAATTTAAGTTTATCATTAAGTGAGATAGCTTCATTATTGAACAGAGATCAAAGAACTATATGGGTAACTTATAATAATGTTAATAAGAAAAAACTTACTTTAGATATTTCAAGTAATATAATTATACCAATAAACTTATTCTCAAATAGAAAGTTAAGTATTTTAGAGAACCTATCTTATTATTTATATAATGAAAGAATTTCATTAAAGAAAATATCTATTTTATTAAATCGCAATTACAAAACAATTTACACAGTATATCAAAGAGCTTTAATAAAATTACATATCAAAGAAGTTAATCCTAAATCCTAAAAAAAAGAATAAATTTATAAATAAGATCGAAGTAATTAATAAATATAAAATGAGTAGAAAACTGAAAAAAGGGGCCCTGGTAACAACATTCTTTATATTTTTATTAATCTTATTATTAACACCAAATTTAGTTTCTTCTAGTTTTATAGATGTTTTGAATAAAATTACAGGTCTTGGTACAGGACCTCAAAATCTAGGTGTATCTGTACAAACTAATGCTATTCCTGTTATAGGTAATATCACACCTTATGGTAGCCCAATAAGTGTGATAGAAGCTGGTAACACAACGATATTTTTTAGTTTTGTTGTAACAGATGCAGATGGGTTATCTAATATAGTTAATAATTCTGCTGCTGCTAATATTTCAAGAACAGGAGAAACTACAAGATATAATGATACAAAAATAGATCCTAATTTAGGTGGTTGTAATGCAATAAATAATGTGGGGACTAATGGTAAAAATTTCACTTGTAATATAAGTATAATATTTTATGATGGTGCTGGTGCATGGAATATAAGTGTAATGATTAATGATACTAATGGTGCATTTGCTCAAAATAACACTGGAACATTTACAATAAATGAATTAACTGCTTTAGTAATCAATCCTACCTCAATTTCATTTCCAACAGTTGGATTAAGTGATGTTAATGTAAGTGCAAGAGCCAACATTACAATTAATAATACGGGTAATGATGATATTTCTGGAAGAGAAGCTTCTGGAGAATATATTAATTTTACAGCTATTACTTTAGTTGGTGAAACAAGTGCCAGTACAGTAATCCCAACAAATAATTTTTCAGTTGGAACAACTGATGGTTTCGGAGTACAACCAGCTTATTGCGATTTTTCAAGAAATCAAAATGTAACAAGATTAATTAACCATACAGCTGCTTTATCTGCATATAATAACTTCAGTGCAGGAATAAATGGAAGCTTCATGTTAGCACAGGCTTCTAATAACTTTGAAATCTTACAAATTTGCTTATTAGATGTACCGGATGATTTAACTGCACAAAATTATTCAACAACTAAGTCTGCGGCTTGGAGTGTGCTAATATGGTAAAAATAAAAAATTTAAAGATAATTATTTTAAGTATATTTTTATTAGTAATGTTAAGCCTTAATGTAAATGCTTTTGGCATTAGTTCTCCTTATTGGGATGATAATCCATTATATGTGCAACCTGGAGAAACTAAAGAGTTTAGTATGTCTTTACAAAATATGGCTGGTGGTGAAGATATAATAATGACTGCTGAATTAAACAGCGGTAAAGAAATCGCAACCTTAACAGGTCAGAGTACAACCTACAATGTTCCGTTAGGATCAAGTAATGTTCCCGTATATCTAAAAATAATTATTCCAAAAGATGCCAAACCAAAACAAGAATGGCAAGTTGGAATATCATTTAAAACAGCCTCAAAAAATACAGGACCTGTAACTATTGGTGGTGCAGTAGATAAAGGATTTAAAGTTATAATATCAGAGCCAAAAACAACTAGTGAAAGTGTTAATACAAAAGCAAATAAACAAATAATTTCATCTAAACTTACAGGATTTTTGGCATTAGTAATAGTTTTAATAATAATATTAGTTTTAGTATCTTATTTCCGTAAAAAAAGAGTAAAAAAAGAATGATAGATGAAAAATTTAAAGATAATTATTTTATTATTAATTTTAATTAGTTCTTTTTTTATTTCACAATATTTAAAAGAAAACATTAATGATATAAGTAAAATAACATCTAAAACAATATTAGATGCAAGAGCAACTTTAATTGCATTAGGGCTAGCTGTAAATGTTGATATTGGTGCTCCAAAAATTTATATTGACTCGCCATTAAATCAAACCTATACAACAACTAGTTTAGAATTAAATTTTACTATAATTGAAAGTAATTTAGATAAAACATACTATAACCTTGATAATGGAGCAAATACAACAATAACTGGAAATACTAGCTTTACAACAACTGTTGGAAGTCATACTTTAAAATTATTTGCTAATGATACAGTAGGAAATTTAAATAGTAGTTCTGTTACATTTGTTGTAACACGAACTGACGCCGGGGGGGAAGCTGCTGGGGGAGGCGGAGGGGGTGGGGGAGGCGGAGGAAAGAAAATTATTCAAGAAGCAGTAACTAATTTAGATCAATTTAGCGTAAATAAAGATTTGATAAAAGTTTCATTATTACAAGGAGAAATTAAAAGAGAAAGCTTAGAAATTGAAAATACAGGAACAACAGCATTAGACTTAAACATAGATTTAGAAAATTTAAAAGATTTCTTATTTTTCCCAGGCGGACTAAGTAAATATGAATTAAGGTTAAAACCAGGGGAGAAACAAGAATTACAATTAATCTTTAATGCTGCTAAAGACTACAAACCTGGAGTTTATTCAGGAAAAATAATTATTATTTCTCCAACAGTTAAAAAAATAATTGCAACTGTTGTAGAAATTGAATCTACTAAAAAAATCTTTGATGTCGATGTAAAATTAGATGATAAACAAGTAATTAAAGGTAGAAATGTTGTAGCTGAAATTACTTTATTTAATCTAGGACATGGGGCAGAAAGGGTAGATACACAAGTAGAATATGGGATTAAAGATTTTAAAAATAATATAATAGCAAAACAAGAAAAAAGAGTTGCTGTTGAAACTCAATCAAGTTTTACAGCTAATATTTTAGTACCAGAATACTTGGAAAATGGAAGATATGTATTTTATACTATTGTGACATTTGATGATCAAGTGGGAACAGCAACTGCAATTTTTGAGGTTATATCAAGCCCAAAAGGATTTTTAAGATTATCGACATTATTAACCTATATTATTCCGGGATTTATTTTAATAATCATAATTCTAATCCTAATTGAACATTTTATTTTACACAAGAAAAAAGAAAATTTTGCAGAAAAAAATAAAATTGCTAAAGAGCTTTATGATTCAAGAATAATAGGTAAAAGAGAATATCATAAGATTAGAGGAAAAATTAAGAGAAATATAAAAATATCTACTATATTAATAATCTTAATTGGCATCTTAATATTCTTCAACTATAATACCATAACAGGTAATCTTTTAAAAAGTGAGGGTCAAAAATTAATAGTCACTCTAGATATTCCATCAGATCAAGAAAAAATAAATCCAGGACAAAGTTTGTTATTAGAAGTGGCTATTCGTGAACCTGATGGAACAATGGAAGAAAAGTCAATTTTATATTTAGAGTATTCTATTAAAGATTCACAGGGAAATATAATAAGCGAAAAAAAGGAAAGTGGAGTAATTGCAGTTAAGCAATCAAAAATTACTAGTTTGTTAATTCCAACAAATATAAAACCTGGAGTTTATACAGCTTATGTAAATGTCAATTATAAAGAAAATAATTATATTGAAAGTAAAACATTTGAAGTTATGGGGAATAAAAAAATAGATAATATATATCAACTAAGTTTTATAACAACTTTATTAATCCTAATAATTTTTGTCATAATTTTCTTTTTTGGCAGAAAAAGATATAAAAATTTAGATAATAAAGATTTAATTAAGATTAAAAAGCATAAGAAAAAAAGAAAACGTAGAGGATAAATTATTTCTTTTTTTCTAGACTTCTCTTTATTATATAAAGGCCAAGAAACAAAAACAAGTTAACTAGTATAGGTACTATGATTCTATCTAATAATTCTATAATATTACTAGATTTTATTGGGTCTGGTAGCTCAATAAAAAGTGTAATAAATCTTCTATAAATCATTATTAAAAGGGCTATAGTAACTAACAACCAGCCTTTATTGAAATTATTTAGTTTATAAATTTTATAAGAGAAATACGATGCAAATATTTGAAAAATAATCTGTAATGCTATTATGCTCGTATTTAAAATTTCCATTTAAATTTAAAAAAATATTAACATATTTAAGCATTATATTTCCACAATGAAAGAATAAATTTTCACTAAAATTTATTGATAAGAAAGCTTTTTAAACAGTTTATTTTTAAGTTGAGTATGGCAACTATATATGAAGTTAATCCGAATGAATTAATAGAAAAAGCAGCTGATGAATTAAAGAAATTAATTAAAGCTCCAGAATTTACCAAATATGCAAAAAGCGGGGCTGGGAGAGAACGTCCTCCGATGGATAAAGACTGGTATTACAAAAGAGCAGCTGCTGTTTTAAGAAGTGTTTATATAAGAGGTCCATTAGGAACAAATAAATTAAGGGTTAAATATGGAAATAGAAAAAATGTTGGTGTTACTGGAGAACGTGTTTTTAGAGCTTCTGGGAAGGTAATTAGATCAATATTGCAACAACTTGAAAAAGCTGAATTTATAAAGCAAGTTGAAAAAGGAAATCATAAAGGAAGAATAATAACTGGAAAAGGAAAGAGTTTTCTGGATAAACTATCAAAATAAAATGGCAAGATACAAGAAATTAGGAAAAAAATTAAGATTAGCTAAAAAACTAAAGCAAACTAAATGGGCACCATTCTGGACAGTTCCAAAAATTTACGGTAAAACTAGAAAAGTACATCCTGGAAGACATACTCGTGTTAAAAGAAATTGGCGTAAAAATAGAACCGAGGCTTAAAAATGGCTGAAGAAAGAATATATACAATACCATTAAGAAGAGAATTTATGAAAGCCCCTAGTTATAGAAAGACGAAAAGAGCCTTAAGCGCTATAAAACAATTTCTTCTTAAACATATGAAAGCCGAAGAAGTTAAGATTGGAAAATACTTAAATTTAGAATTGTGGAAAAATGGAAGAAAAAATCCTCCTCCAAGAATTAAAATTAAAGCTATAAGAGAAACTATAAAAATTAAAGATAAAGATGTTATTGTTGTTAGAGCAGAATTAATTAATGCTCCTGTTGAAGTTATAAAAAAAGAGGAGAAAAAAGTTGAAGAAAAACCAAAAAAATTAGAAGTAAAAGAAAAAAAATTAGAGGAACAAACAGAAAAATTAGACCAAGAGAAAAAAGAAGTTTTAGAAACCAAAGAGTTTGAGCATAAAGAAAGAAAAACTAAATCTTTTGTAGATAAAACAAAACCAACACAGAAAGAGAAAAGATCTGGTATAATTGGAAGTACAGGTAAGAAATAAGTTTAAATATTGTATGAATTCTATTATTTTATGGAAGAACTTTTACCTTTTGAAAAAATACAGAGAAAATTATTTGTAAAACGAGAAGCTGAAACTAGTTTAGATTATGGACAAAAACCTGAAGAAAGATCTGTTGAAGGATTAATTAATTATGGAATCATTAATTTAAATAAACCTTCAGGTCCAACTTCACATCAAATTTCAGATTATGTGCAAAAAATCTTAAACATTCAGAAAGCAGGTCATAGCGGGACACTCGATCCAAAAGTTACAGGAGTTTTACCAATTGCTTTAGAAAGAGCAACTAGAATAGTTCAAACTTTATTAAAATCTGGAAAAGAGTATGTTTGTTTAATGCATTTACATAAAGAAATTGATGAAGAAAACATTAGAAAAGGTTTTTCTGAGTTCATAGGAAAAATTAAACAACTTCCACCTGTGAGAAGTGCTGTTAAAAGGCAATTAAGAACTAGAGAGATTTATTATTTAAATATTTTAGAAATAGATGATAAAGATGTTTTATTTAAAATAGGGTGTGAAGCAGGTACTTATGTCAGAAAATTCTGTTTTGATCTTGGATTAAAATTAAAAACAAATGCTCATATGGCTGAATTAGTCAGAACAAAAGTAGCTGGGTTTACAGATAAAACATGGTATACATTACATGATTTAAAAGACGCTTTTGTATTATATAAAGAAGAAAATAATGAAAAAGAAATAAGAAAAGTTATATTGCCAATAGAAAAAGCTGTTGAACATCTTCCTAAAGTTTGGGTTTTAGATTCTTCAGTTAGTTCTTTATGTCATGGAGCAGATCTTTCTATTCCTGGAATTAGTAAATACAATAATTTCAATGAAAATGAAACAATTGCTGTATTAACTTTAAAAAACGAATTAATTTGCTTGGGAACTTCTTTAAATAATAGTAATTTCATTAAGGATAATGAAAAAGGTAAAATTGTTAAAACAAATAAAGTTTTTATGTCTAGAGATTTATATCCTAAGTTTAAAAAAGAATAATTTATTTATCTAAATGATCTATGCTATAAAATTTTGTGCGCACCCCGAGCTCCGTATCCGAGTAAGTAGGATCCCTGCCACAATACAGGCCAGCCCCACCCGAATCAGCACTGAACCTCGCGATACGGTTATTTTCTGGATAATTAAAACGAACTTCTTCTCCTTTTAGTTTAGAAGCTAATCCATCTTTATTAAAGTATTTAAAACTAGTAAGTCCAAATTGTCCTATAAAATCAACTTTATCTCTCTTAGTATGTTCAATTTTATTATTAAGAACAATATGATTAGTATCCATATAAGTTTCATCATTAAAAACATGAAAATAATTATCTAAATTCTCTGCTCTCCATGGATTTACTTTTTTAATAATATAATCTAAAATTTCTTTTTTTCTAGTAGAAGAAATTATATCTCCATTGCCATGAAACATTTTCTTTCCAGATTGTAATTCAAGAATTAAATCAATTAAATCCCTAGATGGGGTCATTACAGCTTGAATTGTATGCAATTTATGGTGATGTTGACTCCAATTATGATTAGGAAGGTAAGGAAATTCAGATAAATGAAGTTCATGATCTTTTTTTACTATTTTAATTAAATCTTTTCTTCTTATTTCAAAATTTGGATTTGGTTGAAGGTTCATAATTTTCTTAAATTTATAAGATTTATAAACATTTCTATAATAATCACTTTAGAGTAACTATTACTTTTAAGAGAAGTTTTAAATACTAAAAAAACAAGTTAAAATTAACATTATAAAAACATAATAAGGAGGTGGATTAATGGCAAAAGGTAGGGGCGGGATAGGTGGATGGGCCTTTATTATAGGCGTTGTTATAGCTGTTCTTGTTGGTTTGTTTGGAGGTTTGAATGGGAGTTCTAATGAACTTTGGTTAGGAATTCTTGTTGTTTTAGGCTTATTAATTGGTTTCTTAAATGTAACCAGTGCTGAATCAACTGATTTCTTACTAGCTTCGGTTGCTTTAGTTATTGTAGCTGCATTTGGCAGAGACGTAATGACAGCAATAAGCTTGTTGGCAAAGGTTTTAGAAGCTATAATGGCATTAGTTGTACCAGCTACGATAATTGTAGCCTTAAAATCAATTTATTCGCTAGCAAGAAGTTAAGCTAGCTTTTTTCTTTTTTTAATTAGTTTTATAAAATACAATTTTAATTTAGTTTTATGAAAATTGGGACAACTTTAGTTGGATTAGAAAATATTACAAAAGAAGAAAGTAAAGGAAAGATAATTTATCCTGGAAGAATCTTATTTAGTATTAAAAAAAATTTGAGAAGCGCTTTATTAATTTATGACTATATTGAAAGTTTTAAGTTTAAAGACGAAGAAGATATTTATACTAAAGTAAAAAAAATTAAATTTAGTATTAAAAAAGATTTTAAAGTTGAATGCAATCGAGAAGGAAAACATAAATTTACATCTCAAGATATTAAGATTAAAGTAGGAGAAATTATTAATAAAAAAGTTAATTTATTTAATCCTAAAACAGTTGTTTTTTTAGATATAATAAATGATTTTTGTATAATTGGTTTAAATCCTAAAAATACAGGAAAAAGAAGTTATAAAATTAGAATAAATAATGATACTTTAAACTCGGTAATAGCATATTCTTTACTAAAATTAAGTAAGTGTACTAAAAATAAAGTTTTATTAGATCCTTTTTGCTCTGATGGAACTATTTTAATAGAAGCTGGTTTATTAGGTGGAAAAAAATTGTATGGTTTTAGCCAGGACATTAAAAATGCAAGTATAAATTCTAAAATAGCTAAGGTAAAAATAAATTTATATAAAGAGAACTTATCTTGGTTCGATACTTTATTCAAAAAAGAAAGTGTTGACTTAATTATAAGTAAGGCGCCTTATCCGAGTAAAAGAAAGAGGTTAGAAGACGTTGAAAAGATAATTAAAGAATTATTTCATCAAGCAAGTTTTATTTTAAATAAAAAAGGGATAATATTATTAATAAGCCCTAAACCAGAATTACTGGAAAAATATTCTAAGATTTACAAGTTTAAATCTAAAGAAGAATTAGTTATTAAAAAAGGTGAAGAAGAATTAAAGGTTTTAAGTTTTAAGAAAGTTATTTAAATGCTTTATTTATTATAACTTTATGCAACCAGAGGAACAATTAATAAAACAAAGGATAGAAAAATTAGAGAAAATAAAAAAGTTAGGAATAAATCCTTACCCTTATAAATTTGAAATTAAAAACTTTAGCAAAGAAATTCTTGAAAAATATTCCAAATTAAAAAACGAAGAAAAAATAAGCGATAAAATTACTTTGGCTGGAAGAATTATGACTTTAAGACCAATGGGAAAAATAGCTTTCGGGCATATTCAAGACAGTAAAGGAAAAATTCAGTTTTTTGTAAATGATAAAGAATTAAGCAAAAAAGATTTTGAATTATTTAATTTATTAGATTTGGGGGATATAATAGGTGTAGATGGAACTGTTTTTAGAACAAAAGCAGGGGAAATAACTATTTTAGTAAAAAAATTAGAACTATTAACTAAAAGTTTAAGGCCATTGCCAGATAAATGGCATGGTTTAAAAGATATTGAAGAAAGATATAGAAAAAGGTATGTTGATTTAATAGTTAACCCTGAAATCAAAGAAGTTTTTGTTAAAAAATTTAAGATAGTAAATTCTATTAGAGAAACTTTGAATAAAGAAGAATATATTGAAGTTGATACCCCTATAGTACAATTGGTTTATGGCGGAGCTAATGCTAAACCATTTAAAACACATGTTAATGATTTAAAAAGAGATGCTTATTTGAGAATTTCAGATGAACTTTTCTTAAAAAGATTGATTGTAGGGGGATTTGACAGAGTTTATGAAATAAGTAAAGATTTTAGAAATGAAAGTATAGATAGTTCTCATAATCCAGAATTTACAATGATTGAATATTATCAAGCTTATGCAGACTACAATGATATGATGAAATTAACTGAAAAAATAATTACAAATGCAAATAAATCCATTGGAAATAAAAATGAAATTGAATTTCAGGATAAAAAAATAAACTTTAAAACACCTTTTAAAATTATGACAATGAAAGATGCCATAAAAGAATATGGAAAAATAAATATTGATAATTTAAATGATAAAGAGTTGTTCAAATTAAAAGATAAGTATAAATTAGAGCCAAAAGGAATTCTAACTCGAGGTTGGATGATACAATTATTATTTGAACATTTTGCAGAATCTCATTTAATTGACCCAACTTTTATAATAGAGCATCCGAGAGAAACCACCCCTTTATGCAAATGGAGCAGAAAAGACCCTACTTTAATAGAAAGATTTGAACTATTTATATCTGGAATGGAAATAAGCAATGGATATTCTGAATTAAATGATCCAATAGTGCAAAGAAAGTTATTAGAAGCGCAAGCTAAAGAATTAAGATCTGGTTTTGAAGAAGCTAATCCAATGGATGAAGATTTTGTAAGAGCTATTGAACAAGGAATGCCACCTACAGGTGGGGTTGGGATTGGAATAGATAGGTTAGCTACAATAATTACAAGTCAAAATTCTATAAAAGATATTTTATTATTTCCAATGATGAAAAATTAAAAATTTCACTTTTTTTTATAAAATCGACTTCTTAATATCAAAAAAGAAACCAAGATTATAATGATTAAATTTACAAAGAAGTTAAATACATTGAAGTGCGCTCTGTAGATTTCATCATCAAATTGTAACCCTGGCTGAAAAAATACTGGAAATCCTAAAGCTTTATAATATTCTTGACAAAAACATATTTTATGGTAAACAAAAGGAGCTAAAAAAACAAAAATTAATATCACAACAAGCAAAGTCGGGATCATTCTTTTATCAAAAATATTTTTTATCTTGAAATTCATCAAATCTTGTATTATTCTAAGCTATTTATACTTTTTTAATTTTTAAGACAACAAATATTAGCTTAAGATAAAGTTTATATATTAGAAAGATATTTTTATATAATGAAAGAATCTTTAGTTGTTAGATCAAGAATTAAAGAAGTTGTTTTGAAATATGGAAAAGATAAGGTTACAAATGTTTCTATGGATTTTGCTCAAGAACTAAGCAAAAAAGTTGAGGAGATAATAGAAAAATCTGTCAAAAGAGCTGAACAAAATAGCAGAAGAACTGTTCAATCTCGCGATCTTTAGATCGAAAAGGCAAGTTTAGAGTTTTAAAAACGTATGTATCATCGGTCATATCTTAGAAGTAAAAATGAGGCTTAAAAAATGAGCAAGACTAAAGGGAGTCGAGCAGAAAGAGAACTACTCGCTATGTTCTGGGAGAACAATTTTGGAGGTTATAGGGCGGCTGGATCTGGTTCAACTCCTTTGCCAAGTCCGGATATTTTAGTTGGAAATGGAAAAAGATATCTAGCAATTGAATGTAAGTCGTTAAAGAATAAAGCTAAATATCTAGAGGCTGAACAAGTTGAAGAATTGATAAAGTTTTCAAAAGTTTTTGGAGCAGAACCTTGGATTGGACTAAGATTTAATAATTTAGGGTGGTATTTTATACAACCAGAAAATTTAGATAAAAGTGAAAAAAAAGGAACATTTATAGCTTCTTTAGAAATTTTAAAACAAAAAGGATTAACTTTCAATGAACTAATAAATCAATAGGTTTATAATTTTTTTCCCAATCAATTACTTTAATGAAATTAATAATGTTTATAATAATTTTTTCTTTATTAGCTATAAGTGTAAACGCTAAAACTTTAATTAATGAAATCATGTATGATCCTCTTGGAAATGATAATAACAAAGAATTTATAGAAATTTTTTCAGACGAAATAAATAATTTCGAAAACTATACCATAGAAGATTTATCTGGAAGCAAGGATACATTAAATTTGGTTAAAAATTCTAGTTCAAGTTATTCTTTAATTGTAGAAGACGGGTTTAATTATCCAGATATAAATGCTTCAGTTTATACAGTTGGAAACACTATCGGAAACGGTCTAAATAATGAAAAAGATGCTATTATTTTAAGAAATCCTGAAAATAAAATTTTAGATTTAATCATTTATAATTCTGATTTAGGTGCTAAAAATAATGGCAAATCCTTAGAAAGAGTAAATGATAATTTTATTGAAAGTAATCCAGAAGGTGGAACACCTGGTTTTGAGAATAGTATTAAAGATATAAGCATAGATTCTGTTAAAATAAATGAATTTCTTCCAGATCCAATTGGAAATGATGATGCTTCTATGCCAGATGGGGAGTTTATTGAATTATATAGTAATAAGGATTTTGACTTAAGTGATTTTCATTTAGAAGATAAATTTGGTCATAAATTAAACATAGACAATACACATACTACAACGACTAAAGTTAAAGCTAATGATTATTTAACAGTTTACACAAACGGTTTAAGTGGATTTTTAAATAACGAAGAAGATGAAATAAAATTATTTTATAAGAATATTCTAGTTGATAAAGTAAGCTACAGTTCAAGTAAAGAAGGTTTTTCTTGGAGCAAGATTAATGGCAAATGGGTCTTAAGTAATCCTACGATAGATAAAAATAATGAAGAAGGTCTAATAATAAATAAATCTTTTATAAAAATACTAGACTATGATAATGAAGCTAGTTTTGGGGGTTTAGTCAAAGTTAAACTAGATATTTACAAGCCAGACTCTAATAAAAATTCAATTATTATGGTTATAGAAGATCAAAACAACAAAATTACAGATGAAGTTAAATTTAATATTTATGGTAAATATGTAAACTATACAATAAATGTACCTATTCAAATTTATCCTAATTGTGATTTAAAATATAAAGAAGGAGAATATACTTTAAAAGTTTCTGGTCTAGAAAATGTTGAGAGGAAAAAAATAGATATTAAAGGGTTGAATAATAAAATATGTAATATTAAAGAAAGTAAAACTAAGAATGATGAAGTTTACTTTGAATTAATGGATTTTCCTAAAGAAATAACTAAAGATCAAGAGATAATTAGCAAAGTTAGATTAGTTAATAATTCTACAGAAAGTAAAAACTTAGAGTTATGGAGTTATGTTTTAGAAGGAAAAAACAGTATTTCCGGTGATTATAATGATAATTTAAAAAAAGTCAAATTAAACCCTAACCAAGAGATTATTACAGAATTAAGGAATAAACTTGACCAGCATATTTCTCCAGGAGAATATAAACTAAAAGTTAAAATAAAAAAAGAAGGCAGAAAGACAACAGATGATTTTACTTCTAGTATAAATTTATTAGAAATTAAAGGCAATTTTACTTCTCAAGACAATAAGATAACAAATAAAGTTATTTATTCATCAAGCGATATTAAAGCCAAGAACTCTGTTTATTTTATTTTCATAATTACATTAACTTTAATAGTATTATTTTTAATTTTTAGAAAAGGTTTATAAAGCTTAATAAATTTTTTTCTTTTATGGATAAAATAAAAGTAAAGGCAATTATTGAAGTTGCTGGCTTTCCAAAAGAGCATATAGATGATACTATAGTAAAAGTCGTTGATAAAATAAAAACTGAATTTAAAATTATAGAAAGTAAGATTTTCGAAACAATCGCTTTAAAAGATAAAATGGAAGGATTTTGGAGCAGCTTTTGCGAAGTTGAAATAGATTTTAAAAAATTTGATGAGATAAGTACTTTTTGTTTTGAGTATATGCCAAGCTCTATAGAGATTATAGAACCAGAGCAATTAAACTTTAATAATATTGAAACAGGAAACGTCTTTAATGATTTATTAGCTAGATTACACCATTATGACATGATGCTCAAGAACTTAACAGCATCAAATGAGATCATGAAGAAAAAATTAGATCCTAAGGCTTCTTAAATTTATAAAAATGCTCTTCAAAAGATTCCTCTTTCTTTATTTTTCTCTTGAAAATAAAGTAAATTACTGTTACTATGATAACAATTATTATAAAAATCTTTATGAAACTATTTTTCGATTTTGGTTCGTTAACCTGGGTTTTTGTTTTATTTACAAAAGTATGATTGCTAACATAAGTAAAATTTTTATTTCCATTAATCTTTTCATTAAAATTAACATTTAAATCTAAATAAGATAAAGTATTTTTATCTAACTTTAATACGATAGAACCTTTATAGCTATTTTTTGATGGGTTTTTATTCTGATTTATGATTACAATTTGTTTAATTTCCTCATTTGGCTTTATTATATCAATATTATTTTTATCTAAAGATAAAATCTCTTTTATATCACCAACGATACTAAAAGTTAAGTTATATATTGGAAAATTCCAAGTATTTTTTACGAATAAAGGATTATAAATAACAGCATCTTTATTTAAGATAATTAAATTAGGAAAATCATTTCCAGAAGAAGAATTTAAAAATATAATAGAATCTTTACCAGGATTTAAAACAACAGAATTGTTTGTTAAATTTTTATTAATATTCAAAACAGGAATTTTATATTCTTTATTATCATATAGAATTTTAATCTGATAGTCTTCGTCTAAAACTTTAATATTTAATGATAATTTATCATTCAATAATAATTTCCTAGAAATATTTGTATAACTCGGAGCCTCAATTGTTATATTTAATGGGTTTAAATTATTTATAATATTTAACTTTGTATTCATTAATATAATTCCCTGATCTATAGAAACAGAGCTGCTATTTAAAGTATTATTTAATATATTAAATGATTTTTTTATAGATGCTTGTTTTAATAAACCATCTTCTTGATTAATATACCTTAAATCTTTAGCGTCAAAATCGTAAACTCCTGCGTTTAAATCTGGAATATCAAAATAAACAAAGTAGTGTTCATTAGAAAGTTTTTCTAAAAATAATGATATGGGAATTATTTTATTATCTTTGCTTAAAATGAAATTAGATTGTGTTAACTGGTTTGTTGTGTGTATATTAAGATTTAATTCTGCTTGCAATGTTTCTTTTGAATCATAATCATTCCTGTATAAAGATAAATCACCTATGCTTGTGTTTTGCGCACTTGCGGCAATAATTGAAATTAAAAATATTAACAAAAGAAATTTCTTCATTTTTTTAACAATCTTTCAGCTTCTTTTATAGATTTGTCTAATTCAACTTCTAAATTATCATCTACTTTTGTTTTTTTATAACTTGGTCTTGAAGTTTGAGTTTTATTTTGCATTGGTTTATTTATTCTCTGGTTTAAGTAAGATGGTTGAATTATTTTAGGTTTTTTAAAGAATTTATTATAAGTAAAATATCCTCCTACAAAAATTCCAATAAGAATTATCAAACTCACCCAAAGTAAAGCTTTAGATTTTGGTTTTGTATCACATTTTCCATCTTTGCAAATTTCATTACTAGAACATTCAGAATCTTTAGTACAACCAGAAATTGATTCAGCCTCACATTTATTATTTTGAAGGTTACATATTGGCTTACTTGCATCCCTGCAGTCTTTATCTTGAGTACATTCTATACTTGATCCTTTACAATCTTGAGGACAATTATCCTGAGTTTCTCCAGAATCACATTTTCCATTTTGATTGCAAATTATTCTAGATTCACATTTTCCATTGAAAGAACACTTTTGATTAACAGGATCAGGGCAATCTGAATCCTCATTACATTTGAATTCTTTCTTGCATAAAGAACTACACCCATCTCCATTAAGGATATTCCCATCATCACATTCTTCATTTAATTCTGTGATATTATTACCACAAATATAATTTGGGCTAATTAAATTATTTTGTGTAAAAACTAAATAAATAGCGCTTGAAGTGCTTAAAGGACTTCCAAATGAACCATTATTCTCTGATTCTACTATTTGCTTAGATTTTAACCATTCTATTGCCTTATCAGATTGATCTTTATATTGAGAGGAAGATTTCAAAGAGTTTATTGCAAAAGATGTAGTTAAAATATCTTGGTTATTCCAGTGTCCTAAAGGATGTTGAGAGTCTATAAGTAATTGAGAATATCTTTGATCATTGGTCATACTAAATAGCATTGCATAGTCTTTATCATTAACAACATTTTTTTCCAAATAAGGGAGAACAATAATATCCTTGCCTAATTTTTTTAATGCCCAAGCAGTATAAAGTGAATCTTCTTTGCTGCATTGTCCTTTATTTAAGTAACAAGCATTATTTATCTTTAAATCAGCTATTCTTCCTAATTTTTCATCATAAATATAAAACTCATTATTACTTATTCTTAATAAGGAAATTAACATTCCAGCATCATTGATTTTACTTTCACTAGGTTTAGTGCAGTCCACAGTAACATCTTCTATTGGTTTGTCAAAATTTAATCCTAATACAGATTTAACATTAATCCAATTATATTCTCCAGGCTCATTCTCTATTTTTAATTTTTTATTTCCATCCACAATAACAACTTTACTTTTGTCTTGATCATAAATAATTGTGCATTTTCCTGAGGAAGTTGTTTGAATTTGAATATACCAATCTTCAACGTTTGCACTTCCTATTGAATTATCTAGAAAAGTAAATAATCTAGAATTATCAACATTAAAGTTAGAATTGGTTAAAGCTAACAAAGCAACATCTTTTGGATTGCAACTCTGATCTGATAAGCAAGAATCTACTCTTTGCTGAAGGATTGTATATCCTAAATAATTTTTATCTATAAGGTTATTTGATTTAAGAGACGAAAGACTGTAAGAAGCTTCTTCTATACTAGATTCTTGATAATTTATGTTATTTTTTAACCAATCCAAACCTTTATCTTTAGAAAATGCGTTAACAGAGCTTAACATAAGTATAAATATAAACAATAAGATCCACCTCTTTTCCATATAAGAAATATATTAGAGAGGGTATATAAAACTTTTTATGCTTATTCAAATAATATGAAATATTTTGCCAAAGGTAAGCGAGGAAAGATTTTTTTAATTAAAGATAATGCTGTTAAAAAAGGCCTTTCTAAACACATTAAAAATGAAATAAAATGGTTGATAATACTAAATAAATCTAAAATAGGTCCAAAGTTAATTTCTTATACAAATAATTCATTTACTTATAAATTTGTAAAAGGAAAATTTATTTTAGATTATGTTAAAGATAATGGTAAAAGCAAAATAAAAAAAATTTTGGTTAATGTCTTAAAGCAATGTTATATTTTAGATAAATTAAAAGTTAATAAATTAGAGATGCATAATCCTTACAAGCATATTATAATTGGGAAAAAAGTTGTTATGATTGATTTTGAAAGATGTTATAAAACAGAAAAACCAAAAAATGTTTCACAGTTTTCTCAGTTTTTAATGTCTAATAATTTGCATAAATTATTAATTGAAAAAGGTATTTTGATAAATAAAGAAGAATTAATTAAAAGTGTTAAAAAATATAAAAAAAGTTATGATAAAAAATATTTTGATGAAATAATTAAAATTAATTAAATAAAATTTTTCTTGAAAAATTTTTATGGTTCACTCTTTATTTCCACTGGAAAAATTTTTGTGACGTACCCCAAGAGCACAACCGCCCCTGTCGTCACCATGATTGCCGCCACCAACACTCAACCTGTGATCTAAGTACCCATAGGAATACAAGGCGGAAACTCTTGTTAAATTTTCATCAACGGATTTAAAACTCCCTAAATATGGTTTACTTTTAAAAGTATCTGCAACTTGTGCTAATTTATCAGCACCTTCTTCTCCAGCTAAAGCAATTACAAAAGGGTTTTTAGCCAAGTCTAAAGAACTCATTGATTCTAATTTAAATCCATATTGAAGAGTTCTTACATTAGGGTCTTTTTGTTCTAATTTCTTTACTAATTCACTTTCATCCATAAAAGGCCTTCCATTCCTTGTTTCTGGATTATCTTGAATGTAAATTAACTTTGGGGTATATAATATCCCTGTAAATCCCCATAACCATCTATCTTTCATTATTTTTTTAATATCATTAAATTCTGGTTCTTTTTCTTCTTTATCATTAATAAAAGCTTGATAAACTAAAGAAGCTGTTTCAGACATAGTCGGAGAATTTAAGCTATCTTTTTCTATTAATTCTTTTAAATTTGAATAATTATTTTGACCATAAGCTGGATGAGTAAATGTAAGAATAGTATCTTTGTGTAAAACGTCTATCTCAGTTTTTCCTTTTCTTATTTCATAATTTTGTTCTTTCATTTTTAATTTACCTCTAGAATTAGTAAAATTAACTAGTTTATAAAGCTTTCGTTTCTATACTACTTTAAAGTGGTTATATTGGGAACCTTA
>OBEQ011967932.1_pt1 | contig 24926 bp, 20 predicted proteins | sample 1670901 | NCBI WGS metagenome assembly OBEQ01 (sample SAMEA104232315, study PRJEB22302) | groundwater metagenome | biome: forest; feature: aquifer; material: groundwater | place: USA | collected 2011-08-07 | depth 5.4 m | reverse complement strand
TACTCCCTCAACCGCTTTTGACAAAATCAGTAATAAAAATGATGCCGGAGAAATTGAAGTTGACGAATATGGGGCTACCTCTGTCCCGGGAATTTATGCCGCCGGAGATGTGAATAATTTATGGGGTGAACAAATTGTCATTGCCGCCGGGGAAGGTTCAAAAACAGCTCTTCGCGTAGCCGAGCACATCTCCAAAGTCCCCCACCAGGGAACTTCTAATATCCACGAAGGATAGCTAGTTTGGCCTATTCTGAAAACCATATTGACATTTTAAAATCGAGAATGCTATTATGCCCGATAGTTAATACTTATGGCAGCATCAGAAACCAGACCAGGATTATTAGAAGGTAAGAATGTTTTAGTAATGGGGCTAATTAGTCCGCAAAGTTTTGCCTGGGCAATTGGAGAAAAAGCTAGAGCTGAAGGAGCAAATGTTCAATATACAGTTCAAAGTGAAAGATTTATCAAGATTGCCGATCGAGCTTTCCGGAACGAAGGAATAGATTTACCATCTCTTAATCCCCTTCCTTGTGACGTAGCATCTGATGAAGATATTCAAAAACTGGCTGAAGGGTTAAAATCCCCTCTTGATGGTCTAGTTTATAGTATTGCTTTTGCAAATCCCAAAACTGCTCTTAGTGGTGCACTTTATGACGCTCCTCGTGTGGATATTATGAAGGCTTTAGAAGTTTCCGCGGTGGGTTTATCAATGGTAGTTGGGGGTTTAGTCAGAGCAGAGAAGTTTAATCCCAATGCCTCTATTGTTGCCATGACGTTTGATTCTCAGAGAACTTATCCCAGTTACAATTGGATGGGAGTTGCCAAGGCTGCTATGGAAGGAGAAGTGAGGTATTTGGCTAGAGATTTAGGTGATAGAGGTATCAAAGTGAATAGTCTTTCTGCCGAACCGCAAAATACCTTAGCGGCTACACATATTCCGGGATTTGAAAATATTGGTCGTGTTTGGACTGAACGCGCGCCTTTAGGCTGGGATCTGGATGAGGGTAGGTACGCAGTTGCCAAAAGTGCAGTATATTTGCTAAGTGATTTTTCAGAAGGAGTAACGGGACATATCCTTCCAGTTGACGGGGGATTTCACAGTGTTAGTCTTGCTCCACAAAGAGATTCTGAAATAACTGCAGAAATAGACATAAAGCAGTAGAGTGCTCACTCCTTCTTAATTATGTATTACAACTCTGGTTCCGGGGTTATCCGCAGTGGCGTGGACTGAAGTTTGACCAGGTGGTACAACTGGTCCGGCCCATTCATAGACGGCAGCGGCGTCTGCTAAAGGCTCATTAACACAACCATGACTCATCGGATGGCCAAAATTATTGTGCCAATAGGCTCCGTGTAAGGCATAACCGGAATAGAAAAACATATCGTCCGGAACATTGGGAAGATTATAGTAGGTTCCCAATGCTTGTGACCCACCCACCATGCTTTGGCTTTTGGTTTTAAACCAAATATTAAAAGTTCCGGTAGGGGTGGGTGCCCAACGGCCGGCGGAGATGGGAAATTCCATCACCAGTTTATTCCCTTCCCAGGCCCTTAAGTGTTGTTCGGAAAGGGAAACTTCAATCCATTTTTCCTGGCCGGCTGCATTAGTAGTACCTAAAACAACACTGCCAAGGGATGTGGCATCAGCCAGGGATTTAGAATACTGGTAGGCCAAAGAAGTTTTGGGATAATCAATTACCTGGCTGTTAAAAATGGCCAGAGAGGCACTTTCATCAAAGCGGCCATTGGATTTGGCCACTACAGCCGGATCACAACAGGAAGTAGTGGTATCCCCCGAAATATGCAGTTTATAAACTATGTCACGGCGGATAGTTTGAAAATTAAAAGCTACAAAAGAGATTACAGCAATAATTATTAAAACAGGCAGTAGGCGGGTTAACATAAAAGTTATGCTCCCGTCAAAGCACAATTTAATTGTGAAGTAAGTTTGATATGGACGTCAAGAGGCAGTTTCGGCCCCTTGACATTCCGAGCGATTAGCGAGGAATCTTCCAACTACATGGAGGCGGAAGATTGCCACGTCACTCGACGACTCGTTCCTCGCAATGACATTTATCTGCTATTATAAAAAATCCTATGAAAAAGTTAATGGTTTTACTTGCAATTATAATTTTGACCTTATTGCTATTTATTGAAGTTAAATACAAAAAAGCTACTGAGTTAATTTCTCCTTTGCTTTCTCAGGAAAAGATATTGGGAGTTAACCAGTGGCTGCCAAAAGAAGAAATTAGTAGAAATACAGTAGAAATAAATGGAACTTCATTGCAAATTTCTGCTAACGCAGCTCTTTTTGTAGATTCAAAATCCGGCCAGGTTTTGTATTCCAAAAATCCTCATGCAAGAGTCCCAATTGCCTCTTTAGTGAAAGTAATGACTGTGTTGGTGGCTTTGGAACATAAAAAAATGGATGACCAATTTTTGGTAAGCCAACATGATGCGGATATGGAGCCGGATAAAATGCTGTTAATTACCGGAGAAAAACTGTCTTTAAAAGAACTGCTGTATGGAATATTTTTAGTTTCAGCTAATGATGCGGCAGAAACTTTAGCAGAAGGCACAACCGGAGACCGAACAGAATTCATCAAGCTGATGAATGATAAAGCCTTGCAGTTGGGGATGAAAGACACTTTTTATGCCAATCCCACTGGTTTGGATGAGGATAGTAATAATTCATACTCAAGCGCTTATGATCTGGCCATATTAACCCGCTATTTAATCCGCAATTTTCCGGAAGTGGTGAGTATTTGCTCAACAGAACATATTATTTTGCCGGTTACGGATATTCATCAGGATTATGATTTGTATTCCGGAATAAACTTATTAACCACCTATCCTGGAGTGGTTGGTTTTAAAACCGGCTATACTCCGGAGGCCGGTTTAACCTTAATCAATTTAACCCGCAAAAACGGTCATGAAGTAATCGGTGTAATCCTGGGATCCGGGGATCGTCGAGACGAAGCCCGGGAACTGCTGGATTATAGTTTTGGAAAACTTTAAAAATATCTTTCGCCCTTGGCTTTGTCGGATAGTTGGGAGACAATGTCGATGCCTTTGGCAAAATCTGAGAGCAGTTTTTTCTTGGCGGCGGTTAAAGAAACTGCCATGCGGTTTATTTTTACTCCTTCCGGATGGGTGGATTGAACCTTCATTAAAGTAGCAGCCATTTGATCCAGCTGGTGGATTAAACTATCCAAAGCATTGGTAATAGCAGAAATTTGTCCGGCTTTATCAAGACTTTGGAAAAAGGAATTTTTAAACAGCCGGCCGACCTGGCCATATTGGACCAGCTTTTCAAACCTCTGAATCGGAGTCAGTCCCTTTTCCCACTCCTCAATTTTTTCTTCTATTGGATCTAAATTCATAAAGTGATTATACTATTTTTAATGATTTGGCTAGGGATAATTACCAGTTTGGCGAATTTTTGGATTTGGAGAGTATTTAAAGAGAATTTATTGATTGGAGTAGGGTTACTGTTACTGAGTTTAACTTTGAATCTGCTGGTAATTAAGTTTAATAAAAAAGTTTTAATTTTAACTGTTGTATTAACTTTATTTATAAGCAGTCAGTTATTAAGGTTTGGATTTGATAAAAATTTAACTGTCTTAACAGTGGATGGGGAAAAACAGCTCAATGAACGCCACGGCTATTTTTCTCAGGAACTGGGAATCTTATTCCAAAATAAGTATACGCTGCGTTTTTATAAAGATTTTTATCCTTACGCTAATGTTTATTTAGATAATCTGTTTAACAATTTAAGTCCGAATCTTTATTTTTTTGAAAACCACCCCAGAGAACGGGGAAAAGTTGATGAATTTGCCAAATACCCGGGGATTTTTATTATCCCCTTTCTGGTGGGGTTTTTACTGCTATTTAAATCAATCCCTAAAGTTTTTGGCTGGTATTTTCTGCTGGCTCTTTTGATCAGCGGGCTAATCCGGCCAAATTATTTATCAGGGCCAGTATTATTTTATCCTGCAATTAATTTTTTAATCACCACGGGACTTTTTAAAATTTACCGGATTTTTAGAAAATGAAATATCAAAAAGTTTTAATCATCCTGATTTTTTTACTGGGAGTTTTTCTTAGGCTTTATCAGTTAAATCAAACACCTCCTGGTTTGGATGTGGATGAAGCATCTTTTGTTTATCATGCCAATTCCCTGTTGCATACCGGCATGGATCGCTATGGTCAGGTTTTTCCCCTGGCTTTTCGGTCTTTTGGAACTTATCTGCAACCAGTCTATGTCTATCTGGAAATTATCCCGGTGGCTCTGTTTGGGCTAAATGTTTTTTCCGGCCGGATTGTGGCAGTGGTTTTTAGCATTCTGCTTTTGCTTATCACCTATTTTTTACTGCCTAAGGCCAAAATTGTCACTTTACTGTTGTTATCTATCTCACCCTGGGCAATTTTCTTTGGCAGAGGAGGACATGAGGCAACAGTTGCTTTAACCCTATTTATTATCAGCATTTTGTTATTTTTAAAGTCATTATCCAATCCAAAACTGATTATTTTAGTGGCTCTGATTGTCGGCATAGCCTCTGAAACTTATTATACAGAGTGGTATTTAAGCTTAATTTTTTTTCCTGGGTTACTGTGGATTTATCGGGATAAATTTATCAAACAAAAAAGGTATTTGATTTTAGGATTGAGTATTTTTTTGATTACTCAAATTCCACATCTGATATTACTTCTGTCAGATGCTTTTACCAGAAGAATTTCGCAGGTAAATTATTTCAATCAGCCTTTTTTCGGTATTATTAGAGACTTTGTCAGTCATTATCTGGAATATTTTTCACCCGGGAGTTTGTTTTTTAATCCAGACCCTCAGCTGGCTAAATCAATGCCGGATTTAAGTATTTTTTATTGGTGGATGATCATTCCACTTCTGCTTGGAGTTAAACAGTTGTTAAAAGAACATGGAGAATTTGCCAAAATCTTAACAGTTCTCCTGATTTTATCTCCAATCCCCGGAGCATTAACTAAAGATCCGTTTTACTCAATGCGGGCTTTAGAGTTATTTTGGGGGTTAACAATAGTAGCTGGTTTGGGCGCGGATTATTTGCTGAAGTTAATAACTTCCAGAGTTTTAAAAACTGTTTTAATTGGCGCGGTTTTAACGATTTCTCTGATATCTTTTTATACTTCCTATTTTGTTCTTTTAAAATATGAAAGGGAAGATAATTATGGATATCAGTATCAGCAGCTGGTGGAAAAACTTAAAAGTTATCCCAGATCTCAGATAGTTTTGGATTCCGGCCGGTTTACTGGGGTACATATCTGGATACCGTTTTATAGTCATACAGATCCAAGGAAATTTCAAGCACAGGTTAGTAGTGAGATTAAAAATAATTACTATAATGATAGCAATTTAGATGAGGTAACAAAGATCGATAATCTTCAAATAAGGCCGATTTTCTGGAAAGGAGATTTGGGAAACAGTAAAATTTTAATCGGGGATGATCTGGCTATTTCCCGGGATCAAATTTACGATCATCATTTAACACCGGTTTTCCAAATTACCGGGCTGGATGGAAAAGTCAGACTTAAAGCCTACCAGACACCTCCTTAAGATTTGGTATAATACAAAAATGATCAGGAAAGTAAAAGAAGGATATCGGGTGGTGGCGGAATCAGGGAGAAATATGGGGACTTATCCGACTAAAGAACAGGCAGAAAAAAGACTAAAACAAATCCAAATGTTTAAGCACATGCGTAAAGGCTAATCTCTTTTAAATCCAATATTTTAAACCCATCGAATTCGATGCCTTTAAAAATCAAGCCTGACTCCTCTTTTACTTGTGCTGAGGTAGGAAGAATGCTTTAATATGGTAAGAAATGTTAGTTTTTATAGATGAGTCTGGAGATACTGGTAGAAAGCTGGAAAAAGGGTCTAGTAAATACTTCGTAATTATTTTAGTTACCTTTGAGGATAATGATGAGGCCATTGCTTGTGACCAACGAATAACATTACTTCGCAAAGAGCTTGGTCTGACTAATGCTTCAGAGTTTAAATTCAGTAAGCTTAGGAGAGAACAAAGAGAAATATTTTTAAAAGCAGTGCTTCCCTATTCATTTTACTATTTTGGTGTTGTTATAAATAAAGATCCCAAAAAACTCTATGGTGAAGGATTTAATGTTAAAGAATCTTTCTATAAATATGCATGTAGTCTAGTCTTTGAAAATGCAAAGCCATATTTAAAAGATGCTACAGTCGTAATTGATGGCAGCGGTTCGCGTGAATTTAAAAAGCAGTTCCAAGCTTATCTGAAGAAGAAAGTAGGCAGTATAATTAAAAAGGTTAAAATGCAATCTTCTCATTCGAATAATCTTATTCAGCTTGCAGATATGATTGCTGGATCTGTTCATAGGACATTTGGACATAAGGATGATAAGGATGTATACAGGCCTATTATTAAAGCAAGAGAAATGAAGGTTCAGGTTTGGCCATCAAATAACCATTAAAAAACCACCACCCCTATCTCAATAAAGAGAACGCGCGCATTGGATTGCGACAGTTCAGGGTGATGGCAATTCCAGAAACATTATAACATGTTTTAAGGATTGGTGCAAATATAACCCGAATGAATAACTTTGACTTGATCCAGTTAGATCTAGTTGACACACCTGTCCACTCAAAGTGCTTGTGCTGAGGAAAGAAGAATGATTTAATATGGGAAGAAGTTATGGGCACACTGTATTTTCCCAGAAAAACCCACCTATTCTCCACCTGGAAAAGAAAAATTATCTAGAAGTTAGAAAGGTTTCTGCTGTAAGTCCAATATTTTAGTACCCCAAATGATTGAGAATTAGAATCAGCTTTTCACTACATTGGGTGGGCGGAATAGTATCTTACAAAATGGCTTCAAGCCCAACTTAGCTTATAACTACCATTAGGGATTAGAACTAGGTATAATCGGGGCATGATTAATCCTCAAATTATGAACGCAAGCTTTTCTGCTACAGAGATAGCTTCAATTACCAACCACGCTGCTAGTAGCTCCTTTGGCACCAACATACCACCTATAACTTCAAGTGGATTATTAGTTGGAGCTCTTATTCCTTTAATAACAACTCTTCTAAATCATTTATTGAGTAGAAATAAATCGGCCGAAGATAGAAAAGAGGATTTTAAGCTTAAATTATATGAGTTTAAAATTAAAGCTGCGCAAATTGCTCATCAGCATCTGTTTAAAATTTACAGAGCACGTAGTACTTTAGTTTCAGTATCGGGAGGAACAGGCGGGATAAGAACAAGTTCGGGTTTGGTTGAAGCACAATTAGTCAGAAGATTAGAAAAAGAGGCTAGGGAGTGGCTCGATGGGGAAAGATTTATATTGGGGGAAGAAATTTATGGAGAGATGATTAAGTTTATCAATGGACCAGTTCCTGGTGAGAATCCTGTAGGAGATATAAATGCTGTACAGAAAGTACTAAACCAAGTACTAAAATTAGAAACTGTATAATGTCGTCATGAGCCAAACTACAAAAAAAGACGCTATTGAAGATAGTTCACTAGAAATTCAAAAAGAAATTAAGGATTTAGAGAACAGGATTCAAAGTATGGAGGATACGGATCCAGATTACATGGGTGAACCTGTAAAGCGTTTGAGGCACTATTCCCTTTATGTGCATCAAAAAATCGAGCAGTTTATTGGCAGAGTACAAACAGTAGATATCATAATGAGTCAATCTAAACTTTTAAGCCAGGAAGATGCAGTAAAAATTTATCTTAAAATGGAAGAAATTTTTAATACTACTGAATATGGGAGATTACTTAAGGTTGCTGAGGCAAAAAAAATATTGCCAGATGGATTTTCTGGAATCGCTTTTAAAATAAATGACGCTAGATTAGCTTTTGCTCATCCAAGAGCGTACGCGGGTAAACTTCAAGAGTTTAGGAACCCTGAAGTAAGATTGGCTTTGTACAAGGATTTGGTAAAAGCAATGCATATGATAAACGATTACTATGTAGCAAAACAAAGGGAGAGAGACACAATCGAGAAGCAAATAGTTGATGAAGTAATGTCCAGAGTTGCAAAGAGGATTAAAACCGAGGGGCTCAAAAACTCTGCCAAAATTTTGGAGGAAGAGTTAGACAAACAGGGATGACATTAAGATTTACAAAAGTTGGTAAATTAGACACTAAAACGTAATACCCAAATTCCACCTCGGAGGTGGATTAGCTTTGAACCTCGGGATTTTGGGAACTATTTGAGGCTGGACTAATTTTCAAATTTCCTCCGGTCGGGGGACAAATGAAAAGAGTGGAAAATGTTTTTAAGAGGTAGTATGCTGGAAGAGTGAAAAGAATAATAATTACTCTGGTTTTGAGCATTATAGTGTGGTACTTAACTGTGATAATACAGGGGGTAACTGGATATAATGCACCCTTTAACATTCCGTTTTCTGGGGCGGTTTGTAAGGTGACTGGATTCCCGTGGGCAAGTTGTGCGTACAATAAAACAGTCTGGTTAATTGATTTTGTAAATATCTTGTTTTGGTTTTGGGTAATACATCTACTTGGGAAACGGTTTTACAAATGAGTGTTTGGTTTTACGGGAAACAACTACTCTAGCCGGTATAAAACTCATTAGCAATATTACCATAGCCAAAGATCCTAAGCCTCCAGTGGCAATTAGTAGGCCGTTGAGGGTAGAGGAATTGTTCAATGGCTTCATTGCTATATTGTTAAGTAAATCAGAAATCTGGTCAGGATTTTTAAGGGAGATTCCTAATACTGAAGGTTGAGATATTAAATTAGGGGATTGCTTCGTCGCTTCGCTCCTCGCAATGACATCGTTAACAGAAGTAGCAGTTGTGGTAGGGGAGTTAGAGGAATTACTGCTGGATGAATCAGAGTTGGAAGATGTACCCCCGGATGCGGAAGTAGTGGAAGCAGGTGTTGGAGTGGTAGTAGGGGAAGGCGTTGGTGTCGGAGTTGGCGGAACAGCTATTTCGACAGTGATGGTTTGTGGCACTTCTTCATTGCCCACATTATCAGTAGACTTGACCTGAATAGTAGTTTTGCCTGGGGTGGAAATAGTAATTGGTCCAGAATAAGTCTGGACTGTTTGACCATTATCCAGAGAATATTCTATTTTTAATATTCCGGCTCCCGTGTCTTTGCCGGTTAACGTAATAGTTACCGGGCCGGTATAAAGCCCGGACGAATCTTTAGTACCGGAAATAGTAATTGTAGTGGTGGGGGCAGTTTGATCAACTGCAGTGTCCCCAGTAATTTCACTGGTTGAAGTAATCGTAGTGTTATCCGGTTTGCTCGCATCAGGATACAGGGTTAATGGTGGGGAAGTATCAGTGGTGGGATCCAGATTAAAATCAATTTCCCCGACAGTAGTAACCGGCAGGTCTTTATAAATAGTAGTCTTGGAAATCTTATCAGTTTTATAAACCCGGATTTTAATATTAGTGGTTTTAGATTTGGTTACCGGAGTTTTTCTGGTAACCTTCACCTTTATTTTTGCAGCCTTTTTCTTTATAAAAGCCTGTTTCGTATTGCCGGAAGTTGTACAAGTCACATCCGGAATATTTTCTTCTATTTCTCCCTTGTCATTTAACCCGCAGTGCCTTCCTTGATCATCGTATAAATCCAGATTCCCGTCATCTAAACTGAGCTGATCTCCTTCTAAGGAAATCTTCTGATCCTTCACTTCTACCGGCAAGGCATTATCATCATTTAAAATAGACTTTACTGTTTGCATAGCAGCGCCATTTTGGCTAACCAAATCTGGATGATGTTGATCAACATAATAAATTTTATAAGCTCCAGATAAGTCTTGGGAATCGCTTTTTAAAGAACCACTGAGAAGTGGCACTGTATCGTCACCATTTACATAAATTTCATCAGTTTTGGGGATTAAATTAATCGGCCAAGTAATCCACCAAGTCTCAAAAATTTGGCCTAACGTTGGTTGACTAGAGCCAACTATTTCGTAGATCTTAACATTATTAGTTTGATTGTAATTAGGGTCGATTAAAGAATGAAACTGTTCTCCTAAGTTAAACACAGTCATATTAAAACCCAAATTGGATAGAAGACCTTTAATCTGGTTGTAGTTTAAAACTCCGGTAACATTATTATTATCAATATCCCGATCATCACGGAATGGATACGGATGATCATTATCTGAATTATTGTAGAACGAGAAATACTTATTTGATGGTAATAATTGGAAAGCACTGGGTAAATTTTGAAATACATCCTTTATTTCACTTGGAACAATTCCTAGTTTGATAATGTATAGATCTCGTGCAAGCCAAGTACCATAGATAAGGGTTTTTAATGCATAAGTTGTTCCCAGATGCGGGACGCCGAGTTCGATTAGTTTATTAACCTTAGCGGCTTTTGCGGAATCTGCAATGTAATTGCGCGCAATTAAGCCGCCCATGGAGTGGACTACCAGGTTAACTTTACTTTGTCCGGAGGCGGTTTTGGCAGATTCAATTAAATTATCCAAATCTGTTTGATTACCTCTAACATCTTTTCTCCAATCATAATTAAACACAAAATAATTAGTGCCTTTGTTGTACCCCATTCCGCTAAAAAACGGATCAATATCACTGTATCCAAAAGAAGTTAAGTTGCCGGTTAAAGAAAGAGTCGCCTCCGGAGTAACCCCGTCCGGCTTTAAACGCAAAATATCAAAATAATCATCATCCCCTAATTTTATTGCCTCATCCTGATTAACCCAGATTTTTTCATTATTAGTATATCCATGAGAGAAAGTACCATTATGACCATCATCTTTGGACCAGATAATATCCTGGGAGGCTTTCATTTCTGACCCGCCAATACCTGGGATAAAAACAACCGGCAGTCGGGGAGGTGGCGGGGGAGGAGCAGTATTATTTAACACAAAATACAAATCATCTTTAGCGGTGCTAAAAATATTACAGCCATTATTGCTGGACTGGGAATTGTAAACATAGTTAGTGGCAGAACAAAAACCATTATCAAAAGCATAACGCAGTCCCCCACCGGGAAAATAATCATTACTGGTTCCGGAATAAGCGGCAGAGGCCAGATGCATTCTGCTTCCGCCAAATTGGGCGGCATTGGCATTGGATATTGAAATTAAATACTTGTGACCAGATATAAAACTGTAATTTCTGCAGGAAAAATCAATTATGACATCTTCATATCCGGCTGGCACACCGGTGCTTGAAAACTGAAGATTATTTAAGCGGTCAGAGGCATTATTAACACAAGAGATCACCTGAAGATTATTATTATCTTTATCAATAATCCGAGAATTTAAGGCAGTAAAATCAAACTGATCAATATTGGAGGCATCAGTGGAAACTCTAAAAGTTATACTTTGGGCAGTACCGGAAAGATTACTGCCAACTTCCTGGATAGCTTCCCAGACATTTAAAGAAGAAGAGTAGTCAGTAGTTTGTTGGGCTACAGACATAGCCTGAACGGGAGAGATTGTTGCCACTAAAAAAGCCACCACAAAAATAAGCCCTAAGAATAGGTAAAGCGGCAGTTTCACTGACAAGTCATTGTTAATCGTGAAAAAAACCTTGACAATACGGACTAAAGATGATTTAAAGTAAACAACTAAATCAATGTTTACCAATCAAAAAGTTTTGGCAGTTATCCTGGTAGTTTTTCTGATCGGGGCTGCCGGATATTTTACTGTTTCTAAATTTAAGGCAGATGTTAGTGATGTTGCTTTATCCCCTACCCCTACGCCAGCATCCTTACAGTTTCTATTTAACCAAACTCCAACACCTGGTCAAACCAGTCAAACTGCCCAAGCTGTACAGTCACAAAATGTACAGACACAAACTCGACCTACTCCTTCACAGCGGCAATTACCTTTAGAAACCAATAAACATGTTAGTCAGTTTCCCGGGGTTTTAAGACCGGAAATTTTGCAAAACAAAGCCGTAGTTATTCAAACAAAAAAGGGTAATATTGCCCTGGAAATTTATCCTGAGGCCAGTAAAGCAGCTTCCAATTTTCTGCTTTTGGCAGATAATGGTTTTTATGACGGGTTAAGCTTTCATCGGGTGGAACCGGGGTTTGTGATTCAGGGAGGGGATCCCAACGGAGATGGAACCGGAGGACCGGGGTATCAATTTGAGGATGAACCGATAATCCGGGCCTATACCAAAGGGATTGTGGCAATGGCCAATGCCGGGCCTAATACCAACGGCTCGCAGTTTTTTATTATGCTTAGTGATCATCCGGAACTGCCGGCAAAATATACTATATTCGGCAACGTAATTTCCGGTATGGATGTGGCTTCGCAAATAGCAGTAGGGGATGTAATGCAAAAAGTGACTGTGCAGAACCTCAGGTAGCATTCAGTCAACAGCTATCAGTCCACAGACAAAAAAGTCTGTTAGCTGTAGACTGTCGACTGTAGACTAATATACAATATATTGTATATTGACATTGCAAAGTATCAACATGTTATGCTACAATAGTTAAGTGAAATGTCCATTTTGTGAAAGCGATTTAAGCAAAGTAGTTGATAAACGAGCAGTTTCCGGACGCGGTGAGATTCGGAGAAGACGCGAGTGTTTAAAGTGCGAAAAAAGGTTTACAACTTATGAGGCTTTGGCACAGTTGCAGCTAACGGTTTTGAAAAAAGACGGCAGTAAAGAAGTGTTTAATGCGGAAAAAATCCGCTCAGGGCTGATTCGGGCCCTGCAGAAAAGGCCGGGGATAGAGAAAGTTACCAGTATTGTAGATAGGATCGAAGGGAGAATTCGGGCCAGAAGATTGGATGAGATTGAGTCAGCCACTTTAGGAAAATGGGTATTATCTGAATTGAAAAAGCTGGATGCCGTTGCCTATTTGCGGTTTGCCAGCGTGTATCGATCGTTTGTTGACCCGAAAGATTTTAGCAAAGAATTGGAAGCTTTGTAAAAGGGTATAGTTTAAAAAACATATGAAAACAAAATTAAAAACCAAATCAGTATCACAGATAGTTTCAATGCCCAGGGTAAGTACCAAAAAAACTAACGGTAAAGCTAATGGACACCACCCGCTTTCGTCAAGACTTCAGCGGGCAAGCAAAGAAGCGAGAACTTTTGAAACCAGATTTATCCCCAGATACAAAAAAATGCCGCAGCTGCCAAAAGATTTGCCCCAACCTTCTTTTTCCGAATCCTCTAATAAAATTTTAACTGAAAGATATTTGCTAAAGGGCGGAAATTTAGAAGTAGTGGAAACAGTCGCAGAAAGATTTTGGCATATTGCTTTTGATATTGCCTCAGGAGATTTAGACTTTGGTGGTTCGGAAAAAAATGCCCATGAACTGGCCAAAGATTTTTATTCGATCATGGTAAATCAAAAGTTTTTGCCCAACTCCCCCACTATTATGAATGCCGGAAAACAAAATGGCCTGCAGTATTCGGCCTGTTTTGTGCTGCCGGTGGGAGATTCTTTGCCGGAGATTTTTGATTCAGTTAAATATGCCGCCTTGATTCATCAAACCGGTGGAGGTTGTATTAGTGAAGATGCCCGTGTATGGAGTACTTTCTGCGGAATAGAACCAATAGGGACGCTGTTTGCCAGAGCTACTGCTGATGGTCGAGCAGGTATTACGCAAGGTTCGGGTGTAGCCTATGATGTTTCTGATTTAAATATTCAAACAGCCTCTATGGATCCTAAGACAGGTCAAACAGGCCTAAAACAGGTAACTCATGTCTGGAAATATAATGTGCCCGCCAATCAACAAATTATTGTTGAAACCCGTCAGGGAACCAAAGTACAAACCAGTTCCTGGCATCCATTTATGGTATTAAAAGGTACAGAGATTGTGGAGGTGGAGGCAGAGAATTTAAAAAGTGGGGAGATTATTTTAGGGCCGGAAAAAGGTGATAAATATTGGCCCTGGCAGGAATTTCGCCAGGTAGGTTCGCTGACAGTTGATGAAGATATAGCCTGGTTAATCGGTTTTACTCTGGGGGATGGTTCTTTTGGGTATGTTCCCGCATTAAGACAATATAGAGCTCGCTGGTTTTCCGGTACAGAAGATGTTCTGGAAAAAGTTCAAGCAGTACTGTCCAAGTTTAATATAAAGGTATCAATACAAAAAGATAAAAGAGGGTTATTCTCAGTTGCTACTTTGAATCAACGGTTTGTGCATGATTTGTTAGAAGCTTGTGGTTTAGAAAAATTCGGGCCAAAAGATAATTTGATTAGAGTTCCGGAAATAATTGCCAAGTCTCCAATTAAAGCAGTTAAAGCCTTTCTTGCCGGTCTTTTGGATAGTGATGGTTATGTTGCTTCTGATGGTAGTCCTTCATATTGTACAGTTAGCCCGGCTATGGCTGAAGATTTAGCAGCTTTAGTTAGTTTAATGGGTTTTCGTCCTACAATTAAGTCAAAGGCCCCTTATGGTAAAGGAAAACAAATAACCTACTCCGTGCAAATTTGTCCTTTACCTTCGGTTAATGAGTTAGCTACAGAAATTGGGGTTTATCTTGCCAACATTAAACGTCTTAACAGACTTAAAAGTTCCAGCAGGAAACAAACAAGCTTGCCTTTGGATTTCCGCGCCTTTAGGGATGAATTGGCAAAATTAGGATTGGTTAAAAAAAGATTTGATAGGCTAAAAGGTCCCGGCCCGTTAGCTTTTGAACTTAATTACTGGTCGGCTCATGGACGAATTGATAGGGACTCTATTCATTCTATTGCTAAAACTGTTGTAAGCAAGGCACCAGGTTTGGCGCAACTTTTACAAAGAATAGCTGAAGCAGGTCATGAGGTGAAAAGTGTTAAGCAAGCGGTAATGGCTAAACAATATTATGATCTGACAGTACAAGGCTGGAATACTTATGCTGCCGGACAATCCGGAATGGTAATGATACATAACACCGGCTTTGCTTTTTCCCGCCTTCGGGCAGCCGGATCAATTGTGAATACCACTGGTGGAGTAGCTTCCGGTCCGGTATCATTTTTACGGGTGTTTAATGCTGCAACTGAATCTATTAAACAAGGCGGTACCCGCCGTGGTGCCAATATGGGGATTTTGCGGGTGGATCATCCGGACGTGATGGAATTTATCCGTTGTAAAGCCGAATTGGATGATTTAAACAAGCCGGTTTATGAAGGAGTAGCGCCGCTTTTGCCGGATGACAGCGCCAGAAATTATTTTAAAACTTTGCTGTTGGACAAACAAATTGCCAATTTTAATATTTCAGTGGCGATTACCGACAAATTTATGAAAGCTTTGCAAACCGGTGGGGATTTTGACCTGATTACTCCCCATTCAGGCGAAGTAGTTGGTAAATTAAATGCCAAACAGGTATTTGATGAGATTATTGACCGGGCTTGGGCCACCGGGGATCCGGGTTTGATTTTCATTGACAGGATTAACAACTCTCCTGCTAACCCGGTACCAAAACTGGAAACTATTGAGAGCACAAATCCATGTGGCGAGCAGCCTTTGGCTCCCTGGGATGCCTGTAACCTGGGTTCAATTAACCTGGGTAAGTTTGTTTTGGCTGATGGATCCGGTGTGGACTGGGAAGCCTTAAAAGAAGTTACCCACCAGGCAGTTCATTTTCTGGATAATGTTGTGCAAACCAATCCCTATACTTTAAAGCCGATTTATGATGAAGTACACAACAACCGCAGAATTGGCTTGGGAGTAATGGGTTGGGCAGACATGCTGTTTAAATTGCAAATCCCCTATGACTGCGAAGAAGCTTTAGTGTTGGGTGAAAAAGTGATGCAGTTTATTAATGATGAAGGGCATTTGGAATCAGAAGATTTAGCTTCAAAACGTGGACCTTTTCCCAACTGGGTCAATTCCATTTATGCAGAGCAAGGACACAAGTCTTTTAAAGCCAGACCAGCCGGATCTTTGGCTTATAACGGTGGCAGGCCAATTAGAAATTCCACTGTGACTACTATTGCCCCAACCGGTACTATTTCTATCATTGGAGATTGTTCCTCCGGAATTGAACCGGTGTTTGCCCTGGCCTATATCCACCGGGCGAAAAAAGCCGGGGATCAGATGAGGTATTTAACCATTGCCAACAAAACTTTTGATGAAATTGCCAGGAGGGAAGGATTTTGGTCAGAGGATTTGGCTCAAAAGGTGATGGATAATGGATCTGTTGCTGGTTTAGACGATGTGCCGGACAATTGGCAGAAAGTTTTTACCACTGCCCCGCAAATCTCACCGGACTTTCACGTTCGCATGCAGGCAGCTTTTCAAAGATATACTGATAACGGGGTATCTAAAACCATTAATTTGCCGAATTCCGCCACCCGTGATGATGTGATGAAGGCCTATTTAATGGCCTGGGAAACCGGTTGTAACGGCATTACCATTTACCGTGATGGCAGTAAAACCACCCAAGTGTTAAATGTCTCTTCCACTTTAAAGCCGGGTGAAGGGAAAGTGGCTGGGGAAGCACCGGTGGCTGCGCGTCCGATGATCCTTCGGGGCAGAACATATAAAATCACCACTCCGGTGGGTGAGGCTTTTATTACTATCAACCGGGATGAGCTGGATCAGCCATTTGAAGTATTTATCACTGTTGGTAAAGGTGGGATGCACACCATGGCCGATGCTGAGGCCATGGGAAGGTTGGTATCATTATCTTTAAGATTGTCTAGGCCCGGAGATGGCAATAGCGCTAAAGAAGTGGCTGGCAAAATTGCAGCCCAGCTGCGGGGGATTGGCGGATCGTCTCATGTGGGATTTGGTAAAAACCGGGTGATGAGTTTGGCAGATGCTATCGCTAAGGTCTTAGCAGAAGATATGGCGCTTACTCCTGATGCCGGAACTGCTGAAACAATTCCTCTTAATCTGACCTTTAATGGAAACGATCAAGCTCGTGACGTAGCTTCCGAACTACCAACTACCAACTCTTTACTACCAACTCTTAATGCCGATCTTTGTCCGGAATGCGGTTCCGCCACCTTTGTGATGGAAGAAGGCTGTAAGAAGTGTCATAGCTGTGGATATTCTATGTGTTAAAATCCACTCATGGATGAGAAGGGGTTGGTAATACTTTATACCGGGGAGGGAAAAGGGAAAACTACTGCGGCTTTGGGGATAATTCTTCGCGCTGTTGGCTATAAAAAGAAATGTTTAATGATTCAGTTTGGTAAAGCCTGGTTTACCGGTGAGCTGGCCGGAATTAAAAAGCTCTCGCCTTTGGTGAAGATTATTCAAGGCGGTAAGGGATTCTTAAATATTTTAGGAGACCGGATTCCTTTAGCCAAACATAAACTGGCAGCCAAACAGGCTTTTGATGTATTATATAAAGAAGTGATGTCTGACAAATGGGATATCGTGGTAGCGGATGAAATAGTTGGTTCTGCTGCAGCAGGAGTTTTACCAGAGGAGCTAGTGGTAAAATTAATTAAGGATAAACCAGCTGGACTGGATTTAGTTCTAACCGGCCACCATGCCAGTAAAAAACTAATTAGTATGGCGGATTTAGTTACCGAGATGAAAGAAATAAAACATCCGTATCAACAGGGAATCCTGGCTAAAAAGGGTATTGACTTTTAGCACTCACGGTGTTATATTGCTAATTAAAGTTCAAAAATAAGTTATGGCTGATTTTATAAAACCAACTATACTTTCTTCACCAATCGCGCTCAAACCAACCATGCCGGTTGGTCCTTTGCGTGATACGGTTATTTTTCCCGGCAACTCTGTTCCGATAATTTCCGGCCGGCCAAAATCCAAAGCCGCTATAGAATTGGCCTGGAATTCGGATAAGCTGATTGTTTTTGTGACCCAGAAAAACTCCAAAATAGAAGACCCCACTGATAAGGATTTGTACCGGGTGGGAACTGTTTGTTTAATCCGCCGGGTAGTTAAAAATCCGGAAGGAGATTATACTCTGCAGGCAGAAGGTATTTCCCGGGTTTTCTTAAAAAACTTTACTCAAATTGATCCCTATCTGGAAGCAGAGATTGAAGAAATCCCGGAGCTTTATGAAAGAAATGAACAAACAGAGGCTTTAATTAGAACTGTCAGGGATCAGGTCAAGCGGTTTTTGGAACTGGGCGGAAATCCCTTTTTTGACCAAAGTAATTTTGCCAACTGGTCACTCTTTACTTATTCTGATGACCCCAATCAATTGGTAAACTCCGTGGCCCAATCAATTGATTTTAAAACGATCGACAAGCAGCAAATTCTGGAAATGGTTTCCGCTGCAGACAGATTGCAGCGCTTAACCGATCTGTTAGCCAAAGAAATCCGGATAATGGAAATTTCCCAAAAGATTTCCACCCAAACTCACGAGCGGGTTTCCAAGATGACCAAAGAGACCATACTTCGGGAGCAAATGAAAAGCATCGAGGAAGAATTAGGTGGAGCAGATTCCGAACATCAGGAAATTCATGAATTTGAAGAGAAGATAAAACGGGCGGGTATGAGCAAAGAGGTGTTGGAAAAAGCCAAAAAAGAACTGTCCCGGTTGGCTAAAATGTCTACCTATAATCCGGAAGCAGGCTATATTAGAAACTATCTGGAATGGTTAACCGATCTGCCCTGGAAGCTGGAAAAAGATGGCAATATTGATTTAAAAAAAGCTGAAGGAATTTTGGATGAAGATCACTATGGCTTAAAAAAGGTTAAAGAAAGAATAGTTGAATATTTGGCAGTACATAAATTATCCGGAAAAATGCGCGGACCAATTCTTTGTTTTGTTGGCCCTCCCGGAACCGGTAAAACCTCAATCGGCAAATCCATTGCCAGGGCTTTGAATAGAAAGTTTATTAAGGTTTCATTAGGTGGTATCAGAGATGAAGCAGAAATCCGGGGACACCGCAGAACCTACGTTGGTTCAATGCCGGGAAGAATTATCCAGGGTATTAAACAATCAAACAGTAAAAATCCGGTGTTTATGTTAGATGAGATTGATAAAATCGGAGCAGATTATCGTGGCGATCCTTCTGCAGCCTTGCTGGAAGCGCTTGATCCTGAGCAAAATGAAAACTTTTCTGATCATTACCTGGAGGTGCCGTTTGATTTATCTAATGTAATGTTTATTACCACAGCCAATATTTTGGATACTATTCCACCGGCTCTTCGCGACCGGTTGGAAATTATCAGATATCCGGGTTATACCGAGGATGAAAAATTCCATATTGCCAAAAATTTCCTGATCCCCAAACAAGTGGAAAACCATGGTTTAAAGAAAGAACAGATTGAGTTTATGGATGAGGGAATCCGGGCGGTGATTCGAGAATATACCAGAGAAGCCGGAGTCAGAAGCCTGGAAAGGGAACTGTCAGCCATTATGCGAAAAGTAGCCAGAAAAATTGCCGAGGGAGACGGAAAAGTAGAAAAAGCAATGATTACACCAATTGATGTACATAAGGCTTTGGGGCCAATAAAATTCCTGCCTATTCTGGCAGAAAAAGAAGATGAAATAGGAATGACCACAGGGCTTTCTGTAACCGAGGCCGGGGGAGAGGTGTTGTTTATTGAGGTAACTTTAATGCCGGGTAAAGGAAGCTTGCTTTTAACCGGACAACTGGGAGATGTGATGAAAGAATCCGGTCAGGCTGCTATGTCATATGTACGGTCTCACTGGCATTCCCTGGGATTGCCTGAGCGGTTTTTCCAGAAAGTAGATGTGCATGTGCATGTTCCGGAAGGAGCCATACCAAAAGACGGACCATCTGCCGGGATTACTTTAACTACTGCCATTGTGTCTGCTTTTACCAGGATTCCGGTTAGAAAAGATGTGGCTATGACAGGGGAAGTTACGCTTCGCGGACGGGTTTTGGAAATAGGCGGTTTGAAAGAAAAAGTGTTGGCAGCGCATAGAGCCGGTGTTAAAACCATAGTAGCTCCGGCGGATAATGAAAAGGATTTGGAAGATCTACCGGATTATGTGGTAAAAGGTTTAAATTTTGTCTGGGTTAAAGAAATGGATCAAGTATTAAATGTAGCGCTAACCCGCCCACCCCAAACCTCGATGCCCAAAAGAGTGCCGATGCATCCCCAACCAGCCTTGGCGTAAAACATGTCATTCCTGCGAATGCAGGAATCTAAATAAACACAAGACTTCATGGCATAATATTACTATGTATTATGTTTACATTTTAGCTTCTAAAAGAAACGGAACTTTATATATTGGAATAACCAGTAATTTAATTAAAAGAGTATATGAACATAAAAATGATTTAGTGGAAGGGTTTACTAAAAAATACGGTGTACATAATCTTGTTTACTTTGAACCATATGAAGATGTTAATGAAGCCATTACCAAAGAAAAACAGATGAAAGAATGGAAAAGGTACTGGAAGATAAAAACCATTAATCAGTTTAATCCCGAGTGGAAAGATCTATATAGTGATATTGTTTAGGTATATTCCTATTATGTTTAATTGGATCCCGACATTCGTCGGGATGACAAAGTAAAAAAACTTGACAAACAGAGAGAGAGAGAGTCTTAAATGAATATATATGGCAGAAGTTCCAGTTCCCCAACCAATACCAGATAGTACTCCTACTCCAACAAGAACAGCTGGTGAATTTCCTTTAGGTACCTATCAAGCTAATGCTGAAGCTGCCCAAAAGCAATATGATACTTTAAAAACTGCAGAACCAACTGCAACTCAAACAGCTGAAGCAGCTGATCATATAACAGGTGCTGGTTACACAAATGAACCATATCCTGCAGGAGTTCCCCGTGGTCTAGGATGGGAAAAACCGACTAATGATGCTGATGCGTTATTTTCTGGTGGGAAAGAAGGATTATTAGAAAAACCTACTAATGAGGCCACAGATTTTTTTAACCAATATAAGGAGCAATTATTATCCAATCTAACTCCAGAGCAAACAGAAGCACTACAAAGAGGCCTGAGGGAATCAATGAAGAAACTATTAGAAATTGATGATACTGCGCAGTTAAATCCGCAAGCTAAAAAAGTCTTTGATGCTTATAGTGGATGGTTGCTAGGTAAAATGGTTAAATAAATTCCTTCTTGACGCTTGAACCTCACTGGTGTAAATTCTAAGTTACTGCCTCTATATTTTCATGAATTTCATTGTAAACAATACTAATTTAATTATCTGGGCCGGGGTAGCTGCGGCTCTTTTGTATGGTGTCTGGCTGATTATCGATATCATGAAACGCCCGGCCGGGGATGAGAAAATGCAGGAAATTGCCCAGGCTATCCAGGAGGGAGCAGCTGCATATTTGCAAAGACAATATTCAGTGGTGGCAATGGTGGCCTTAGTGATGGCAGTAATTTTGTATTTTGCTTTGGGACGCAATACTGCTGTGGGGTTTTTAATCGGAGCGATATTTTCTGCTTTGGCTGGATTTATTGGTATGAGTGTGGCTGTTCGTAGTAATGTCAGAGTAGCAGAAGCTGCAAAATCCGGTTTATCCCAGGCTTTTTTACTGGCCTATAAAGGCGGGGCAGTGACCGGGTTTATTGTGGTGGGGTTAGCTTTAGGTGCAGTATATGGTTTTTATCAGTATTCAGGAGGAGATTTAAAAGCTTTGGTTGGATTGGCTTTTGGCGGATCTTTAATTTCCGTTTTTGCCAGGCTGGGCGGAGGAATTTTTACCAAAGGAGCAGATGTAGGAGCGGATTTAGTCGGTAAACTGGAGCTGGGAATTCCTGAAGATGATTCCAGAAACCCGGCAGTGATTGCCGATAATGTCGGTGATAATGTGGGAGATGATGCGGGAATGGCCGCTGATATTTTTGAAACTTATGTAGTGACTACTATTGCAGCCATTTTGCTGGGACAACTGCTGTTACCTGGTTTTCCCAAAGCGCTCCTTTTTCCGCAAGTGCTTCTGGCGGTTGCCATTTTTGGTTCCATTTTAGGAAGCGCTTTGGTTAAACTGTCTGGCAAAAACATCATGGGAGCATTATATAAAGGCTTAATGATTGCCGCAGTTTCCTGTTTAATATTAATTTATCCGGTTACTTCTGCCTTAATGGGTGATAACGGAGTTTTTTCCACTCTAAATCTTTACTTGTCAGCTGTGGTTGGAATAGTTGTAACAGGAGCCATTTTTTGGATTACCGAATATTACACCGGAACACAATATAATCCGGTACAACATATCGCTGCTTCTTCCAAAACCGGCCATGCCACCAATATTATTGCCGGGTTGGCTGTTTCCATGAAATCTACATTTTTTCCGGTGCTATTAATTTCAGCAGCAGTTTTGGTAAGTTTTGCTTTAGCCGGGCTCTACGGAATTGCTGTGGCTGCGGTGGCCATGCTGTCTTTGGCCGCAACAGTGGTAACTATTGATGCTTTTGGGCCAATTACTGATAATGCTGGGGGAATTGCCGAAATGGCCAATTTACCTGCCAAAGTCCGGGCAGTAACCGATCCTTTGGATGCAGTGGGTAATACTACCAAAGCTGTTACTAAAGGCTATGCCATCACTTCTGCCGGTTTGGCAGCTTTGGTTTTGTTTGCTTCATATCAGCAGGAATTTGCGGCAATTGGTCAAAACCTGCAATTCACTTTGTCCGACCCCAGAGTTTTGGTGGGGCTTTTGTTAGGCGGGTCACTTCCCTATTTATTTGCCTCGTTTGCTCTGGAAGCTGTTGGTAAAGCCGGTGGGGCAGTGGTAGAAGAAGTCAGGCGTCAGTTTAAGGAAATTAAAGGGATTATGGAAGGAACAGCCAAGCCGGATTATGCCAGGGCTGTAGAAATAGTTACCGCTTCTGCTCAAAAAGAGATGTTAATTCCGGCTTTAATTCCGGTTTTGGCTCCGATTTTGGTAGGATTTATTCTTGGGCCTGTGGCTTTAGGGGGAATGTTGGTTGGTACTATTGTAACCGGAATCTTTGTGGCAGTTTCTATGACTACCGGAGGAGCAGCCTGGGATAATGCCAAAAAATACATTGAATCCGGCAAATTTGGCGGTAAAGGCTCTGATGCTCACAAAGCCGCTGTTACCGGTGACACAGTGGGCGATCCTTACAAAGACACAGCTGGTCCTGCTATCAATCCCATGATAAAAGTAGTAAACATAGTTGCTCTTCTTCTTGTACCGTTTTTGAGATAGACTTCTTATTAAATTGGCTGGTTGGGAGTGGCGGGTTTATCTCCGAACAGGGCATTTTTTACCTCAGTTACCACTTGGTCTGGTGTATAGGAAGCTTTGATTAAATAGGCCTGGGCTCCCAGTTCAAACCCTTCTTTGATAACTGCTTCCTGGCCTAAATTAGTTAACAGGATGGTAATCATTTTAGAGTTGGGATTTAAAGTTTTAAACTCCCGCAAAAGTTGCAGACCATTAATCCCCGGAAGCATAATATCCAAAAGTAGCAGATCAAAGACCTCTGTTTTTAACAGGTTTAAACCGGTTTGTCCGTCCGCAGCGCTTTTTATTTCAAAACCCTCTTTAGTCAGCTGTCTGACATAAAGTTCTCTGATAAAATCTTCATCTTCAACCAGTAATATTTTTTTATTCTGCGGATTCATAGTATTTGTACTTTAACTAATTGGGGCTAATAATTCAATGCACCTGATTGAATTTCCTGCCCGACAAATTTATTACTTTCCAAAGACCCGGAACTAATGGTGGCAACCGGAAGGGTAAAATAAAACTTGCTTCCTTTGCCAAATTCTGATTCCACCCAAATTTTGCCATTTAGCTTTTCCACAATTGACTTACTGATGTATAAACCCAAACCAGTACCCTTGCTGGCTTGCTGGGTTTGATTGGAAACCCGGAAAAACTTGGTAAAAAGTTGTGGTATGGCCTCTTTAGGAATACCGACTCCGGTATCGGAAATAATCGTAGTAACAGTATCGGCAGACGTTTCAATTGCCAGCTCAATTTTACCGCCGGGATTAGTATAATTAATGGCATTAGCTAAAAGGTTGGTGATTACCTCGGCAATTCTAATCGGGTCAGCTAAGACTTTAGGTAATTGCTGCGGGGACGTTAAATTTAAAACAATCTCCTTCTGGTTGGCCTGAGCTTTTAAATCATCCACTACCTTTGTCGCAATTGGTAGATAATCAATCGGCTCCGGATTAACCGACATCTCTTCCCTTTCAATTTTATTCACATTAAGCAGGTTTTGCACTAAAAACAGCAGCTGTTTGGCAGAAACTTCAGCTTTATCAGTTAAATCCAGCTCTTCTTTGGGCAATTTATCTTTATTCTCACTGTTAAAAACAGACAAGTAGCCAATAATAGAAGTAAGGGGAGTTCGCAGTTCATGAGAAGCCATCGAGACAAAATCTAATTTCATTTTTTCCAATTCTTCTTCTTTGGATAAATCATGCAGAATTAAAATGCAGTCTAAATTAGTTTGAACTGATTGTTTAACTTTTGAAGAAACAATATTAACAGGAGTTTGTTTGCCCTGGTTACCAATTAATTTGGCAGTTTTCCTAAAATCAGTGTCACAATAAGTTTTGGGCAGAATTTCATAACCATCATCCATTACATGCAGTAAGGTATCTATTCTTTGGCCTTGCAGCTGGGTGCTGGAAAATCCGGTTATTTCTTCCGCTGCCCTGTTGGCAAAAAGGATATTTTTGTTAAAATCCAAAGTGATGATTCCGTCTATAATGGAAGATAACACCTGATCCATTTTGTTTTTTTCCAAAATTGCAGCATCAGTGTCACGCTCCATTTTCTGAAAAGAGGTAGATAGTTTATCAACCATCTGGTTAAAAGAATTGGCTACCAGCTCAAATTCATCCCCGGTCCTGATATCTGCTCTTTGGTTAAAGTTGCCATTACCCAGGTTTTCTGCGCTTTTTATTAAATCCTTAAAAGGTTTTAGAAAGATTGCTGTGCAGAAAGTGGAAAAAACAGCAGCCAGAATACCTACAGTAATAGAAACAAGCAGATTTTGCAGTAAATAAATGGAGACAAAAGCAGTTGTCAAAGTGGAAAGAAAGATCACAATGGATATTTTAATAAGCAGCGAATTTTTCACT
>OBEQ011121774.1_pt1 | contig 24930 bp, 19 predicted proteins | sample 1670901 | NCBI WGS metagenome assembly OBEQ01 (sample SAMEA104232315, study PRJEB22302) | groundwater metagenome | biome: forest; feature: aquifer; material: groundwater | place: USA | collected 2011-08-07 | depth 5.4 m | reverse complement strand
GAAAGCGGGAATCCAGTTTCTGCTTTTTGTTGATGGGCTGGACCCCCGCCTCCGCGGGGGTGACGATCCATGCGACCTTAGTTTCTCAAAGAACCCCAAGTCAACTATATATTGAGTAGCTTCTACTATATATGGGTATATGGACTTTGAAAAAAGAGAATCCCGCCTAGTGTTGGTTGAGGTTAGGGTTATTTTTATTTTCCCAACTTTCATAAGCGCGGATTACCTTCTTGACCAAGGGGTGGCGCACAACATCTTCTTCATCTAGTTTGATGTACGCTATATCTGGTATGTCATTTAGAATTTCTTGGGATGTGGCCAAGCCGGACATGTTGTTGTCGAGATCAACCTGGGTGATATCGCCGGTAATCACAATTTTAGAACCCACCCCCATTCTAGTTAGGAACATTTTGATTTGATTGAGGGTAGCGTTTTGGGCTTCATCCAAAATAATAAAGGCATCTTCCAGGGTTCGTCCGCGCATATAAGCTAAGGGCACAATTTCTATAGTTTCGGTAACCTGAAGATTTTTAAATTTTTCCGGACCCAGCATGGAGAAGAAGGCATCGTAAAGAGGCTTGAGATAGGGATAGACCTTTTCGTATAGATCTCCCGGCAAAAAGCCCAGCTTTTCGCCGGCTTCCACTACCGGTCGGGTTAAAACAATGCGGGACACTTGTCTATCTTTTAGGCAGTGAAGCGCGTGCGCTACCGCCAGATAGGTCTTGCCTGTACCCGCCGGACCGATCGCGATTGTGATGTCATGGGTTCCTATGGCGCTAACATATCGTTTCTGGTTTTCAGTTTTGGCCACAATAGGCTTGCCTTGGAAGGTTAGGAAAACGGCGTCTTTGATTTGGGACGTTTCCGGTTGGGGTTCCGGAGCATGACCATTTTCTACTTCGATCGCGATAGAAGAGTGACTGGAGGAAGAGCTTTCCAGCTCGTTTAGAAACCCCAGGGCTCGCTCAATCCTCTTTTTCGGACCTTTGAGGATTAAGGCGATATTACCGCTAGGCCTTTCCTTTTTCACGAAAACATGGACCTTGAAGCGTTCTTCCAGTACGTGGAGATTGGAATCTTGGTGACCAAATAACGTTAAAGCGTGATCCGCATTTTCTATGGTTATCTTTCTTGTTGGCATGGTGTATCCTCTACTATTGTAACTTTATCCCCAATTCTTTGAGTTGTTTGGTGTCGACAGGGGTAGGGGCTCCGGAAAAAGGACAGGTTCCCCGCTGGGTTTTGGGGAAGGCTATCACCTCTCGTATAGAGTCCTCATTTAAAAAAATGCTCAAAATTCTATCAATGCCCAAGGCAACACCACCATGTGGCGGGGCGCCAAAATCCAAGGCTTCCAACATCCAACCAAAACGATCATCGATCTCGGCTTGGGTATAGCCCATCAGCTTAAAAATTTTAGTTTGGGTTTCCCGGCTGTGATTTCGGATACTGCCGGATCCCAGCTCCATACCATTGAGCACAATATCATATTGACAAGAGCGCGCTTTCTCCGGGGCGCTTTCCAAAAGAGCCATGTCTTCGGGCTTGGGCGCCGTAAAGGGATTGTGGGTTGCCTGCCATCTTTTTTCTTCAGGTATGTATTCCAAAAGGGGAAAGTCGTAGACCCATGCCCAAGCGTGCGCTTCTTGCGGCTTAAATCCCAGGGTTTCGGCCCAGCTCTTCTGCAGGTCCTTTAAGACGCGGTCCGCCAGGTTGGCTTCTTCGGCGCACACAAAAAGCAGGTCCCCGGGTTTGATTAGTTGGTTGATGTTGTTTTTTTCATCAGCGCTCAGAAATTTCTCGATCGGGGATTCGAGAGCGCCATCCACGGCCTTGATCCAGATTAAACCTTGAGCGCCCAAGGCTTTAGCGAGACTGACCGAGCGATCCAGCGCGCCGCGGCCCGCCCGGTCTTTTGCGTTTGGAATTTTAAGCCCGTATATTGATTTTTTGGATGCCAAGGCTTGGCTAAAAACTTTAAAAGATGTTTTTTCAAATATGGGGTCGAGTTTAAACCTTAGGAACTCTCGGAAACGCAGATCCGGTTTGTCCGTTTGGTATTTCGCGTCGGCTTCTTGAAAGGAAAGCTGTTCAAAGGGTGTGCTGAGCTTGACCCCAAAAACGTCACCTATAGTTTTCGATAGCATACGCTCGACCAAGCTCCAGATGTCTTTTGCTTCAACAAAGCTCATTTCGATGTCAATTTGAGTGTGTTCCAGCTGTCGATCGGCCCTTAAGTCTTCATCCCTAAAACACCGTGCGATTTGGAAGTATTTTTCCATTCCCGATACCATGAGCATCTGTTTAAAAATCTGGGGTGATTGGGGCAAGGCGTAAAACGTTCCCGAATTAAGCCGGGAAGGTACTAAGAAGTCTCGCGCGCCTTCCGGCGTGGATTTGGTCAGAATCGGGGTTTCAATTTCCCAGAAGCCTTCCTGGGTTAAGAAATTGCGAACAGCTTGGGTAAATTCGTGCCGCTTGCGCATGGCTTTTTGCATTTTGGGCCGTCTTAAATCGATATAGCGGTACTTGAGCCTTGTTTCTTCGGAAGCCTCGAGTGTTTTGGCTGCCACCATAAAGGGAAGGGGCTTGGAATGATTGAGTATTACAATTGATTCCGCTTCAACTTCAAGCGTGCCCGTGGCCATTTCCGGATTTTCGGTTCCTTGGGGGCGCTTTTGAAGGTGACCGGTCACTTGAAAGCAGGATTCCAGGCCAAGCGCGCGGGCTTTCTCGCTCAAATCCGATTTCCTAAAGACAACCTGAACAATGCCGGAGCGGTCCCTTAAATCTATGAAGGTGACGCCGCCATGATCTCGAATGGCCTGGGCCCAGCCGGCGAGTGTTATGGATTGGCCGATCAGTTTTCGATCCAAATCCTCACAAGAGTGCGTTCTTAGCATGTCAGATTTTCACCTTTTGAACCAGTTCTTCCCAGCCGAGTTCACCTTCCCAATCGCCGGTTAAATCTTTAAGTTTAAATTTTTGCTTTTGGCATTCTTCGGCGCCAATGATTAAGCAATATTTTGTGTTGCTTTTGTTGGCCTGTCTCATCTGGCTTTTCATGCTGTCTTGCAGTACGGAGTAGGTTACCGCGATGTTTTGCTGACGTAAGCGAGTGGCTGTTTGCATCGCGAAAGCTCCTATGGAGTCTTCTTGGGACTGAAGTGCTAGAAATACGCCCGGCTTTCGGGCATCGCTTGCCGATTTCACTTGAGCGACTCCTTCGGCCAAGCGCGCCTCGATGGTTCTATCCACCCCAAAAGCTAAACCGACGGCGGGAGTTGCCGTGCCGCCTAAAGATTCCACCAGGTTGTCATAGCGGCCCCCACTGCAGATGGCGGATTGCGCGCCAAGGCCGGAGTGTAAAAATTCAAATACGGTTTTGGTGTAGTAGTCAAATCCCCTGACAATATTGCGATTGACAGTGTGGGGGATATTTGACGCCGTTAGGGCATTTAAAAGACTTTTTTCGTGCGCTGCGCAATCGGCGCATTTTTTGAAAACCGGTACGGTATCCTTTATTTTGGGAGAACAATTCTTGCAATCTAACACGCGGAAAGGATTGCGCTCTAGTCTTTTTTGACAATCCGCGCAAAGCGTGTCCTTGATTTTTTGGAGCGCCACCATTAGTTCCTGGCGATAAGCGGGCCTGCAAACGGCGCATCCTAGGGAGTTCACATGGAGTTCGGTTTTTTCAACCCCGAAGTCTTTGAAAATCGTGAAAGCCAAACTTAATAAATCAATTTCGGCGTAAGGAGTCGGATCTCCAAATATTTCAAAACCAATCTGCTCAAACTCTCGGTAGCGCCCCGCCTGGGGGCGTTCGGCGCGGAACATATTGGCGATGTAGAAAAATTTAGACTTTTTTTCTTTTTGAGAGAAACTATGTTCTACATATGCCCGAACCATGCTGGCCGTGCCTTCCGGGCGCAAGGCGAGGGAACGGCCCTTGCGATCGTTAAAGACGTACATCTCTTTTTCAACGATATCGGTTGTCTCTCCCACGCTGCGCGTAAATAGTCCCGCTTCTTCAAAAGTGGGTAAGCGGACTTCGTCAAAATCCCAGAGTTCGGCTTTTTTCCTGGCCACGTTTTCCAGTTGGGTAAAGGAATTACTTAAAGGAGCAAAAATATCCCGTGTTCCTCGAACCGCTTGAAAAGCCATGGACCTATTTTAGCTTGTTTGCGCTAGCGCAGTTTCCATCCCGAATTAAAGAAGAATTTTTGGCGCGTTGGGTTAAAAAAGTGTTAAAAAACGGTTTGCGCTAATTATAAACCCGCTTTTTTCTTCAGAAATTTTAAATTTTTCTTGCACGCCGGAGGTTCGTACAATCTGAAGAACAATGGGCGCGCCTAATTTACGTTCAAAGTAAAAAAGATTGGGTGAAACAGCGGTGTCTGTCTCTTTACATTCGGCCATGAGCCAGGGAATACCCTCGCGCGTTATTAAAAAGTCAACTTCTTGCTTTTCTTTGTTTCTTAGATAGCGCAATTCGAAGTTTCCTTGCCCTGAATCGCTCCACCAGTGGCAGGCTTTCAAAAGATGGGCCGCGACCATGTTTTCAAATCTGGCAGCGGTGTTTTCCACCTCTGACCAGTCGCTAAGGTATAACTTGGGTTGCTTCTTGAATGAGCGTCCAAGACTTTTGGAGTAGGGAGCCAGTGGAAAAAAGTAAAACAACTGGGAGAGCCACCCTAGCCAGCGTTTTACGGTGGGATGGCTAACCTCGAGAATTTCAACAAGCGATTGCGTTGAGAAAGGAGAGCCGACTCGCTCGGCAAGTAAGGCGGCGCAAGTTTCGATTAGGGAAAGTTCATGGGCCCGCGTTAGACTAAGGAGCTCGCCCCTTACGAGTTTTTCAAGGCGAGATTTCCTCCATAAGTTCCATACCGTCTCATCTTTGCTCAATAGGGGTTCGGGGAACCCTCCAAAGCGCAACAATTGATCAAAAAGCTTGGGTTCTTCGGGAAGCAATTTGGCAATGGCCCTTGGAATATCGTCAGGATCCGAAATTTTACCGGAAAGCTCCCCAAGACTAAAGGGGTGCATCCGTAAAAGATAGTAGCGGCCAAAGAGGCTTTCTCCTCCTCTGCGGAAAACGTCTAGGCGCGCGCTTCCGGTAACTAAAATATCAGCAAAAGAATGGCGCAGGTCATAAACCCCTTTCAATGTAGATTTCCATCGTGGCGCTTTGTGGAGTTCGTCAAAGACGAGAGTTTGTCGTACGCCTATTTTTTCCGGGATTAATTTTTTGGGATCCTTGACCCATTCCCTTCTGAAGGTGGGATCGTCCCAGCTATAGTAGCGACCCTCCGGTGTCTTAGCAAGAAGTTGCTGGGCAAGTGTCGTTTTTCCTACCTGCCGCGGTCCGGTGACAAATGCCATTTTTCCATGTCGGAAGGCAATTTCCTCGATAAATCGCAAGTAATGGGGGCGAGGCCACATATGACCATTTTAACGCATTTAGCTATTTTGGTCAAGACCAGATTAATGTGTGTTAAATATTTCCCAGCCCCCGCCCCAACCTTTCAAAAGTGGGGTAAGTGTCAACGCTATTCTATCTAAAGGGAAGTGGGTTTAAAGTAAGGGCCCTGGTTTCGCGGCGCGGCCACTTGCGCGATCGTCTATCAATCGTCTATAATAAGTCTATGGAGAAAAAAGATATCCATGTTTGATCCGAAATATACGGTTTCCTCAAGGCTTCTGGAAAATATCAAGCGAATCGCTACCTTGACATATGAATTAAACAGCAAGCATTTCCCGAAAGTAGTGCTCATGACCCTTATGCAACGCGCGCATGAGATTTCCGCGCATGCTTCTACCAGTATCGAGGGCAACCCCTTACCACTGACTGAAGTAAAAAGAATTCTTAAAAGTAAGCCCCAGTATATTAGTGACACGGAGCGCGAGGTGCTCAATTACAATAAAGCGCTCCTCTGGTTGGATGAATCAGCGAAAAAAGAACCTAAGCTTGATTTGTCGCTCATTCTGGACATTCACGCGACTGTTATGGAAAAACTGATGTCTGCCTCACAGCGCGGCAAAATTCGCCAAGAGCCGGTTTTTGTAAACGATCCTGTGGAGAGAAAAACTGTGTATTGGCCGCCTGATCATCAAGAAGTGGAGGCCTTGATGAAGGAGTTGTTGGGTTATGTTGCCAAGAATGGAAAAAAAATCGATCCCCTTGTCCTTGCGGGCATTTTTCATAAGCAGTTTGTGGTGATTCATCCCTTTACAGATGGCAATGGCAGAACCGTACGGCTTGCCACGAAGGTGCTCTTATCCGCGATGGGCTTAAATACTTTCAACCTTTTTAGTTTTGAAAATTACTACAACCAAAACGTTTCAAAGTATTTTGAGTACGTGGGAGTTAGGGGTAGCTACTACGATATCTGCGAGCAGATCGATTTTACCGCGTGGCTTGAGTATTTTACCGATGGAATTATTGACGAATTTCTTCGTGTATCTAAGACGCTTTCGGAAAAAAGCATTACCCCGGAAACCATTATAAAGCCGCATCATCAGAAAATTTTGGAGTATCTCAAAAAGCATGATTTTATTACCGATAGTATTTATTCGACAATTACCGAGAGAGCCAAACCAACGCGTAATCAGGATTTAAACCGATTGATTGATTTGGGGCTTATCGAAAGAGTTGGCAAGGGAAAAGCGACTATTTATAGGCTTCAATAAAACTTAAACCAGGAAAAAAGATTAGCGTTTGGAGTAATGCTTCGTGGTGGGCCGAAGGTGGCGAGAAGCAAATCAAACATTAAGGGTTGATATTTGGCAAGCCACTCGGCGTTAAGAGTTTCTCCTTGCGCGGAGTCAACGTAAGGCACCGCGAACCAAATCGCGGCGCACTGGGCGAAAAATTCCATTGAGTTTTGTCTGGCATAAGAATCCGGAAACGGTCTTTTATTCTTTACAGCGTCTTGGTATGCCCGCGTCACGTTAATCTGGTTGACAGGCGCATCCCCGGACCATATTGGCATGGCGACTAAGTGAATCATATGCGCCCATTCGTGGACTAGCGTAAAATAGGGTTTGTATCCACTGAAGCTTTCTTTGCCCAGCAGGTTTTCTTCACCGGTCGCCGCGTAGACTTTGTCCCTGTAGTCAACGTTCGCCACGCCCCGAATATCATTCCAAAGCCTTCCGTCGGCTGTTTTGCGTCCTTGATAGTAGCTAAACATTGGCAAATCGGTAAGCAGTTTATTCTTTGGAATAATCACAAGCCAAGCCTCTTTGGCAACGAGATTGTAAAGCAGAGGGTCATCCACGGAGGATATTTCTCCTCGCAGAACAACAATGGCATTTTCGCGCGCTTGGCTTGATGTTTCTTGAGCGGTGACGCTCGAGGCGACCTTATTGATTAATTCAAACCTTGGGGTACCCGGGGAAATTATGGGCTCAGATAAAGGTTTCAGTTCATCATTAGAAAGGCCGGCAAGTTTTTGAATGTTGGCTTGTTTCGCGAGCTCTTCCGGGCTTAATTCCAAAGCGCCGGCGGGGCACGAGCTTGAATGAGGGGATGAACTCAGGGGCGAAGAATTGGCGTCAAAGCCGCACAAGCTTAGAGCAAGGACAAAAAGTGCAGGCCCCATCGCTTTCACCAAAAAAGTCTACAAAAAATAAAAAATGGTCCATCTGACTAAAATGCACCACAGTGCATTCTGGTCTTGACTTTTATGCAATATGGTGCATAATAGTCAATAGAGGAATTGATATGGAACGTCCGCAAAAATCATTTATAGCCAAAGATTTGGAAAAAAAGATTGTTTTTCTCGCCGGCCCGAGGCAGGTCGGAAAAACAACTTTGGCTAAATCCCTTCAGGATCAATGGCATAAGCTTTATTATTTAAATTGGGATTCCGACACGGATAAATCCATTATTTTAAAACAGCAGTGGGATCGTAAGGCGGAGCTTGTGATTTTGGATGAAATCCATAAGCTGAAGAATTGGAAATCAAAAATAAAAGGAATTTACGATACGGAAGGAATTCCTCCCAGGATTCTGGTCACGGGAAGCGCCAGATTGGATTTGTATCGACGAGGGGGCGACTCATTGGCAGGTCGGTATTTTCTTCATCGCTTATACCCGCTTTCCGTGCGTGAGCTGAAAGATTACGCTTCGCCGAAGGAGGTTTTAAAAGAATTGCTGGTATTGGGCGGTTTCCCGGAACCATTTTTAGGCCAATCCGAGGAGCAGGCAAAGCGTTGGCGCAAACAGCATTTAGAAAGAATCGTTCGGGAGGATATTCAAGATTTGGAACCCATCCGAGAAGTCTCTTCTTTGCTGCTGTTGGTGGACTTACTGCGGGAGCGAGTCGGGTCTCCCATATCGTACACATCTTTGGCGGGAGACATTCAGGTTTCGCCTCATACCATTAAACACTGGATCGAGATTTTGGAAAATATGTACGTAATTTTTAAAGTTACCCCGTATCATAAAAATTTGGCTCGAGCGATTCTTAAGGAACCTAAGGTCTATTTCTATGATACGGGGGCCGTGCGCGCTGAACTTGGTTTTAAATTGGAAAACGCCGTAGCCGTAAGCTTAAAAAAGTGGTCGCATTTTCTTGAGGATACGCGGGGCAGCGACGTGCAGTTGCATTACGTTCGCAACAAAGAGGGTCGTGAGGTGGATTTTGCGATTTTTGTGGATGGGAAAGTTAAGCATCTTATTGAGGTTAAAGTTTCTGATACAAAGTTGAGCCCTTCGCTTCGATATTTCCATGACAGGCTCAACCCTTCCGAATCTCTGCAATTGGTATTTGAAACTGAGCGCTCACGCTCTGTGGATGGAATTCGTGTGACCCCCGCCGCCGATTGGTTGGCCGGTTTGGATATCTGATTTCCAGAATTTATTCTTCTAAATTAACTTGGGCGAGTTCTTGGAGCTTGGGGATGGAAAGGATGGTTATTTTACGGTCTTCGGATTCGATGACGTTGAGCTTGCGCAACGAAGAGAGAACTTTCGTCACCATTTCTCGGGCGGTTCCGGTAAATTCAGCCAGTTCGTTGTGAGTCACATTCACCGTTTTCGGCGTTTTGGTATTTTTAACAGTGTTCGTTTGAACCAAATCCAGTAGTTTTCCGCAGACGCGGCCGTAAAGTGAGCGGAAGGTTAGCGACTCAATCTCGTCATTGGCATGACGCAGACGATCGCACAAGGTTTGAAGAATTTTAAGCATGAATTTAGAGTCTTTAGTTAAAAGGCGTTGGAATTCCGCCCGAGATATCGTTAAAAGTTCCGTGTCTTCTAGGGCTACCGCGGAAAGGGAGCGGCCTTTGGCGTCTAACAGGCTCATTTCTCCAAAGAAGTCCCCGCGCTCAAGATAAGCAAACGCTTTCTTTTTTCCGGCAATAGCCATTTCCGAGAAAATTTTTATTTTTCCGTTAAGCACTACGAAGAGATGGCTGCCTACCGTCTGTTTTTGAAATATAAGTTGATTTTTTTCAGCCCGATGTACTCGAGCAAGGTTTCCAAGGCGTTTGAGTTCTTGGGAGTTTAGCCCGGAAAAAATAGGAATTTTTTTAAGCGCGAGAAATGATTGCGGCATAATATTTAGAATGTAACACGAACTTGCGGGGTATGCCAGTGCCGACTTTTATTTTGTAGTATCACCTTAATGCGTCGTTTGTTTTGCGGAATATTCGCGGCCGTATTTATTGTTTCTCTCGCGCTTGAATCCTCCCATCAACATTACGGGCAAGTTCCACGGTCTTGCGTGGTTTGCGCTCTGGGCGTTGGCGCGGCACGCCATGCGCTTGCTTCGGCGCCAACACTGTCACAACCGACGACATGGGTGTATCTGTCCTCTTTTTTAACGACTACGGTTCCATCTGCCAAAATTCCCGACGTTACGGCACGCGCCCCTCCTATCGCCTAGTTGCTCGAGTTAAGACATCTAAGTTCTGTATTGGTCGTTTTCGAGCTACACAGGAGGTTACGTGAAACATGTTTTTTTGGCTATCTTCATAGTATTTTTAGCGTCTGGTGTTAGCTGGTCACAGAGTCAACCATCTGGCGCTCTTCAGGGATCGAATCTTTTAAATCCGAATATCAGTGTTATTGGTTGGTTTCAGGGAGAGGCGGGGCGCAGGCAGTTGGCGGTGAATGCTGAAGCCCCTCCGGCATTTCAGTTTAAGGAAGCGGAGGTGTCATTCCAGTCGGTGGTGGATCCTTACGCGCGCGCTGATTATTTCGTATCGATCGGCAAAGAAGGCGCGAATCTAGAAGAAGGATATATCAGCTGGTTTCATCTTCCCTATGATCTTTCGCTAAAGGCGGGAAAAATTAAGGCGGGTTTTGGCAGGTTTAACACAAATCATAGTCACAACATAGCGTTTGCCGATCGGCCTTTGGTTCATGACAAGTACTTTGGTGAAGAAGGCATTGCTGATGCCGGAGGCGCTTTGTCCTGGCACGTTCCTAATCCCTGGCTCTTTGTTGATTTGGACGCGGAAGTGTTAAATATGCCCAAGGCCAAGGATGTGCCCGCTTTCGATAAAGCACAGAGCAAGGATCTGCTTTATATTGGGAGGCTAAGCGGCTACTACGATTTAACCGAGGAACTTAACACGACCATAGGCGGCAGTTATGCTCATGGCACGGCAGGCCAGGAATTTAACGCCGTTCGCGGATCATCAACAACGCTTGAGAGTCAGCTTTATGGCACGGATATCACTTTGCGCTGGAAAAATCCCAGGCGCGCCATTTATCAATCTGTTATTTGGCAAACAGAAGTTCTTTGGAACAAGCGAGAAATATCCAACCTCGCATCGGTTTACAGCATGGGATTGTTCACTCATCTCGAATATCAGTTTGCTCAGCGCTGGAAGATGGGTGGCCGGTGGGATTGGTCGCAGTCTCCAACCAACGGTTCCCAGCATGATCAAGGGCAACTTGTGTATTTGACTTTTACGCCATCGGAATTTAGTTTGATTAGTCTTCAAGGCAAAGAAGTCAAAAAAGCGGACGGATCTAACGAAAGTCTCGGGTTTTTGAGGGTGACCTTTAATATTGGTCCCCACGGCGCGCATCCATTCTAAAAATTAAGCAGGAGGATACAATGATAAAAAAATTAGTTTTAGTGACACTGTTTTTGGGTTTAGTTCCCGCGTTGTCGCAAGCTAAATTAAATGTGGTAACTACGACGGAGGACTTGGCCGCTCTAGCGCAAGAGGTGGGGGGCAATAATATAGAAGCCAGTCCGATTGCCAAAGGTTATCAAGATCCCCATTTCGTTGAGGCAAAACCAAGTTATCTGCTTAAGCTAAAAAAAGCTGATTTATTTATTCAGATTGGCTTGGAACTCGAGGTGGGCTGGGTCCCGCCTTTGCTAACCAATGCGAGAAATCAGAAGATATTGCCGAGCAATCCGGGATTCTTGGACGCCTCCGAAGGTTGCGAGATTTTAGAGAAACCTTCGGGTCCTGTGGATAGGTCGTTGGGGGATGTGCACCCATTGGGCAATCCGCATTATTGGTTGGATCCTGAAAATGGCAGAGTGATCGCCAGGAGCATTGCCCAAAAATTATCGCAACTAGACCAGGGACATACTAAGGAATACCAAGAAAATTTGGCGCGCTTTGAATCCAAATTATCGGAGAAGGAAAAAGAATGGAGCGCGCTTGCCTCCGCCTTGAAGGGAAGTAAAGTCGTTACTTATCATAGGTCGTGGTCTAGTTTCGCAAAGCGTTTTGGCTTCGATGTCGTAAATTATGTTGAGTTGCGACCGGGAATTCCGGCCTCACCCGCGCAAGTGCAATCTTTGACAAAGCAAATTAAGGCGGAAAAAATTCCCTTGTTAATTATGGAACCTTACTTTGATACCAAACTGCCCCAGAAAATTGCCGACGAGACAGGCGCGAAGCTGGTTGTTTTGTCGCCTTCCGTGGGAGCCGATAAAACAGTAAAAACTTATTTTGATCTTTTTGATTACGATGTTAAGTTGATTAGGGAAGCCCTGGGGATGAAGGAGCTTAAGGAGCAAAACAAATGACGGACATGGCGCAGATTCTCTTATGGCCCTTTTTATGTAGTTTGGTGTTAACCGGCATCCACGCTTATTTAGGGTTGCATGTTGTTGAGCGCGGTGTTATTTTTGTGGACCTTTCCTTGGCCCAGGTAGCGGCCCTGGGAGCCACGATCGCGTTTTTGTTCGGCTTTGAGCTCCACGGCTTGGGAGCCTATTTCTTTTCTCTTGGCTTCACGCTGTGTGGAGCGGCTCTATTCGCGCTTAGCCGATCTCAAAAAAGCAAAATTCCGCAAGAAGCGTTTATCGGTATTGTTTATGCCGTTAGCGCGGCGGCGGCCATATTGATTATGGATCGCTTGCCGGAAGGCGCTGAACACATCAAACACATTCTGGTGGGTAACCTTTTGGCCGTAACCCCTCACGACGTTATTAAGATGGCGGTTTTATATTCGTTTATTGGTTTTTTGCATTGGCTTTGGAGGAGACCTTTTTTGATGATATCAACCGATCCCCGGGGAGCCTTTAGCCGCGGTTACAACGTGCGCGCGTGGGATTTTCTTTTCTACGCATCCTTTGGCTTTGTGGTAACCTCTTCCGTCGCCGTCGCGGGGGTTTTGCTTGTGTTTTCTTATCTTATTGTGCCTTCGGTAGCCGCTATGCTTTTTTCCGATAAGGTCGGAAAGCGTCTGACGTTCGGTTGGATCATGGGGGCACTCGTGAGTTTAATCGGTATGGTTGCTTCTTATAGGTTTGACGCTCCAACCGGAGCCACGGTAATTTGCACCTTTGGATTGACGCTGCTCGTTTTAGTTATTTTTAGGTTCATTTTCTTGCGGAGTAAACGAGTCCCTATTCCTTCATCCTGACCCCGGAATTACCCCGCTAACATCGTCAGCGAGGTCAGTTTTTACTATATTTAACCAAGGTGCTTGGGAGAGCGTTAGTACTCATCTATTTCTTTTTAACTAGTTCTGTTTTTGCCTTAAGCCCACAAGACGCTAGCAATCTAAGGACCGAAGCCCTATCAAAAATCGAAGCGCTGAAATCCACGCTCCCCGAAAAACAGAACTTAAAATACCGTTTTGACGAAAAGACCTACGCCTTACGGTCTATTCTCGGATTTAAAACCCAGTCCCAGCCTTCCCGAGATTCTAAGGACGTCGCCTTAGATTTTTTAAATCAAAATAAGAGTTTATTCCAAATCGGCGATGGCATGGTATTTTTGCTCGACCGTGAACACCGCAGTCCTCAAGAGAAAAATATGTTGTTTAAAATTAAACACAGGGGGATCCCTGTCGAGTTTTCCAAAGTTAGCGTGCATGCGACCGCGAATAACGAAGTTTTCAGCGCCTTTTCTTCTTTAGACGGCAATATCATTGGCATTGACCCCGCGCCAACGGTGCAGGAGTCTCAAGCGAAGGCGACCGTGGAGAGTTCTTGGGCCAAGACCCACCTAAACGGTGTCGTCGGGGAATTGGTGTATTTGCCTGATACTTTAGACGGCGACGCGCATTTGGCTTGGAAATTTCGATTTCGACTGAACCGTCCTCTCGGCTTGTGGAGCGTTTACGTGGACGCGCATAGCGGGAAAATTGTGGGCGAAGTTAATGAACTGCGCAGTATCAATGTTACCGTTCGCGCCGCTCACTGGAGAAAAGATCCCAGCGATACAAGCTTGACCGGGGTTACCCTTTCAACTATGGCCAGCCCTGTCCGTGGGGTTTTGGCTTGGAGTGGAGACGGCGCAACGATGACTCAGTTAAATCCATCCAACGCAAGCGGCGTGGTCAATAACCATCCCGGAGCAGGGAATGGTTTTTACGCCACCCTTAGATCAACTTATGCTGTTGTTGTCGATGACGAGGGAAACAATCAGGTCATCGCGGTTGGCGGCCTGGCGAACCCTTGGCGTTCCGTCGCCATTTCTTCTTCCAGCGCGTCTCCTTATTCCGTCAACACGCGAACCGCTCAAACCTATACTTGTCCGGCCAATACTGTTCTTTCTTCACTCCGTTTTGGTTTTTTTGACGTGGGTTTCGTCTCTAAAACGAACACGGAAGAAAGCTCGACACAGGACGATTTCGACTATGTCGAGGTTTTACAGCCCAGCGTTGCTCCTTCGACCGCGGCGCGCTTGGCGGTTTATACGGGAGATAGCCGTTCTCCTTTCAATACTTTTCCTTCCACTGGAACGCAGTCCATACTGAATTTGGTTGCTAATGGCGTTAACGGCAATGGCAGCGAAGGGGGCTATCAAGTTATTGTCACTAGTTGTCTTGTTCAGTCTGCCGGCGGTGGTCCATTGGCCGATGTTGTTTACGATTATCCTTCCAGCAGCGCGAGCGTTACCGGCGGCCAGCTGACTTTAACGAATATTTTTAAACACATTGGCGAAGTTCAGGTTCGCTTATCGAGCGCGGAGGTTGTGGGATCTCACAGTTTCACGGGCGGAAGCCGCTGGAACACGGCGCTAAAAGACCCGGTAATAGTCCATGCGAATTTTTCCACGGATTTAGCCAATGCTTTTTTTGATCCGGATTTAAACGGTCTTTTTTTCGGGAAAGGAAACAGCTCGGTGAATCAGAGCCGTAATCTGGGGTTGGCCACAGACATTGTGATGCACGAATACACTCATTGGGCCGTTGACAAGATATACGAACTTTCCAACTTTGGCCAATCAGGCGCAATCAGCGAGGCGCTGGCGGACTATATCGCTTTAGACGCCTTTAACGGGGAGTACGCCGCTTTCGTTTCTTCAAAATCGACTTTTGGAGAGTGGGCCTTCCCGCCAACTTCGGGATCCGCCGGGGATTGCGGCAAGTCAACGGAGTTGTGTCGTCAGCTCAAGCAGAGTTCGCCCAAACAATATCCCGGTAATTGGACCGGAGAAATTCATGATGACAGCATGATTTTATCGGGAGCGCTTTGGGATTTGAAAGAATCACTCGGCAGTCAAGGGGATTTAGTCGCGCGCGGTTTAATCAAGGACGCGTTGTTTTATTTTCCGGACAGCTTCCAAGGTTTTTTTGAGGCCATGATGAGCGCTAGCCGCGGGGATTACGATGGCCAGATTACAACGGCTTTTAACGCTCACGGCATCGGTACCTGGGGTTTCGCGGGTTCCGATAATTTGGAACCCAATGACGCTTTCCAAACTGCCAAAACGATAGCTTCCGGCGCTAAAACCCAGGCCACGATATATCCCGCGGGTGATGTGGATATGTTTCGTTTTGTCGCCGGAGCGGGCAACGTGACGGTGACGCTTAATCGGCCCTTTGACAGCAATACGTTGATGTATTTGGGTTATGGATTTCAGGTTTTTGACATTGGCCGGCAGGTGCTAGCCACGGCAATGCCGAGCGGTGTTTTTGAGTTAAGAGGCAACTCCTATGTATCCGATAAAACCGCGAGCGCGACCATTAGCCTGACGGCCCCAAAGCTTCTTTATGTCGCCATCTCCGCTCCTTTTGGAAGCGGCGGCAATAACGATCGCTCGAATTCCGCTTCGCTAAAATATGACGTGACAACTAATTTCAGCACTCCTTTAAACGCGCTTTCCGCCACGCAAATTTCAGCGCAAATGACAGATCAGAGAACTATTCATTTAACAGCCAACAATCTCACCGGTTTTGGAGTGGAACAATCGACGGAAGCCGTGGTGGACCACGTGGATGTTCGGGATCATGCCTTAACTCGTCTCGCCAATGTCTCGAATCTGGCCGCGGGAAGCGAGGTGACCGTGAACTCTCAAAGCGCCGGCCGCGTAGACACTACCGTTGTACTGCCGGCCAACTTTTTTACGCTGTATCCCGCCATAGGGTCCATCTATCTTGAACTTTTTGTTAAAAATCCATCCGGAAGAATTTATTCTATCGGATTGTCCAATGAGATAAAGATTTTTACGGATCAAACGGGTCTTACTGCCTATAATAATGTTTTTAACCCCGCTAAAAATCAAAAGGCAACACTGCGATACCAAGCGGCGACTAGCGGGCGCTATCGTATGGTGATTTACACTCTTGCCGGTGACGTGGTTAAGACCCTGGTGGATCGTGATGAGATTGCCGGCATGAGCTCGGTGGATTGGGACGGTAAAAATGGCAGCGGAGACATTGTGGCGAGTGGGATTTATTTAGTTCATTTTGAAGGACCGAGCGTACGAACCACAAAAAAAGTGGCTGTCGTAAAGTAAAGCAAGGGAGGTTCTGTGGGAAAGAAAATAAGAAACGCGGTGCTAGTGTTGAGTTGGGTGATATTCATAGCCGGTTTTGTTTCGGCCACTCCAAATTTTCAAACAATCTGGAATAGTCAGGGCGGCGAAACCGTCGCGCTTTTGCGGATGGTGGGGGTTATTTACCAGGAAGATTGGAATCAATTGTCCGCTGATGATAAACAGGTTTTGCTTGAGGCTTTTGATGACCAAGGCAATTTAAATAGTTTTGGCCGGCGGTTATTGCAAGAATTGAAATCGGCTCAGCTCAAAGATCCCAATCGATTACCCACGGGAAAGGCGAAAGTGTCCGATGACTTGGCTTTCAAGGCGGATGCCATGAAAAAACGCTCAAAGCGCGGCGGACTTACCCAAGAGCAGGTTTTGGATCTTTCCGCGAGGCCATTTTTGGGTCAAACCGTGATGATTCCCTTGCCACTGGTTTATCCCGGCATGCATGATTGGGCGCAGCCTCTGTCTCAAGAATGTTTTGTCTCGAAAAGTCAAAAACCGGGATCATTAGAAACTCAAAATGTTCGGGTTTTGATTACTCCTAAAACCCCCGTTCGCGTGAGCCGATACAATGTTCACCAGGATCCAAATTACGAATCCCTCACTAGCGCGGCTTTGGCGGAGACAGGTATTGATCCTAAAGTGTTAGATAAATACCAGGCACGTTTGGTGAGCACTTTAAGCCTGTTTAACTTAGTTACCATAGAAGTTCCGAAGAAAAACGCTAAGGATTTGGCCTTGGCCTTGGAGGCAAAACAAGTTTATTCAAGGCCAGCCAATACCGTGCGGCTTCTCGATGTTCCCGCGCCTTCCGCGCAGTCCGCTCAATCGGGTGGATTGGTCGCTGCCCTAAGGTTAGCGGTAGGGGCTGTTCAAGGAGGGTTGGCAAAAACAGGAGCGCCGATCGTGGGCGCTGGCCAAATAGATCCCATGTTAGATAGCAGTGTGGGGATGCTCAATCCGGGCAAATTTTATCAGGCGGGTATTCACGGAGAAGAAGCCGTTTTTGTGTTGGTCGATTCCGGTTTGGACAAAAATCATCCTGATTTCGCCGGTAAAACCGTTACTCAAAAGGATTTTAGCGATGACAAGGATAATCGGGACTATGTTGGCCACGGAACCCACGTGGCTTCAACGGCTTTGGGCACGGGCGCCGCTTCCGATGGAAAATACCGTGGTGTGGCCTATGGAACCAAAGAAATTTTCGTGGCTAAGGTGTTCGGGAAAAGCCCGTCCGCTTCCGAAGACACTATTTTGGCAGGTTTGGATTGGGGCGTGAATCAAGCGAAGGGAAGAAAAGTCGTTATCAATATGAGTTTGGGCGGGTCCGGAGACGCCAATGATCCTTTGGCTCGGGCGTCCAACATGCTGGCGCACCAAGGACACAGCGTTGTGGTTGCCGCGGGCAATTCCGGTCCGGGAGAAGGCAGTGTTTCTAGCCCGGGCGTGGCTCGTGATGCTATTACAGTCGCCGCGACGGACAAACAAGGGTATATCACAGAATACTCTTCCCGAGGCAGCGCGGATGGTTACAAAACTCCCGCTCGTGAGAAGTTTGTCTATAGTAAGCCTGACATCGCCGCTCCGGGGGGAGATATAAATCGTGCTCCTCGCGGATTGGTTTCTCGATGGTTTGGCGCCAAAGAGGAAGAGGCAATTTCCCAACCCCAAACCGTTGGCGATTGCCGATATGGTCCCGGTATTATCGCGGCAAAAAGCAGTGATATGGCCGCCGGCCCTTGCGATATCATTATTAATGGCAAGGCGCTTTACACTAGAATGGCCGGCACATCGATGGCAACGCCACACATGGCAGGCGTTAACCTTCTAGTCAATGACACTGTGGTGAGGGCCGGAGGATCCGGCATGGATACGGCATTGCAGTCCAAAGCGGCCCAAATGGAGGCAGCGCGCCAACTCAAAGAGTCTAACGGTAAGGTATACGCCCGAACGGATCAGGGCGCGGGGATGGCTGAGTTGGGGAGACTTTTTGATCTGGTTAGTTCCCGCTTATCCCAGGGCTTGCCTGTCGGAAACATATCTGCCGGTATAGCCTTCGAGGCAATGACCGACACGAAGCTCAAAGCGGATATGCGTCTTTATACTTCTTATCGCGCGACGCAATTTGGGATTGTCAGTGTTACCAGCGGTAACGTGATAAATTCCGATGACGAGATGGTCAAGTTAGTTGAAAAAATAAAGAAAGAAAAAAATGGTGATTGGTTCTTGAAGCGCTGGTGGCGAAAATATTTCGGTAAAGAGAGTAAAAAAGACGTTTTGGAGAAGTGAGAAGTAAGTAGTGAGAAGTGAGAAGTTTGTGAAAGCTGGTTTACAATTTATTTTTGTAATTGCTTCCAACATTTTCAGCCGGAGGCTGATCAGCTTTTGGCTGATACTTCTAACGTCTAACGTCTCACGTCTCTTTGCTAAAGAATCCGCCGGTACCTCGGGGGCCGCGAGCTTATTGATCCCTTTGGGTGTCCGCTCTATGGGAATGGGAGACGCGGGCGTGGCCTTAATTTCGGGCTCCAACGGCGCTCACTACAATCCCGCCAGTCTCGCCCATACGAAAAACTCTGAATTTAGTTTTTCCTACCACGCGGCGTTGGTTGACTCTTCTTTGGCTTATATTGGTTACGCCAAGCCGCTACATTTTCGGGGTTTGAACGAGCTTGGCGGCGCGGCCATACTGGGAGACTTGCTTTATGTCGATAAAGGCAAAATAGAAATCAATCAGCTAAATAGCGATGGATCCCTGAAAAACTCGGAATCAAAAAGCGCGGGTTATGATCTTGTCGTTGGTTTTGGCTACGCGGAACATTTCTTAAAAGGAAACTTTGGCATTGATTGGTTGGAGGAGGGGACGCATAGCCTTGGCATTATTGTTAAAGGGATCGAGTCTAATATTGTTGGCACTTATGACGCGCAGGCGGTTGGTTTTGACGTGGGTTATTTGGGGCAGTTTAGAAATTTCGCCGTAGGCTTGGCCGTTAATAATTTTGGCTCCAGTCTTAAATTTATTGATGCCAGCGATCCTTTGCCGGTAACTTTTCGGGGAGGGTTTTCTTATTTATGGGATTACGGCAACGCTAAGATTTTGCTAGCGAGTGATTTGCTCAATCAAGAACAGCTGTGGAAAGCGAGGGCGGGTGTTGAGATTAAGCTTCTTAAAATGCTCGCCTTAAGAGCCGGATGGCGTTTTGAGCCCAGCGGTTTCCAGGCGGGACCCACCTTTGGATTTGGTTTTGATCAGGGTCCCTTGCTGTTGGATTATGCTTTTAGTTGGTATGGTGACCTCAAAGACACGCACCGCGTTTCTCTGGGATACCGCTTCGGCAGTTTCGGTACTCATTAAGCCCAAATTCCGCACTTGAGGACGCCGCTTTACATTTAATTTTTTCTTTTTTATATTTCTTCTTTTTGCTTTTGCATTTTCGTTGTTTAAGAGCCCTGGCCTCGTTCTGCGAAAATCAGAGGTCGTCTTAATTCAAACTCAGCAGTTCCTGTTTCGGGATACCGGTCGGCAATTTTAGAGAGATACGCCCGGCAGCGTGCCGACAAATGAAGGCCTGGTGCGGTTAACCATAGAGCCAAAGTTTCCCAGCGAAGCCGGTTACCATCTGAAAGTTTATTGTCGTCTGGGATAATTTTTTCGGGGGCTTCGCTTAAAACGTCCAGGTCCCGTACACCAGAATTTTCTGATAGGCTGACAGCCGCTAAGGCAAGAGGAGGAACCGGGGCGTTAAATATTCTCCATAAAAGAGAATCTGACGAATCTACTGCGTTACTGGCAACCATCGGTTCGCGCAGTATGCGTAGCATGTAATTTTTGATCCAGCGATCGATATGTTGCGGTGGGGTAGCTTTAAGGCTGTTTAGTTCCCGGCTCAACCTTTCCGCCGAACAATCTGACAAGACCCATGTCTGAGACGCGTAATGATCGAAGACGGCGACCTCAAACCCCAAATCAGCCAGCAACCAGGCAAACAAGGGCTCAAATGGGTCGTGCGCACGCCCATAACGGTAGAAGCGGTTTTCTGGGCGAAAGAGATGAATGAAACACAGCCCGCCGGGTCTTAAGCTATGACGCAAGTTGGCGATAAACTTACGCCCCAACACGGAAGGAATAAGACCGTTGTCGCCGTAAAGGTCAACCCAAATCGTGTCAAAACGCTCAGGGGTTTCTTGAATGAATCGGAAAGCGTCATAGCAAACGGCATGGAGACTTGAGGCGCAAGAGGGTAAATGGGAAATATCCAAATCCACGCCAGTTTGTCGATGTGTCCGGTCAATTATGGCCAGACATCTTGGCCCTGAGCCACCGGCCAAGCCTAACGTCAGAGTATGTCCGCCTGGTTTAAGCAGTCCTGAAAGAGTCCAGTCATCCCAATAGTAATAAGTCAGGCCATCGCCTGCAGGGCAATAGCTCACAAGCATATCCGAAGCCCGGATTTCTTTTGCCGTTGAGTTTCTGATTAAAACACCATCCATAAAATTCCTCCAACCAAAAGAGTCCCATAAAAACCAGCGCTTATCGCGCCAACAGGGTTAATGCCTGCTTGAGCAACCAACCCTGAGACGACAATGCCGGTGGCTAGCCCCCAGTGCTTAGCGCTGAGGGCTATATTAAAATTCCTTTGCTTGCCGAGCCAACTGGTTTCAATGAAACCTAGACAGAGTCCCCAAAAAAACAGAAGAAATAGAGCCATGCGATGCGGTACGAGCAGAAAAATTAACGGAATTCCAAGAAAAAAAGCTAAGAACCAGCGCTCGGCGTTTCGACCAAAAATCTTTAGCAACAGAGCTCCCAAAGCAGCGGAAAGCAGAGGAACGCAGACGTAAAGGCCAATCCAAATTCCCTTTAGCCCCAGAAGCTTTAAGGCGAGCGGATAGATCATATTGCTCATGGCTCCCGAGGCGGCTCCGGCCAAAAAGAATACGGCTAGAGGCGCTCGCATACCTTTTGCCTTAGGCGTTGGTTGAGTCTGGCCGGAAGAAGAAGCGGCCGCATTTTTGTTTGGGCTGAGCCGAACAATTAACAGAGCAAGGATCGCCATTCCAACTCCTCCGACGGCGTTCATGGAAGCAGAGCGTTCTGTCCAGAAAAAGAGAAGCGGGCTTGTGGCAATGGCCAAACAGGAAAATCCCCAAAGGACGGCATTGCCCCCGGAGAGTCCGCCCTTTCCTTCTTCTGAAAACCAATCTTGAAATGCAGGAATAAAAAGCGCCTCCATGAGACCTAAAAGGAGGGCATTCATTGCGTATCCGGCTAGTCCCATTCTCTCATGCGTTGCTGCCGCCAACACAAAAAACGCCACGACTACTCCTAGAGCAGCCAATCCTATTTTTCTTTGCCGTTCGAGTCCTGATCTCCAGTGGAAAGCAAGCAAGGATGGGAGAAATAGCATGGAGATAAAAAGCGTTATTCCAAAAGAACCGGGGATGTTGGCCAGAAGAGAGGCGATAAGGCTGTAGCGGTAGATGCCCACAAGAATGAGGCTGATTCCGAGTGCCGGCATTGCCAATAACCCGCTCATGGCGTTCCCTCGCAAGTTCTGCAGCCAGGGGTCGGCGGAACAGATTCGAGTTCCAAACTGCAGGTGCTGAGATCAAAGTCGCCACGGCAATTAACGAAACGCGGCGGTTCATAGCCGGTGAGGACCCGAACAATTTCGGGCATCTGAAGCGCCGCCATCGCGATCGTGGCTGGAAGGAATATGCCTGATTTAATTTGCGACAAATTAAGAGTTCCAATGCCCGGGGTCATATTTCGGGCCGTGGCCTTTCCATAGCAGGGCCAGCAGGTCGACCGGCCCGGAAGAAGGGTCGGTGGAAGAGAGGTAAAGTGTCCATTGTAGCCGCCGCCTGGTATGAGAGGTAATCTCAACGGGTAGCAAGCATCAAATAGCCATTGGGTAGTTTTATCCATTGAAGGCTGATCGGCGCAGTTAAGCACGAGATCAACTTTTGGCAGGAATTCTTCAAGCCAACCAGCAAATTGGGTTAGGCGCTCGGGCCGGATCGTCACATCTGTTTGCGGGGAAATGGAGTGGATGATTTCTTTGAGGGCTTCAACTTTTAACTCTCCCACATAGTTGGCATAGAAAATTTGCCGTCCTAGGTTGCCTATCTCGACCCGGTCATGATCAACCAAAATCAGATTTCCAATCCCAATTCCAGCTAGTTGAACCGCCAAATGAGAACCCCCTCCACCAGCGCCCACAATAAGAACCCGGCTTCCCCTGAGCTTTGCTTGAAGATCACGGCCTGTCTGGCCCTGCGGCGCCAAACCGGAAAGATAGATCGTCTGGCGCTCAAGACGCGTTTCGTAATCCGGCTCAAATGCGATTTTGGAATCTAATGCGGCGTTGCGCAATAGATTATCTTCTGTAAGCTTTCCAAAGAATGCGTTCACGTCATCCAGAGTAAGTTGCGGCGTCTCAAGTAAGGGCAGAATGTCTTTCGTGGCGCGCTTCCCATTTGCCAATCCGATAGCCCGCCTTCCGGCTTTATCGATTTCATAGGTGAATATTTTTCTTCTGTGCGAGCAAAAGAATCTTGCGGTATTGGATCTCGTATCAAGCAGGGTGACGTGTTCTCTTAGTATAGGTCGCATGGTATTTCTCCTATTAATAAATATTGGCCGCCCGCCCCACGCTCCGGGGCGGGGCGGGCGGCTCCTGTGATTCAGATATTCTTGATGTCTTTGAGCTCAGAAGTGTGAGTTTTGATGAGTGTCATTTGTGTCCTCCGTTTGTTTTTTTAAGTTGATGACCAACTCTTCTTAGATATTCTTGTTCCACTTAAGCTCATGTGTTCCGGTGACTACTAATTTCATGGCGTCCTCCTTATTATTACTTTGGCTCGTATTTTTTTTGCTGCAACTCACCTGACTGCCACTTCAGCGGAAGGGCTGCATGTTCGAATGCGTCGTGCAGTGCTTACTATTTGTATATCAATTTTTACGCCAATATGGCACGCACAAAAAACAGCTCTGTTTTCATCTGTACATGAATTTCTAAAACTAATATTTATTTATGATTTGGTGTGTAGCTATTGACAAATAGGATATGAGTTCATAAAATCATTGAAGTTTTTATGTCTAATCTCAGCGTGCTCGTTATTGAAGATAACCCACTGGCCAGGAAGGTGATGGCGAGTCAACTCGCCGGCTATCATGTGGATTTTGCGGAAACTTTGACTGTTGCCAAGGAAAAGTTTGAAACGGGGCGTTATGACCTCTGCTTCATTGATCTTAAGCTTGGGGACAAAGACAGCTATTCCGGCCTTGAACTCATTGGCCTGGCTCGCGCCAGGGGGATATATTCCGTGGTCATGTCCGGTTACGATTCTGATCCTATGATTGAAAAGGCCTATGAGCTAGGCACAGACGACTTCTACGCCAAAGGCAACGAAGAAACCAATGTCAGCAATGTCCTCTCAAGGTTTCTGGAGCGCCGGGATAAATCCAAAGAGGACGGGCTCTTTAAAGATCGCTTTGTCACCCAGGATGAAGCCACGCAGATTGCCATCAGCGAGGGGCTTAAATATGCCCCCTCCGATTTACCCATCCTTATTCTAGGGCCTTCAGGCACAGGCAAAACCTCTTTAGCGCGCCTCCTTCATGATTACTCTAAAAGACAAGGAGAGTTCGTTGCGATCAATTGCGCGGCTCACACCGAGGAACTTCTTGAGGCTGAACTTTTTGGCTATAGAAAGGGCGCTTTTACCGGGGCCAATGATAACAGGAAAGGAAAGCTGCTGATGGCCGATGGGGGGACGCTATTCTTAGATGAAATCGGCACGATCAGCCTTAAGATGCAGACCAAGCTATTAAAAGCCATTGAAGAGAAGTCCTTCTATCCTCTGGGCTCAGACAAGCCGGAAACCTCGAACTTCAGGATTATCAGCGCCACCTTGGAAGATATCCAAAGCCTTATTAAAGATGGGAGGCTAAGGTTTGACTTTTTCCAGCGTATCCACGGCTTGACCATCAAACTTAAACCTCTTTGTGAACGAACAGGCGACATACTCTCTCTAATCTCTCTATTTACCAAGGGAGGCAAACGCCTGGGATTCGCCCCAGAAGCCAAAGAAGCGCTCCTGGGCTACTCCTGGCCTGGCAACATTCGAGAGTTAAAAAAGTTCGTGGACCTGATGGTGGCGGGAGAAGAGGGCCGGATGACGGCCGAAACCGTCAAAAAACTCATTGGCGCCATGCGTGTCGAAGGGGCAGGCCCAGACTTTACGACTGAAGAACAGTACCGCTTTGCCTTAAGAGAAGGAACGGACGAGGCCCTGACCCGATTTACGGATGCCTTGATCGCTCGTCATCTCAAAGCCAATGGGGGCAGGAGGCTTGAAACCATGAGAGCCCTTAAAATATCCCTGCGAATCTTTTATCAATCACTCAAAAGACAGGGAATGCCCATACGGGAAAGAAGCATCAAGCCCAAGAGGGTTCCAACGGACAACGCCTCACGCCCAAGCGCCGAGGCCCCGCCCCAGAGGGTCGGGACCTACCGAGTCCCCCTGCCCGGAGTGCAGGGACCCTTGGAGCGCCCGAGGCGCGTTGGGCCGGAGGGACGAGAGGTGGCCCCCACTACGCAGAGCTTCGGGGGACGCTGGCCCGCCGGAGGCGGGACCCCAGCAGCCGTATGAACACCAAACCCAATCAAACAGAACCAATCGAACAACCTGCCCTGAGCGCAGTCG
>OBEQ011203158.1_pt1 | contig 24945 bp, 27 predicted proteins | sample 1670901 | NCBI WGS metagenome assembly OBEQ01 (sample SAMEA104232315, study PRJEB22302) | groundwater metagenome | biome: forest; feature: aquifer; material: groundwater | place: USA | collected 2011-08-07 | depth 5.4 m | reverse complement strand
CATCACGTACAAGCTCCAGCACCCCCGTGGTCAGATCGAGTAGTCTCGCCTTCTGGTCGGTTGTCGCAACCATCTTGAACCGTCCTTTCACCTCCGGTTTTCGCGGAGGATACAATGTGCTACGCGGCAAAGATTTACCGCGTTCAATGGCTATATATCATGCTTTCCTGTTTCTGTCAAATTTCATTCTCAAACCCAGTGGCAATAACGGTAATTTTTACCTCCCCTTTTTTGAGATTTTTGTCATACAGGGCCCCGAAAATAATTTTGGCGTGGGGAGAAACCTCTTTTTTAATTTGTTCTGCCGCCTCCTGGATTTCGGCCAAACTCAGATCTTCTCCGCCAGCCACATTAAAAAGCACTCCTCTCGCTCCTTTTGGCGAAACATTCAAAAGCGGAGAATGAAAAGCCATCTGAAGAGCCAATTCCATTCGTTTTTCCCCTTTTGCCTGGCCCACGCCAAACACCGCCTGCCCCGAATTTTTCATAATGCTTTTAAGGTCTGCAAAATCAACGTTGATGATGCCAGGCTTCGTAATAAGGTCGGAAATGCCCTGGACCGCTTCTCTTAATACTTCATCGGCTTGCCAAAAAGCAGAAAGGACCGTAGTATCGGGACTCGAAATTTTTAAAATTTGATCATTGGGAATCATCAAAAGCGTATCAAGTTTACCCGCAAGTTCGCTAAGAGCCTTCTCTGCAAGCCGCGTTTTCCAGCCTCCTTCAAACGCAAAGGGGGTTGTGACTACGCCGATCACCAGAGCGCCCTGCGTTCTTGCAATGTCTGCCACCACGGGGATTGCTCCGCTGCCCGTGCCTCCGCCAAGACCCGCAGCAAGAAACACCAAATCCGATCCCCTTAAAATTTGGGTAATTTCTTCCTTGCTTTCCAAAGCTGATTTTTTTCCGAATTCGGGATTCATTCCTGCTCCCAAGCCTCCGGTGCTCTGTTTCCCAATCTGCAATTTTTTATCGGCTCTGATTTTCTTTAGGTCTTGCACGTCTGTATTGATCGCGATAAGTTCAACCCCCGACAGCTTGCATTGGACCATCCGGTCAATGGCATTTCCTCCCGCTCCTCCGATTCCAACGACTTTGATAATTGTTTTTACGCTCATGGAATAAACACTTTGAACAGTTTTTTAACCGACTGCAAAATGCTTGACCTGCCACCCTCTATAAATCCCCGGGTGTTTGAAGAGTATCCGTGCACGAGCAACCCCATTACCCCCAAGAATACGGGGTCTGTCTCAAAACTGGTAATATTATGGGGAGATCCAATGCGCGAAGGAAGCTTAAGCTCTTTTTTTGCGAACTCCGCAATTTTAGGAATTTTTGCTCCCCCGCCCACCAATACTACGCCGCCCGGGAGCGTTCCCTGTTTTTCAATTTTCTTCAGTTCGGCGTTCACAAATTTAAAAATCTCGCGCATCCTCGAATTAATAATATGGGTAAGAGACTTTGGAGAAAAACTCAGGGGCGAGCCATCGGGGACTTCAAACTTTTCAATCCTTTTGCCCTTTGATACGCCCAGAGTGCCAAACTCCTTTTTGATTTGTTCAGCAATATCGTGTTCCGTGCGCAGGCCGATTGCAATATCGTTGGTAATATTTTCAGATCCAACCGGAAACACCGCCGCATGGATCAATTCTCCTTCTTCAAACACCGCGAGATTGGTGGTTCCGGCTCCCAGATCGATGAGCGCCACTCCATTTTCTTTTTGCTGGCTCGTAAGTACGGAGTCCACGCTCATCAGGGGAGAAGGCACCATTTCCAGTATTTCAAGATCCGAGCCAAGCACGGCATCGGTAAGATTTTTTATGTAGGGAGAAAAGGCGCAAATGGCAAGCACGTCGGCTTCCAGGCGCACGCCCTTCATTCCAACAATTTCTTTTTCGCTCGGGGTACCGTCGACAATAAACCGCTGGGGAAACACGTCTAAAATTTCTTTGTTTGCCGGGGGTGAAAACGCCTGCGCTGCCCCTATCACCCTCTCAACGTCTTCCTCTGAAATTTGGCCGTCTGCTCTTGAAACCGCAATAATTCCGTGCGAAAGAGCCATAGAGATATGACTTCCTCCGATATTTACAAGCACGCTCCTAATTTTCTGAGAGCTCAAATTTTCTACCCTTTCTTTTAATGAAATGATCTGCTGCAAAACTTCTTCTGGTTTTACAACCGAACCCTTTCGCACCCCCAGTGATTGCTCCTGGGCGAATCCCAAAGATTCTAAACTCCCATCTTCTTTAATTTTTGCCACTCCCATTTTTATAGAATAGGTTCCTATGTCGAGGCCGGCAATAATTTTTTGTTTCATGGTGTAAATTTTTCTTGGATTTCTTTATGGCTGTACCCCGCTATATGAAGCAAACCATGCGTAAAAACCCGCACGAGTTCCTGTTTAAAAAGTATACCATATTTTTTTGCGTCTTGCCTGATTTTCTCGGGGCACAGCACAATTTCGCCATAGTCAAATGAAAGCACGTTTGGCACATACGTTTTCTTGCGGTACTTCACATTAAACTTTTGCGCTTCACTGGGCCCAACAAATACAACTGAAAGAATGGGGTTTTTTATTTTCTCTTTCTTGAAAAGCTCTTTTGCAACCTTTCGTAAAAGTTTTGCATCAATTTTAGCTCTCGTAAGATTTCGAATTTCAATCATTTCATGGTTGCGTTGTTAATCGTTTGCTGTTTGCCATTAGGTTATCAAAGTCGCCGTGAACATCCCACCAATTGCGGAGTTGTTTAGCAAGATACGTCTTTGTATTATTTGCTCCCGGCAAATTCTGCCAGTTCCATACCTGATAATTGAGAGGATCGCACCCCCAATTTTGGCAACTAATTTGTGAGAGCGCCCCTATGCTGTCTGGTTTCCAATCCAAACAATCAGATTCCTGAGAAATTGTGTTTGCCCTGTCATACTCGTTTCTCGCGTTGGGCGGGTTATGGACACTTCCGCATCTTCCAAGAGAACGCAATGCCTGCGGATAATTCGGCCCTTGGAATATGCTGCGAAACAAATTTTTATTCACCGCATCCAATTCTGCTTCTATCTGATGCCCCCAGGATTCCAGAGCCTCTGCAGTCCCCCTTCCATAGTTAAAAGTATACACCCGATATGTTTTGCCGCATAAAGGCATATCGTTATATCCCGAGCTGTTGCTTATATCGCCAAAAGGACCTGCCATTTTTGATTCTGCAATATTAAGAAATGGGGCGCCGTCGGCCTTATTTGGCCCCTGGTATGCAAAAAGCCACACCTCTTGCACGTTTTGCTTATCTACATAATTGCAAATGCTTTCTCTGTTAAGAACTTGCGAATAATCGGGATACCGAAGCACGGGAGTATTTTTTGTGGGCACTGCTTCTTCATATTTTTTTATGTCAACTATGGTGTAACGCAGCGAAGGTTGAGCGCTGCTGTTTTTATACCCCAGATATATTGATGCCTTTTGAAGTGCGTCTTTGAGGTTGCTGGTGATATCAATGGTTTTTTGCCATATTGCAGTGTACAAATCGCCCACATCGCCTGTAATGGTTATGTCAATATTTAGTTTGTCGCTCGTGAGCGGGAAATATTTAATCACCAGCACGTTCATTGCAAAGCTCGTGTTGTTGAGCGTCCCCACGGTAAACGAAACCACAAGATCATCGCTGTTTTTATTGCCGAGCGCGTCTTTGCAGCGAACGGCGTAAGAAAACTTTCCATCTAACTGCTGGCCAACCACTATAGAGTGAGAAGTGGTGAGATTTTGAGAAAGAGCGTCCTCGTTTCTCATTGCATCATAATCAATACCCAACAGCGCAGAATACCTGCACGCGGCTTGCTCATTGGTTTGCAAGGAAAGAGTCACCTGTCTTGTTCCTGCGGGCAGAATTCCCGAGGGCTGGGCGTTTAAACGGATCGGCGGAGTAGAATCAAGAGTAATGCTCGCAGATGTTGTGGTAACATTGCCTGCCCTGTCTTTGCATTGATAGTATACCGTCTTTACCCCATCGCCGCTCGAGAGTTGCCATTGTTTTCCAGGATCAAATCCCACAAATTGCTCCTGAGTAAAAACAGAAACATTTGAATATCTTACCGAATCTACTCCGCCAGAATCCTGGCAAGCTAAACTAAGAAGAACAATGGGGTTGGTAGTATTTTGTACGCCCCCATTAATGCTTATTGAAGCAGACGGAGATGTTGTATCTAAAGAAGCTGCAGGATAAGATCGCTGAGGAGCTGGCGCTGGTACCGGCGCAGGAACTGGGACTGGGGTTGGTGCCACCGGAACAATTTGACGAACAATTGGACTAGGAATAGTTTGCGGCAAAACTTGATTTAATTTTGCGCGCGTTGCGCTATCAACAACGCCCGTAGCATCCAGACCGTATTTTCTTTGAAACGCAACGAGCGCGTTTTTTGTCCCAATTCCAAAATATCCTGTCACATAGCACTTTTTGCAATAAAGCCCTTCTGTTCTTAAAACACGCTGAAGATAAAATACATCGTCATTTTGATCGGCTTGCTTTAAATCTTTTGTAAATATAAAACTAACACTTTTAAATTGTGTTTGAAGTTGAGCAATTTGCGCCTGAAGCGCAGTAATTTGCTTGAGAATATCATCAGCGCTTGCCGCCTTCACGCTCGAGAAAACAAAAAGGAAAGAAGTAACCAGTAAAATCCTTTGAAGAGTAAGCTGCATTTAAAGAAACTACATAAGGAATTCTTTTACTATATTGCTCACCAGAGCGCCGTCGGATTTGCCTTTTACCTGGGGCATCAATACTGCCATAAGTTTTCCCATATCTTTTGCAGAAGTTGCTCCTGTTTTTGATATGGCTTCTTTCACAATGGCTCGAATCTCATTTTCTGAAAGCTGTTCTGGCAAATAGCTTTTGAGAACTTCAAGCTCTTTTGTCTCTTTATCAACCAAATCTTGCCTGTTGCCCTTTGCAAATGCTTCAATTGATTCTCTGCGCTTTTTCGCTTCAGACATTGCCACTTCCTGAATTTCTTGATCAGAAAGCTCGCTTTTTGTTTGCAATTCTGCTTCGCTCAGCTTTGAATTCTCCTTACTCACTTTGTATCGTTTTTCTTTTTCCTTGTTGACAATCGCCGAGAGCAGCATTCGAAGCGTGCCTAAACCAATCTCATCGTGCTGCTGAAGAGAACTTTTTAAATTTTCCTGTATGGTCTGTTTTAAACCCATTTGGATTTAGAGTTTCCCCAATTTTGCTAATTTATCGTACTCTTTTTTCTTATCAATTCTTCGAAGCGCAATGAATTTTCTTTTGTTTTTGCTTGGTTTGCGCCTGTTGAACAACGATTTCTTTGCGCCTTTCAAAATTCCGCTTTCTTTAATTCGTTTTGAAAAACGGCGCACCAAAGAAAGGTTCGTCTCTCGCTCATTTTTTTTAATATCAAATGCCATTGTAATTATTGAGATGCAGATGGAGATGCTCAATCAATTGCCCCCCTTCTTTGCCTACATTAAAATGAAGTTTATATCCTTTCAGACCTTTTGCTTTTGCTATTTTTCTTGCCGTGCCTATAAGTTCTCCCATTAACGCAGAATCGTCAAGGGCCCCCTCGTCAACGCTCTGCTCGTAATGTTTTTTAGGAATCACCAATACGTGAAATGGCGCAATGGGGTTAATATCATCAAAGGCAATGAACTTCTCGTCTTCGTATTCAACGCGCGAGGGAGCTTCCTTTGTTGCTATTTTGCAAAAAATGCAATCGTTCATTTTTTCAAGAGCTTCTTTATTTCGTCAACCACCTTGTCTAATTTTACGGTTTCTTGGGTGCCTGTGTCCATTTTACGAATAACAATAGTATCATCAAGTACTTCTCTCTGCCCCAAAATAAGGGTGAGCTGAACTCCCAGCTTGTCTGCCCGGCCCAGCTGTGTTCTCAAAGAATCCCTGCCCAAAGACTCCGCAACCTGTATATTTGCCTCTCTCAGCGCCTCAAGAATTTTGGTGCTTTTCTTTTTTGCAGAATCCCCAAGCTGAGCCAAGAAAATTTTAGGAGCAGTCTGTAAAATATTTAGAAGCCCTTTTTCTTTCATCAGGGCGACGATCCGTTCTATGCCAGCCGCCGCGCCCGAGGAAGCAACGTCTTTGCCTCCCAAAAGCTTCATTAAGGTATCAAATCTTCCTCCTCCCGCAAGGGCAGAGGGCCTTTCTCCTTCGGGACCTACGGCCTGATCGGGAAAAATTTCAAAAACAGTTTTTGTGTAGTAATCGAGGCCTCGCACCAAATAAGGATCTAAGTGGTAAGGAAGGTCGGCTTCGTCAAGAAATTCGAGCAACGACTTAAAATGGTTTTTGCATTCTTCGCACAGATGATCAATGATTTGGGGAGCCTGCGCTTTTACCCGCTGGCACTTTTCTTCTTTGCAATCGAGCACTCTTAAAGGATTTTCCTTTATTCTTCTTCGGCACTCTGAGCAAAGACTGTACTGTTTTGGCCTTAAGAAATTTACCAAAAGTTTTTTGTAATATGGCCGGCACTGGCTGTCGCCAATGGAGTTTACCTCAATGATAAGGTGGCTGAATTTAAGCTCTTTTAAAATTGTATAAAAAATCTGGATAACCTGCGCGTCGATCGCGGCGGATTGTTCCCCGAATACTTCAAAATCAAACTGGTGAAACTGGCGGAATCTTCCGGCCTGGGGGTGCTCGTATCGAAACAAAGGCCCGTAGGCGTAGAGTTTTACAGGCTGGGGAAGGTTGATCATTCCATTTTGGATATATGAACGAACGATTCCCGGCGTGAATTCGGGCCTCAAGGCGAGGAGGTCGCCTCCTCTCGTTCTTATGGTATACATCTGTTTTTCAACGATATCGGTGCCAATGCCGGTTCCCTTTTCGTATAATTGCGCGTCTTCAATAATGGGGGTATCAATTTTCCCAAAACCATAAAAATTCGCGATCTTTTGAACCGTTTCATACACTTTTGAAAAATACGGCTGCTCTTCCGGCAAAATGTCGTGCGTCCCGGTTGGAGTTTGGAATTTTGGTCCTTTTGTCATGTTTTTTAACGGCTAATAATAAGAAGGCGCTGTTATGGCAGTAAACGCTTGCGGAGGAAAAACTCTCACAAGAACTCTCCCTATAATATCCGACTTTGGCAATACTCCCCAAATTCTTGAATCTGAAGAATTGGTGCGGTTATCTCCCAAAACAACATATTCATTCTCTTTCAGAATAAACAGAAGCGATCCTTGAGTGGGCAGTGAATTTGGAATATATGATTCGTGCAGCACCGTTTTATCTTGCGAATGCGACACGGTAACTGTATCATCTTTAATTTCTACGGTTTCTCCCGGCAATCCGATGATGCGCTTGATAAACCGCTGCGTTTCATCTTTGGGATATTTAAAGACAATAACGTCGCCTCTCTGGGGACTTTTGAATTTATACGTGAGCTCGTCAACGATAAGATAATCGCCGTTGTGAAAATTGGGCTTCATTGAATCGCCCTTCACTAAAAACGGCTGAAACACCCACATTCGAATTGGAAGAACAATAATGAGAGCAAGAAAAATAACTTTGCCCGCATCGAAAATAAAAGAAAACGCACTCTTCATGCACTTGGTAGTATAGCAGAATTTTTCTGTTTTGCAAGCCCTTCGACTTCGCTCAGGGCAGGGGCTTTGTGGTATACTATTTTCATATGTTTCTTATCGTAGGACTTGGCAACTCGGGGGAAGAATACAAGAATACTCGCCACAACGCAGGATTTATGGCGTTGGAAGCGCTTGAAAAAAAAGACGCGTTTCCCGGCGTCTATTTCTTAAAACCGAAAACATTCATGAATGAATCGGGCACTGCGGTAAAGTCGGCAATTAAAAACTACAAACTAAAAACTAAAAACTTAGTTGTGGTTCACGATGACATCGACATTCCCTTAGGAGAAATCAAGGTTTCTCAAAACCGGGGTTCTGCCGGCCACAAAGGCGTAGAATCAATCATCAAGGCGCTGGGAACAAAAGATTTCACAAGAATAAGAATTGGCATTCAGCCAGAAAAAGGAAAACCGCGGGATGTGGAAAATTTTGTATTGCAGCAATTCAAAAAATCAGAACTTCCTCTCTTGCAATCTGCACTCCAGGAGGCAGGCGCATCCCTCTTGTCTTTGATTGACATCCAAAAGAATACTCGATAGCATAAAACCATGCTTACTGAATTTATCGCAAAACAACTTAAAGGGGCGCGCTACAAACTCCTTAAAGATGGAAGTTATTTTGGGGAGATTCCCGGGTTCAAAGGCATTTGGGCAAATAAAAAGACTTTAGAGGATTGTCGCGAGGAACTGCGTTCTGCGCTTGAAGATTGGATGTTGTTTAAACTGAAGGATGGAGACACAATACCGGGGTTGCAGATTGGAATTGATCGAAGGGAACTTGTAAAAATCCCGCAGCATGTCTAAGGAGATTTCCTGGAGAAAGCTTGTACAAAAACTTCGTAAGTTGGGATTTGACGGCCCCTATTCTGGCGGCCGTCATTTGTTTATGAAAAAAGCAGAACTAAAAGTCATAATCCCCAATCCTCATGAGGGCGATATTTCAAAACATCTCCTCTCTGAAATCTTGCGTCAAGCAGGCATAACTTCAAAAGAGTGGATAAAACAAAATAAAAAGCCGAGGAAGAGTTAGTTTTTTCCTCGGCGTGGGCCTCTTTCGTAATCAAGTAAAGAACTACTTGCCCTTCTTGAGGGTTTTTATGCAGTCGGGGCAATCTATCTCCACATCTGAATTGGTCAAGAGAAATTCTTTGATGGACTTCCCGCAAGTTGTGCGTTGCTCCAAGGAATGCCCGAGGTGCATAAGGGAGTCTCCCTCGACTGTGGCTCCGTTATGAATATCTCTCTGCCCCCTTCCTTTGAGCACCACGAAATCTTGTCCGAGTACCCTCTGTTTCTGATTCCTATTAACCATTCTTCCTCCTTTTTCAAGGGCAATCGTTGACTTCCTATGCTAACATCATTAAACTATCACTGGATGGATTTGTCAAACAGGATCGATAGGATATTGATCGTCGCAATCACCCCCTACTTTTTGGAAAAGGGGAATGTTTGGTTTGAGGAAAATGTGAAACAAATTTTGGAAGCTGTAAAAACCCAGCCGTTTTTTCAGGAAAACATTTTATTTCTTGAGAAAAATCGAACGTATCCCCTTTCTGAAGTGTTGCGCAAACTCGACGAGCTCGGATACGAAAAAGTGTTCAAAATTGGCGATCCGGGAGAATTCACTGCCCGGGGCGGGATTGTTGAAATTTTTCCTATCAATACAAACAACGCCTTTCGCATAGAATTTTTAGGAAATACATTAGAAAGCATTGAAGCGCTTGATATTAAAATTGAAGACGAAGACCTGCCTGCCGGCAGGCAGGAAAAACAAAAAGAAATTCTCAAGAAACGATTAAAGTCTCAGAAATTGTATTCTGATATTCGAGGTCTAAAATTAGGAGATTATGTTGTCCATTTAGACCACGGAGTTGGCTGTTTTGCTGGATACCAGGATATCAATGTCGATACCAGGGTCTCTCCTTGCGAAGCTTCGCAAGGAGAGACCCTGCAAAAGTACTATGTACTCGAATATGCTTTGGGAGACAAGCTCTATGTTCCTTTGGGGCTTGAGAGAAAACTCTCAAAATACATTGGGTTCCAGGATCCTCATGTTTCAAGGCTCGGCTCTCCTTTTTGGATCAAAACGAAAAGAAAAGCAAAAGAAGAGGTAGAAAAACTCGCGAAAGAAATTCTTGAGCTTTACGCAAAAAGAGAAATAGCGTTCAGGCCTCCCTATAAAATTGAGGGCGAAATATCAAGAATCGTTGCAACGTCATTTCCCTACGAAGAAACCCCCGACCAGTACCAGGCGCTTGAAGACATTGAAAAAGATTTATCGTCCTCCCGGCCCATGGACCGAATCGTATGCGGCGACGTGGGATTCGGCAAAACAGAAATTGCGCTGCGCGCCATGGTGCATGCTGCAGAAAACGGGTTTCAGGCAGCGCTTTTGGCGCCCACCACCATTTTGGCCTATCAGCATTTCAAAAACTTTACCGAAAGATTGAAACATCTGCCAATCAAAATCGCGCTTCTCTCGCGCCTGCAGTCAAACAAAGAACAAGATAAAATTCTTTCAGAAATAAAAAGCGGAGCAATTGATATGGTGATTGGAACTCACCGCCTCTTATCAAATGACGTTGGGTTTTTGAATCTGGGGCTTTTGGTGATTGACGACGAACAAAAATTCGGCGTGAAGCAAAAAGAAAAATTGAGGGAACTCCGCGCGTCGCTCAACGTGCTTTCGCTTTCTGCAACCCCAATTCCCCGCACTCTTTATATGGCCTTGTCATCGTTAAAAAACGTAAGTCTTGTGCAAACTCCTCCCGCGGGAAGATTCTCCGTAATCACCAACCTTAAAAGATTTGATAAAAAAATCATAAAAGAAGCAATTCAAAAAGAACTCCAGAGAAAGGGGCAGATTTATTATCTTCACAACAGAGTGGGGACTATTGGCATTGTGAAAAAGGTTCTTTTGCGTCTTGTTCCCGGGCTCAATATTGCGATAGCTCACGGAAGGCTAAGCGAAACAGAGCTCATCAAAGTAATGGATGACTTTTCAAATAAAAAATACGATCTGCTTCTTGCCACCACCATTATTGAAAACGGAATAGACAACCCAAACGTCAATACGCTTATTGTTGAAGACGCAACGCGCTTGGGCCTAGCTCAAGCCTATCAACTTCGGGGGCGCATTGGCAGGTCAAACACTCAGGCCCACGCATACTTTTTGTACAGATCGCGCCAACTCTCGAGCGCGGCAAAGCTTAGGTTAGATGCCCTCAAAGAAGCGCAGGAACTCGGCTCTGGCTACCAAATCGCAATGAAAGATTTGGAAATTCGGGGCGCGGGAAACATTTTGGGCAAAGAGCAGTCGGGAAGCGTCAATGCCATCGGGTTAAATCTCTACTGTCAAATACTTTCTGAAGCAATAGAAAAATTAAAGCAATAAAAAAGGGGAACTGAGGTTCCCCCTATGCCTAGAGTTGATGCTGCTAGGGAATCTTGACATGCGGAGCGAGCCGCATGAATTCTTGCCTGAACGCTGTTGCGAATTGGTTCTCCAGTCGGATTTTTTCGCCCCCAGGAAGATTCCTCAGTAGTTGTCCGAAGACCTGCCCCAGCGCGTCTTTTGCCGCAGCGAACCCCGTGTCATAAGGAGGCAGCTGGCCGATCTCGCGAGCAACCCCTGATAGCTCGTCCATCTTCTTTTGAACCTGGACGCTGTTGATAGGATGTTGCACCATAAGGGTGGCGAGCTCCCCTACAACATCCATGATTAATTTGGGCTTAGGTGCTGTCTTGTTAACCATATCAATCTGCCTTTCTGCACTACAGACGTGATACAACGTGATACGAGCTGTTTTCTTTCTACCAGAATGCGAAAAAACTGTCAACGCAGTAGGATGGTATGCCTATTGACAAGGTGAGAGGATTTTTTCTATACTATCATAAAGTGTGGTTTAGTTGCCGCCTCGTCTACCGGACGGCAGGTACACAAAGGAGGTGTCTAGCACCTTTCTCCACAGAATAGGCTTGCACGCAAAGGCAATGTAAACAAGCCCCACCCCGGCCGGGTCCCCCTGTAATATACAGCCGGCCGGGGTACTCATTTTTTATAGAGTATACTACTTGCGCGTTTGGCGCTTTTTTGTTACCAAAACTCCTCATCATTGACAAGAAACCATGTTTTCTATATTCTGTACTTAATATTTGGGCGTGTCTGCTTCTGATTTGTGTCAGGAGTTGCATTACACCCCAAAGTAGGAGAAGAAAACCATGGCAACAGCACCCACGAAAAAGCGCGTGAAGCGCGGACCGCACGCCGACACCCAGCCCGCCATACCCGGTGCCGACCGCAGCCAGCGTCCCGCCACGTACGAACAACAAACACCCGCCGACGCCCCGGACCTCTCGGACTTCTCCCACGACCGTCCGACCAGGGCACCTGAAGCCCGGCCCCGGCGCCCGACGTCGGCCAGGGGCATCTGAACGGATCGTCCGCAACACCCTGAAGTTGTCACCCCCGCCCACCGGACGGCAGGTGACAACCCAATGGCCCCCGATGAATTTCCAGTAATGGATCTTCAAAGGGGGCCTGACTTATTTCTTGCGCATTCGGCGCTTTTTTTGTTGCGTACGATGTTTGCTTGACAGTTTTGAACGGGCGTGCTATGATATATCTATTGACAGGATAGGAGGGTTCTCCTATACTGTCATAAAGTCGGGATTCACCGACTTAGACTTTTCCGCCTTAGCGTTAAGGCGAGGGAAATGGAGTTAATCGATGTCTAGACACATCCGTGACGGCCCGAAGACAACGGCCCCGACCATCGAAAAGTCGGCGCGCACCCACGAGATGTACACCGCCGACCCGGTCATCTTCCGCGACAACCAGGTCCACGGCCGCCAGCCGGCCTGAATCCCGGCACCCGGCACCCGGCGCCGTCGAACATCCACCCAAAAGTTGTCGCCCGGTCCACCGGACGGCAGGTGACCTAAGGGAGGACACATAGCACACCTACACCCAACCGCAAGGCGCTGCATAGTGCGCCACTTATTGCGAATAGGGCTGTACAGGGTTGCATAGAAGCCTCAGTCCGGACCTCTGTCTCAAGATTCGTTTGAGACAAGTCCGGGCTGGGGCACTCATTTTTTATAGAGTATACACTTGCGCATTCGGCGCTTTTTTGTTGCCGGCAATCGTTGCGCATAGCAATGATACAATGGTACAGTAGAAACATTATGAAATTGATCATTGTTGAAAGCCCCACCAAAGCAAAAACGCTTCAGGGTTTTCTTGGAAAAGATTATGACGTGCAGTCTTCGTACGGGCATGTTCGAGATTTGCCTAAGAGCAAACTTGGCATTGACGTAGAACACAATTTTGAACCTTCGTATGTGATTCCCACCAAAGCGCGCAAGGTGGTAAACTTTTTAAAGAGCGAGGCAAAAAAAGCAGATTCTGTGATTCTTGCAACCGATGAAGACCGGGAAGGCGAAAGCATCGCGTGGCATCTTGCAACAATTCTCGAGCTAAAAAATCCTGAACGGATTGTATTCCACGAAATTACAAAATCGGCCATTGAAGAGGCCTTAAAAAATCCCCGAAGCATTGATGAAAACAGGGTCAACGCCCAGCAGGGCCGAAGAATTCTCGACCGTTTGGTTGGATACGAACTCTCTCCTTTCTTGTGGCAAAAAGTCGCAAAGCGGCTTTCGGCAGGAAGAGTGCAATCGGTGGCAGTACGGCTTATTGCAGACCGGGAAAAAGAAATCAAGGGTTTTATTGCGCAGGAATATTGGACGATCATCGCTATGTTCAATGGATTTGAGGCGCTTCTCAAGCAAGACATTAAAAACAAACAAGAAACAGACGAAATCCTCAAAAATCTCGAAGGCGCTGAATATCGCGTAGCAAATATTGAAAGAAAAGAAGTGAAGCGCAACCCCTTTCCGCCTTTTACCACCTCAACCCTTCAGCAGGAAGGCTCAAGAAAACTTCATTTTTCTTCAAAATTCACCATGAGCTTGGCCCAAAAGCTTTATGAAATGGGGCTCATCACCTACCACAGAACCGACTCTTTGAATTTGTCTGAGTATTCTTTGGGATTGGCAAAATCATATATCACGCAAGCGTACGGAGCTTCATATTGGCCCGGATTTTCAAGGGTTTTTAAAACAAAAAGCAAGGGCGCGCAGGAAGCCCACGAAGCAATCAGGCCCACAAACCTCGAACAAATAACAAATACCCTCACGAGCGCCCAAACCAAGCTCTACGACCTTATCTGGAAAAGATTTGTTGCCTCTCAAATGGCGCAGGCAATTTTCAGCGTTTCTACGGCCGATATTGCTGCAAAAAATTATACGTTCCGGGCAACGGGCCAAATGCTCAAATTTGATGGATTCTTAAAAGCCTACCCAATCAAATTCGAAGAAAACGAACTCCCCCTCCTTGAAAAAGGAGAACTTCTCGATCTTGAAAAACTTATTCCCGCTCAGCATTTTACCAAACCTCCTCCACGCTACACAGAAGCAAGCCTTATCAAAGCGCTCGAGAATCATGAAATTGGAAGGCCTTCAACCTACGCTCCTACGCTTTCTACCATTCAAGACCGCGGATATATTGAAAAAGATGAACAAAAAAGATTTTATCCAACCGATTTAGGAAATACCGTAAACGACATGCTCGTTGCGAACTTCCCGAATATTGTAGATATTGCGTTTACCGCCCATATGGAGCAGCAGTTAGACAATATCGCAAAAGGAGAAGAGCAATGGGCTCCAATGATAAAAGAGTTTTACGAACCGTTTGCTAAAAATCTTGAAAAAAAATATTTGGAAGTGCCAAAAAAACAAGCGGTGTTAGAAACAACCGATAAGCAATGCCCTCAATGCGGCTCGCCGGTAATAATACGCACGGGAAGATTCGGAAAATTTTATGCCTGCTCAACCTTTCCAAAATGCAAATATACCGAATCTCTCGAAACAAAAAACGCGCCTATCGGCATGAAATGTCCAAAATGTAGCGAGGGCGAAGTTGTGACAAAGCGAACCAAAAGAGGAAAAATGTTCTATGGATGCAATCGCTATCCTGAATGCGATTTTGCCTCGTGGAAAAATCCAGTTCTTGCGAAAGAAACAAAAGTTGAGTAGAGTAAAGTATGCTGGCCGGGTGGCGGAATGGCAGACGCACAGGACTCAAAATCCTGCGAGGGCAACCTCATGAGGGTTCAAGTCCCTCCCTGGCCACCAATGAAAGTTATTTTCCTAAACATATGGGGCGGAAAGGTGTTTGAGCCCTTGATGGAGTTTCTCAAAGAATCTGCGGAAAGCACAGACTTTTTTTGTTTTCAGGAAGTTATAGATTCGCCTCTCATCACAACCGTGAGCTTTGGCGGGCGCACTGATATTCGAAAGAAATTGATCAGCGCTCTGCCCCAATTTGAAGAATACTATGCCCCCTCGCACAACGCGCTCGACCAAAGCGGGCAGCCCAGTCCCGATATTTTTGTTGGATTGGCGATATTCGCAAAAAAGGGAATCGCCATAGAAACGCAAGGAAAGATTCATGATCTTCAATATCTGCGATTTAAAAACGATGGCAAGTTTTATACTCTTGGGAACTTCCACGGAACCGCGCATCCAGGATCAAAACTTGATACAGAAAAACGCTTAGAGCAATCAAAAAAAATAGTTGAGTTTCTTTCTAAAGAAAAAGGAGAGAAAATTTTGGGAGGAGATTTTAATCTTCTTCCAGAAACCGAAAGCATCCGTATTATTGAAAAGGCAGAAATGCAAAATCTTGTCCGGGAATTTAAAATTCACACCACGAGAAGCGAACTTTCATACGCTCGCTATCCGGAGAATCAACGGCAGTATTTTTCAGATTACGTTTTTATTTCTCCGGGAGTTCGTGCGTTGAATTTCACGGTTCCGCAGATTGAAGTTTCAGATCACCTCCCAATGGCCTTAGAGTTTAGTTAAACTAAAGAGCTCTTGACTTTTTATATCGATCTATGACGTCGAGGTAGATTTTCTCCCATTGTTTTACAATAACAGGCGTGGAAAATTGCCGGGCGAATTTTCTCCCTCCTTGCCCTAATTTTTTTCTTATATCGGGATTTCGGTACAAATAAAGAATTTTTTCTGCAAGCGCGCGAATGTTGCCCGGCTCAACAAGAAACCCGTTTTCAGCATTAATATAATCTTCAAGTCCCCACGCTTTTGCGCCAATTACCGGAACTTCGGCAAGCATTGCCTGCATCATTGCAATATTTTGGGTCTCGGCGGTGCTCATCATCACAAATACATCTACGGCGCTATACAAAAGCGCAAATTCTTTTTCATCCAAAAAACCAAGAAATTTTACCCGATCTACAATGCCAAGTTTTTTTGCGAGCGCTTGAAGTTCAACTTGCGCAGCCCCTCTTCCGGTAATCGCAACTCCAATATGGGGAATTGCATCTGTAAGAAGCGCCACGGCTTGCAAAATATCGTCTATATGTTTTTCTCTGGCAAGCCTCCCGGCGTAGAAAATGGTAAAATCAGATAATCCGAATTTTTGCTTTAGGGAAGTATCTTGAGCAATCGGCTGGAAAAGTTGTGGATTTAAGGGATTGGAAATAACCCAATGCGGGGCTTTAAATCCATACTCTTGCATTTCTGTAAAAATTGATCTGGAGGGGGCGCTTACAAACTGGCACTGGTTATAAAACCACGTTGTCCAGCGAATTGCCCATTGCGTTATCTTTTTGCCTCCCAAAGGAATATAGCGCATAAATTCGGCGGTTGGCGTATGATTGGTGCCAACAAGAGGTTTATGAAGAAGAGCCGCGGAAACAAGCCCCTCAACTCCCACCCCCATGGGGAGATGAACGTGGATAAGATCGGGGTTAAAACTTTTTACGCCAAGCGCGCGGAAACCGGTGGGAATAACTAACCGCCCCTGCCTCGTGCCGGTAGGATAGGAAATTGCGGCAAAGCGATGAACTGCAACATTTGAACCAAGGTTGATCTCTTTAAATTTGCCAAACGGAAGGTTAAGTATGCGGTAATTCTCTCGAGTGTAGCGCGGAACGTAAATTGCAATTTTGTGCCCCACATTCCCGAGTTCCTGCGCTATGTGCATTATGGAATCAGCAATACCGGAAAGCTCGGGATAAAAATTGTCTGAAAAAATCGCAATCCTCATGTTTTCCTGTTTGAAAGTTTCACCACCAAAAAGCCCGAAAGAATCCCTATAAGCGCTCCCCCTATAATATCCGAGGGCCAGTGGTAGCCAACAAACACCCTTCCCAGCCCCATTGCAATGCTTACCAAAAAAGCAAAGATCCCTAATTTTTTGTTATAAAAATACAAAACAGCGGCGAGGGCAAAAAAGAACGAGGCGTGCCCCGACGGGAAAGAAGCCTCCAGAGACATAAACGGCCTTTCTCGGTGCCAAAAAAAACGGACTGCTTCTGTAATGATTCCTCGGGAAAGAAAAACCGCGGCCGCCATTTGCAAAAGCACGGTAAAAACAGTTTTTTGAGAAATTTTGCTGCGCACAAGATCGTACAAAATCCAAAGCAAAACCACTCCCAAAAGGGCATACCCGCTCCAGTCGGCAAAAAATTTTGCCGCGTTGTTGCCAAAAGCTGATTGCGCGGCCAAAGAAATTGCTGCCTTGCTTAAAGCGTGATCCATACTATTGTTCTTGCATTGTAGATAACAGAACAAGGTTCTTCAAGAGACACGCAACGGTAAGAGGGCCTACGCCTCCGGGCACGGGAGTAATGTATCCCGCCTTTTTCTCAACACTTTGAAAATCCACGTCTCCGACAAGCGAAGCTTGCCGCCCTGAGCGAGCAGAGCGAGTCGAAGGGCTTCTTTCAATAGACGTGCCTGCGTCAATCACCACTGCGCCCTCTTTTACCATCTCGCCAGTTATCAATCCTGCTTTCCCGGCAGCTGAAATAAGAATGTCTGCCTTTTTTGTAACTTCCCCGATGTTTTGGGTTGATTTATCTGCAACAACAGGCGTTATGCCTTTTTGCAAAAACCAAAAAAAGAGAGGCGTTCCCACAAGCCTGCCCTTGCCCACAATCACAATTTGTTTACCTTCTAAAGAAACGCCTGAAGCTTCAAGCAATAGAGAAATCGCAGCCACTGTTGGCGGCAATATGCCAAGCTTTCCCTGTTTGAACAATTCAAAGCTTTTGGTTGAAAGAACGTCAACATCTTTTTCTTGAGGGATCAGATCCAGCACCTTTTGCGTATTCAAGTGAGAGGGTAGGGGCAGTTGCACAACAATGCCAGAGCATGAAACATTATCAGCAAGCTCTCGCACTTTCTTTTCCAGTTCCTCTTGTGTTACGTTTTCTTGAATTTCAACCAAAAAAAAGCTGATGCCCAGCCTTGCTGCGGCTTTTTGCTTTTCTTGAATATATTTTTTTGAAACCTTGTTGTCTCCCACTTGAACAACGAAAAGCGCGAGATTTTTTCCTTTTGCGCGAGCTTCAAGTTTCTCTAAGATCAAGCGCGCAAGAGGCTCTCCAAAAAGTATGGTTGCCATGTATTAATAAGGAAGGGGAAATTTGCCGCATAATTCTTTTACTTTCCCTTTCACTTCTTGGATTTTTTTGTTCTGGATAATCTCTTTTGCGAACGCTTTCACAAAGGCCCCTCTTTCCTCTTTTATTTCTGGAAGACTGCGCCCTTTAATTTCAGAAATAACTTCTGCGATCCATTTTCCAATTTCCTGCATCTCTCCTTCTTTCATTCCTCTGCTTGTTATCGCGGGCGTCCCCAAGCGAATGCCGCTCGGATAAAACGGAGAAGAAGGATCTGCCGGAATAGTATTCTTGTTCAATGTAATGCCCGCAAAATCCAGGGCTTTTTCCGCAAATACTCCCATTCCTTTTCCAAAAGGAGTAAGGTCAACAAGCATCAAATGGTTGTCGGTCCCGTTTGAAACAAGTTTTAATCCATTATCCATAAGCACTTTTGCCAGCGCTTTTGCGTTTTTTACAACCTGATGCGCGTATTCTTTAAACTCGCTTTGCATTGCCTCTCCTAATGCCACGGCAATTGCCGCAGTCTGATGGTTGTGAGGGCCTCCCTGCAAACCGGGAAACACGGCCTTATCAATCTTTGCTCCCAGCTCCGGGTCTTTTTGCAATCCTTTTTCAGTCACCATAATAAGCGCTCCCCTCGGGCCCCGAAGAGTTTTGTGCGTGGTGGTGGTAATGATGTGCGCATAAGGAGCGGGGCTTGGATGCGCCCCTCCCAACACAAGGCCTGCGATATGGGCAATATCGGCAGCAAGATAGGCGCCGACTGAATCAGCAATCTCTGCCATTTCTTTGAAAGGAAATTCTCTTGCATAAGCCGATGCTCCCACCCAGATCAATTTGGGCCTGTGTTCTTGGGCAAGCTTCCTCGCTTCTTCTAAATCAATGTACCCGTCTGCTTTTACGTGGTACTGCGCGCTTTTATAAAAAATCCCGGAAAAGCTTGTTTTCCACCCGTGGGTCAAATGCCCTCCGTCCAAAAGATTTTGCCCCATAACCGTGTCTCCCGCGTTGAGCGTTGCGAGATACACTGCGAAGTTTGCCGGAGTCCCTGAATAGGGCTGCACGTTTGCGTGGGGCACTCCAAAAGCTATCTTGGCTCTTTCGATCGCAAGGTCTTCCACTTGGTCAATAAATTCGTTGCCCCCGTAGTAGCGCTTGTGGGGGTAGCCCTCTGAATACTTGTCGGTAAGCAAAGAACCCAGCGCCTCGAGCACCGCGAGAGAAGTATGATTTTCAGAGGGAATCATTTCTAAACCATCTCTCCTTCTCTGTTTTTCGGCTTCAATGAGTTCAAAAATTTTATCTTTCATGGTCGTAGAATTTTTTGCTTTTGAGTCGTATAATCAATAACTTTTGAGGGTTTCAACAATGGCAATATCCCTGCATCAACGATCAAATCGGGCTGGTATTTCTTTTGAGAAAACAACGCAACCATATCTTTAACGTTCCTCATCGGCGGCTTGTTTGAAATATTCACCGAGGTTTGAGCAAGCGGACGATTGAGTTTTCTCAAAAGAGATTGAATTAGACCATGGTTTGGGACCCTTAATCCTAAAGTTTTTGAAGCTCCTAATTCTTTTGCTAATTTATTTCTACTTTTTAAAATTATTGTCACTTTGCCTGGCCATACCTTTTTGAGAAATCGCTCCTGATCTTTATTTATTTCTGCAACCAATTTTGCCATTGCAAGATTTTTCACGAACACGCCCAAGGGTTTTTTGGTGCTGCGTTTCTTTATTAAAAAGATTTTCTTTACTGCTTTTGCGTTGGTTGCGTCTGCCAGAAGCCCATAGATCGTATCGGTGGGGCACACAAGAACCTTGCCTTGAGAGAGCGCGCGTGCGGCAATACCAAGAAGCCTTTCTGCGGGCGTTTGAGACATATCCACAATTCTCATGCTCTCCCATTCTATCGTAATTCTTTGTTAAAAACAAACAGCCACTTCTTGGTGAAGTGGCTTCGTGAAAAAGTGCTTACTGCCGCGCCTGCCGACCTTCTTCCGCTCGGACCAGAGGAAGAAAGGTCGGCAGGCCACACCCCAGAGAGGGACAGGAGATTACGCGGGGCTCCCTTTCCTCTCGGGAAGAAATGGCATGAATGCAGAAAGAGTACTACATTCATCCTACCTCATCAAGCATAGAAGTCAAGCTCGGGAGCGATCTTGCATATTCTGGAATACAATGGTTCCGGGGCCAACCGTGCAGTCTGATCCAATCAAAACGCCGGGCATTGTTCCTGCGCGAATGCCAATGCTCGTGTTGTCGCCAACCACAACTCCAAAATAAGTTAATCCTGTGTTGGTTTTCTTGTTTTTGACCGTCACGCCGATTTCTTTGCGGTCTAACCTTCTGTTTGCGACAATAAATCCTGCGCCAACGCGGCAATTCTTTCCAATGATTGAGTCACCGATATACCCTGAATGAAAATGGCTTCCTTCCTGGATAACACTGTGTTTTATTTCGCAGAAAGCGCCTGTCACCACGTTTTTCTCAATATTCAACGGACCTCGTAGAATATTTGAATGACCAATAACGCAGTCTGCACCAATAAAACATGGGCCTTCAATTACGGTATTGTCTTGAATTTTTGTGTTTGCTCCTATGAATACCTGCCCTTTCATAATGACATTTTTGCCTATTTGTGCGCTCGGAGAAATGGCGGGTTTAAAATTTTCTGAATGAAAGAGAATATCTAAAATTCCAAAGAGTTCCCATGGATATTTTAAAGCAGGTACGTCTTTCTCAAACAGCGCTACCGAGCATTTTTTCTCTTTGAGGTATGCGTTGATCGCGTCAATTAAATCGGCTTCGTGATGCTTTGGCAATTTTGAATAATAATCAAAAAAATCTGGCTCAAGAAAATGAAATCCGATAATTTTAATATCCGACGGTTCTTTTCCTCGCTCTGGATTTTCTTGTATTTCTACAAGCTGATCTCCTTGAAATTTTGCAACGCCATAATCCCAGGGAGAAGAAGTTTTTGCTCCGGCAAAAATGGCATCGAAACCCTCGGCTTTCTTTTTTTCAACCATTTTTGCCACAAGATCCTTTGAATTAATTTTATTGGGCCAAACTGCAAAAAACGGCTCCTTGACGAATTCTTTCGCCTGCCAAAGCGCGTTGCCGGTGCCCAAAGGCTTTTCTTGGAACACAAAACGCAATGGCACGCCAAGGTCATTTTCTTTTTTCAATAGCTCGGGGAGCGCAGAACTCGCTCCGCATACCACTACAATATCTTTTATGCCGTTTTGAACCAATCCTTTAATGGTCCAGTAGACAAGCGGCTTTGAAAGAAGATAAAGCGAGCTTTTATGGTTCTGGTTGAGCGGCCAAAATCTCGAAGATTCTCCGGCCGCAATAATAACTGCCTGCATTAAAGTAAAGAAATGATTATTCTCGCCAGTTTATCGGGATCATGGCGGATAAATCCTTTTGCCCGAACAACATTTTCCATAATAATTTTTGCCTTTTTACCTTTAAAGTGGCGGGGGTTGCATTCTACGAATTCAGCTCTTTCTTTTTCATATTTTTTAATGCGTTCACTCGATGGTTTCCTTGTATTTATGATCATATAATCAACCGTGCCTTTCCCGGCATATGCTTCAATAGCAGAAAGAAAATCGTGCGCTTTAAATCCGGTTGTTTCGCCGAATTTTGTCATAATATTGCATACGTATACCTTTGTCGCCTTACTTCGCGAAAACGCCTTTGCGATGTCTTTTACCAAAAAATTCGGAACAATGCTAGAAAATAAATCTCCAGGGCCAACCACAATAAGGTCTGCCGCCTTGACTGCAGAAATTGCTTTGGGATTTGCCCCTGCATTTGGTTCTAACCAAATACGCCGAATTCGCAGGCTGCCGTCGTGCTTAGGCACGTCAATGTTTGCCTCTCCCTGCACGATCTTTCCGTTTTCAAGTTTCGCAACAAGGCGAACGCCCTGAAGCGTTGAAGGGATAACCTCTCCTTTGATTTGGAGAATCTTGCCTGCGACTTCAAGCGCTTTTTCAAAATCACTGAAATGCTCGGTAAGCGCGGTAATAAAAAGATTGCCAAAATTATGCCCCTTGAGGCTCCCTCTGTCAAAACGGAAATTAAAAAGATTTGCAAGAGTTTTTGGGGCTTGAGAAAGCGCAACGAGCGCGGGCCTCACAGACCCCGGAGGCAAAATTCCGAATTCTTCCCGCAAAATTTTTGTGGAGCCGCCGTCATCCGCCATTGAAACAATGGCAGTTAAATTCACCGGATATTTTTTAAGCCCAGTCAGAACCGTGTAGGTTCCAGTCCCCCCTCCAATCACCACAACATTTTTATTCTTCATGGGTAATGTCGTTTTCTTCCAGACGATAATAGCTGTTTCCCTGCTGCAGTTCTTCCAGCACATGGGCTGACATTCCAATGATACGGGATATAAGAAACAGCGCTTTGCCGAGTTTTACATCAAATTCAAGCTCCAACATGCAACACGCCAACGCGCCATCAATATTGAGAGGCAGTTTTTTGCCCTTTTTATTCTCCAATTCTTTTTCAATTTCATATGCGAAATCAAAATACTTGCATAAAAATCCAAGCTCTTTTGCTTTTTCAAAAAGCGCTTTTGTTCGAGGATCCTCATCTTTATAAATTTTGTGGCCAAACCCGGGAACAATTTCGTTTTTGTGGTCTTCAACAACTGCTTTTGCAGTTTCTGCGATGTGGTCGGCAAAAAACTTTGCCGCCTTTTCTGCGGCTCCCCCGTGCTTTTCTCCAATAGCAAGCATGCCGGCGGCCAAGGCAACGTGCGCGTCATTCCCGCTTGCGGCAACAACACGAGGAACAAAAATTGAAGGCGCCTCAATACCGTTCTCGGTTGCCGCAACCAGCATTGCTTCCAGAAGTTTTTTCTCATTCTCTTTGGGAAAGTCGCCTCGCAAAAGCAAAAATATCACCTCACTGAAAGATTTTGTTTTGATCAAATCAACCAGATCATATCCCCTGATTAAATGCTTTCCGTCTTTTGTTTTACTTATCTTTGTTTTGAATTGCATGTTTCACTAAATTAGGAATCTGTTCCGGGGTGTTGGCAATCAATGCGCCGGCTTTTTTGAGCGCATTTATTTTCGAAAGCGCAGAACCCTTGCCTTTGCTCACAATTGCCCCTGCATGCCCGAGCACCGTATCTTGAGGCAATTTTTCTGAAAATCGCCCGGCGATGAGAGCCACCACCGGTTTGGTTATTTGTCGTTTTGTTATCGCTTCAGCAAGCTTCTCTTCATACGTTCCGCCCACCTCTCCAAATATCACTAACGCCCGAGTTTGTCTATCTTTTTCAAATTTAAGAGCAATATCAACAAAGTCAGACCCAATAAGCAAATCGCCTCCGATTCCAACCACGGTGCTCTGCCCAAGTTTTGCTTCGGTGAGAATTTTTGAAATTTCTGCCGTCATGCCGCCGCTTTTTGAAATTACTCCTACGGACCCCGAAAGAAAAATTCTGCTTGCAATATCTCCGCTTCCGATACTCCCAATTTTTGCCTTTCCTGGTGATAAAATCCCCACCGAACTGGGCCCCACAATTTTTACCTTAAAATAAGAGGCATAGCGTATCATGGTTGCAACGCTTGCAACCGGAACCTTTTCGGTAAGAATATTGATCAAAGAAATCCTGTTCCCCGAACTCGTAGGCCACATTGCCTCTAAGGCCGCGTCTAAAACAAAAGGCGCGGGAACCGCGATAAGAGTCGCATTGATTTTGGGAAATTTTTCCAGAGCTTCTGCGACCGTATTAAAAACCGGGATTCCCTCTTCTGTTTTCATGCCGCCTTTTCCGGGTGTCACGCCCGCAAGCACCTTTGTGCCGTATGCCATCATTTCTCTTGCAGCTCGCCCGCCTTCTTTTCCCGTAATCCCCTGAATCAGCACTTTTGTATTTTTATCAACAAGTATGCTCATATTTTGATATATAGCATTTTGAAACCTCTTTTTGAAGCTTTTGAGTATTTCCGTATTTCAATAATCCTAAATATGAATTCAGTGTTTCTAGTGTTGGAGATAATTGGATTCTTTTTATCATACGTTCCTTTGTGGTGGTTCTAAGAACTCTATGGTCTATAAAATGCATCCACCCAAGAAAATCTACTCCGGAAGCAACGGTTTGTATAAATGTTTTGTCGGCGTGTAATTGAAGCCGCAAATTGCTCCATAGAAAGTCGCTGATTCTCAAGAGCATACTTTCAAGCAATTTTCTATCTTTTGACAAAACAACAAAATCATCAGCATAGCGAATATAATATCTTACCTTCAGTTTGTGCTTCATAAGCTGGTCAAACTCGTTCATATATACATTCACCAAAAGCTGGGATGTAAGATTGCCGAGCGGCAGTCCCAATCCTTTTCTTGCTGAATAAAAACTCCCAACGATTTGAGAAATGAGCCACTGGACATCTCGATTGGGTATATAATCTCCAATTATTTCAGTAAGTATGGCTTGATCTATTGAGGCAAAGAACTTTTTTATGTCGCACTTTAGAACCCACGCTGTTTTTGTATTGTTTTCGGATACCTTGTATACAAAAGCGCGAAACCTGTTGATTGCCCTATGTGTTCCTTTACCGACTCTGCAAGAATAAGAGTCGGATATAAAGGTTTTATCGAAGAATGGATACAGTATTCTGTAAAGAGCGTGATGCAGCAATCTATCTCTGACACTTGCTTTGTGGATATTTCTCGGTTTGGGGTCTGAAATACGAAACGCTTTGTATCCTCCATGATAATAAGTATGATTGGCAAGGTCTCGATGAAGGGTTAGAATGTTATCCATGAGGCGTAAAGAAAACTCCTGCACGTCT
>OBEQ012908726.1_pt1 | contig 24946 bp, 16 predicted proteins | sample 1670901 | NCBI WGS metagenome assembly OBEQ01 (sample SAMEA104232315, study PRJEB22302) | groundwater metagenome | biome: forest; feature: aquifer; material: groundwater | place: USA | collected 2011-08-07 | depth 5.4 m | reverse complement strand
GCATCGCCGAGATCTCCGACGTGCGTCGCGACGACGACTCGTACTCGGTGGTGATGGAGTACCTCTCGGGTGAGGACCTCGGCTATGTGCTGCGCGCCGCCGCCAAGGCGGAGACGCGCATGCCCATCCCCATCGCCTGCCGCGTCATCGCCGACGTCGCCGACGGCCTGCACGCGGCGCACACGGCCACCGACGTCGACGGCACGTCGCACGGCGTGATCCACCGCGACGTCTCGCCGTCCAACATCGTGGTCACCTACGACGGCCTGACCAAGGTGGTCGACTTCGGCATCGCCAAGGCCAACGAGAACCACATCTACACGCGGCCGGGGACCATCCGCGGCAAGCTGCCCTACATGTCACCCGAGCAGGTGCAGGCCAGGGACCTCGACGGCCGCTCGGATCTGTTCTCGGTCGGCGCGGTCTTCCACGAGATGCTGACCTCGCGGCGCCTGTTCTCCGGTCCGTCGGAGTCGGCGATCCTGAAGAACGTCATGGAGCGGCGCATTCCGCCGCCCTCGGTCTACAACCCGCGCGTGCCCGCGGCGCTCGACGAGATCGTGCTCGGGCTGCTCGAGCGAGACCCGGCGCGCCGTCTGGGCTCGGCGTCGGAGCTGCGCGATCGCCTGGAGGCCTTCGTGCACGCCGAGGGCGTCACGCAGCGGCGCGTGGGCGAGTGGATGCGCAGCGCGCTGGCCAGCCGCCACGACAAGCGGCGCGCCATCGAGCGCCAGATCGTCGAGGAGTCGCGCCGCGCCTCCAAGCCGACCCCGCACGACGCCGAGCTGCCGCCCCTGTTCACCGACGACACGGTCGAGCCGGCCGCGGGTCGCGATCCCGGCTCGCAGTCGGCCTCGGTGGGTGGCACCGGCGCGGGCGGCCAGGCGCCCGTCTCCAACACCTACCGCGCGGTCTCCAACCCGGGCGGCACGCCCACACACGAGCGCGCCGCCGCGTCGCCCACGCCCTCGCGCGTGGGCACGCTGACCAACCTGCAGGCGGTGCCGCCGCGCTCGTCGGGCCCGTGGATCGCGCTCGGCATCGGCCTGGGCATCGCGGCACTCGGTGGCGTGGCCCTGGTGCTGTTCGCCCGCCGCGAGCCCGCGACCTCCGCGGCCGCGCCGGTGGCCGCACCCGCGCCCAGCGCGCCCGCAGGCTCGGCGCTCGCGCCCGCGCCGCCACCCTCGCCGGTCACCGACACGGTCGGCATGCTGGTGCACGTGGTGCCCGAGGACGCCCGGCTGGAGATCGACGGCCAGCCGGCGTCGCAGCCGGTCGGCCCCGACGGCCTGCTCGTGCCGGTGCCGCGCTCGGCTGACATCAAGGTGCGCATCAGCAAGGACGGCTACGTGGTCCACGAGACCACGCTGCACACGCCCTCGGCCGGCACCATGCCCATCTACGTCAACCTGGCCCGTGTGGGTGGCGTGGAGGAGCCCGCCATCCAGATCAAGAAGGGCCCCAGCGCGGTCGCCAGCGCCGTCTCGAGCGGCACCACCCGCAAGAGCCGTAGCAGCGCCAGCGCCGACGACACCGCGTCGAGCCTGATCGTGGCCTACGAGCCGGCGGGCGCCAGCGTCATCCTCGATGGGCGGCCCTACGCGGGCTCGTCGCCGTACCGCGCCGACCTGGGCCGCGGGCAGCACTCGGTCAGCGTCAGCGCGCCCGGCTACGAGCCGGTGGCCAAGACCTTCGAGCTGGCGCCCGGCGCCACCTACGAGATGAACGTGCACCTGTCGCGCGCCGCCATCTCCATGGGTCGCGTCGACGTGCGCGCCACGCCGGTGGGCGCGCAGGTCAAGATCGACGGCGAGGTCATGGGCGCGGCGCCTATCGTGGGCCTGCAGCTCTCGGCCGGCAAGCCGCACACCGTCACCATCACGGCCGAAGGCTACGACGTCTACAGCGCCGAGGTCACGCCCGCGGCGGAGAAGCCCACGTCGGTGGTGGCGACCCTGCGCGCGCGTCCCGCGCCCGCGCAGGTGGCCTCGGCCGCCCCGCCCACACAGGCGCCCGCCAGGGCCGACGTGCCCGCGGCCACACCGGTGGCGCGCGCGGCGCCCGCGGGCGCGCCGCGCATCGTGCCACCCTCGGCGGTCAGCAAGGTGTCGGGCTCGCTGCCCAAGATCGAGACCAAGAACCTGCCCGACTCGGGCGGCATGAGCGTGCGTCTGTGCATCAACGAGAGCGGCGCGGTCACCTCGTCGCACATCAACAATGCCGGCCTGCCCGCCGACGTGAGCTCCAAGCTGACCCAGGCCTTCGCGGGCTGGAAGTACCAGCCCTACCAGGACGGCGGGCGCGCCGTGCCGGTGTGCTTCGCGGTCATCTTCTCGCTCCGGGCCAACGCGCGATGAGCCCGGGGCCGCTGGGGGGACGCGACCCCATCTTCCCGCGGCGCGCGCCGCGCGCGGTCACCCAGCTGGAGGGCGACGACGACGCGCCCGAGCGCGTGCACCAGCAGATCCAGGCGCTCAAGATCGAGCTCGAGGAGCAGACGCGCATCTACGAGGAGACGCTCGAGCACGTGGCGCGCCTCGAGACCGACCAGGCCAAGATGCGCACCTCCGCCGAGGCCATCGAGCACGCCAACGTGCGCGCCGCCCTGCTCATGGAGGAGCTCGAGGATCGCGAGCAGAAGTACCGCGAGCAGGCCGATTCGCTGCGCCGCACCAGCGCCGAGCTCGACGCGGTGCACCGCCAGCTCGAGTCGGCGCACGGCGAGCTGCAGAAGGAGCAGGCGCTCAAGCAGCGCTACCTGACCCGCATCGAGTCGGAGCTGGAGACCGCGCGCAACGTGCAGCAGCTGCTCATCCAGGATCCGCCCTCGGCCAAGGTGGCCGGGCTCGACCTGGCGGTCAGCTACATGCCCGCGGGCGAGACCGGCGGCGACTGGCTGGGCTTCCTGCACCACGAGCAGCGCGAGGAGCTGTCGCTGCTCATCGGCGACGTCACCGGCCACGGCCTGGGCGCCGCGCTCATCACCGCGGGCGCCGCCTCGGCGGTGGCGACCATCGACGAGCTGCGTCGGGCCGCGGGCGCCGCGGGTGCCCACGCCAGCGTGCCCGGCGGCAAGGGACTGCGCGACCTGCTGCGCCGCAGCGGCGCCGAGTCGGTGGGCGAGGCCGTCGACAAGCTGGCCGAGCCGCGCTACCTGCTCGAGCTGCTCGACGGCGTGGTCGGCCACATGGGCGGCTACCGCTTCCTCATGACCTTCTTCGCCGCGTCCTACCAGCGGCGCTCGAGCATCTTGCGCTACTCCAACGCCGGCCACGTGCTGCCCTTCCTGCTCGGCAAGGAGGACCTGGCGCGCACGCAGACCCGCTTCGCCGCCCGCCAGCTGCAGGCGCGCGGCAACCCGCTCGGCCACCAGCGCAGCGGCGAAGAAGAGCCGCGCGACCAGCACATGGTCAAGCTCGAGGCGGGCGACCTGTTGCTCTTCTACACCGACGGGCTCATCGAGAACCCCGACGCCAAGCGCCACCCCATCGGCGCACGCCGCGTGGTCGGCTGGATGCGCGAGCTCTACGACCGCCCCGTCCCCGAGATCAAGGACGGCCTCGAGGCGCGCGTGCGCGAGACGCTGGGGAAGGTGGCTCCTGCCGACGACATGACGCTCATCGTGGCGCGCGTGACCGAGGGCTGACCGCCCGGATTGGCCGCCTGGCGGTTACTCCGCTCGTCGATCTTCGCTGCGTCCTCAGAACGGCGGCACGAAGGTCAGGTAGATGAACAGCGGCGGGCGCTCGGGCAGCTTGGCCGGGCCGCCCGCCAGGCACGAGCGCGGGCGCACCACGAAGGGGAAGGCCACCTCGATGCCGGTCATGGCCGGCTGCACGCCGAAGTTCTCGTAGAAGAAGCGCAGGCCCAGGCCAGCATTCGCGTACAGGTTGTCGCCCGCGAAGACGTCGCCGTACTCGCTGCAGCCGGAGATGGCGCCCGCGTCGATGAAGCTGACCAGCTGCAGGCTGCGCAGCCAGGCAAAGTGGCCCAGGTTGAGGTTGAGGTCGTGCGCGATGGTGCCGCGCCACTCGACGTGGCCGGTCAGGCGCAGGCGGCCGAGCAGCTCGGCGCCGCCGTAGCCGCGCAGGCCGCCCTGCCCGCCCGCGGCCAGCAGCTGCGCCGATCCGCGCAGGTCGCCGAAGACCACCGCGGCGTCCAGGTTGGTCACGATGGTGTGACCGTCTCGGGGCGTGAACACCATGGTGTAGTCGCCCGAGAGCGAGCCGGTGTGCAGGATCTCGCCGCGCGGCGTCTCGGTGTGGTCGAGCATGCCGTCGCCGTTGCCGTCGCTGAATGGCTCGTCGTCGAAGCGGGTCATGGTCCAGCGCGCGGCCGCCGACCAGCCGCGCAGATGCAGCGGCTCGAACAGCAGCAGCCGGTCGTCCTGGACGATGCCGGCGGAGAACGACACGCGCGTGCCCGGCACATGGTCGAGCTTGTCGGTGAGTCGCTGCAGGCCCATGCCGAAGTTCATCGAGCCGAGCGGACGGTTGGCGGCGATCTTGGGCCCGAAGCGCGGCGAGTAGGCGGCGAAGGCGCCCACCAGCACGGTGTCGGTGGTGAAGGCCTGCAGGCGCAGCGCGTTGCGGTTGTCGTGGATGCGGCGGAAGGAGAAGTCGGCCGACGCCGAGACGTCGCCCCCCGAGCCGAACAGCAGGCCGAAGCTGTTGTAGAGGAACTTCCAGCGCGGCGGCGTGCGGTCGTCGAAGCGCGGGTCGTCGGGCGAGCCGGGCGGCGCTGACTCGACCAGGCGGCTGCGCGGATCGAGCGTGATCGAGCGCAGCTTCTTGGACGAGGCGGTGAAGGTGAGCGAGACCCCGGCACCGTAGCCGTCCCAGCGCAGCTCGTGCTTCTTGCCATCGCCGTCGACCGCGACCACCTCGACCGGCTCGACCGGCGGGGTGTCGCTGGCCCCCTGCTGCTTCTCGATGCGCAGCGTGTGCTTCCACGCTTCACCGACCGACTCGCGCGTCGAGCCGGCCAGACGGTAGTTCACGCGCGGGTACTTGCCGCCCCACTGGCGGAAGAACCAGCCGAGCGGCTGGCCGGCGGCCTTCTCGGCGGCCGGCCGCAGGCGCGCCTCGCCCAGCACGATCTGGCGCATGGCCGCGGCGAACGACTCGGGCGGCAGGAGGTCGCGCAGCTTCTCGTAGTAGACCGAGCCGCGCGGGCGCGCGTGGCTGAAGCGGCGCACGTCGTCGCGAAAGCCGTCCTCGTCGGCGATGGCGCCGAAGTACGCGCCCGCGAAGGCCACCTGCGGGGCGTAGATCAGCTGGTCGACCGCGGGCATGAAGGCCACCGGGGCGAGCACGTTCTGGGCGAACTCCTGCTTCTTGTACTCGCGCACGGTGAACAGATCGAGCAGGTAGCTGGCGGCCACCTCGGCCTCGACGCCGCGCTCGCGTGCGTTCGCGCCCGGCAAGGGCGGCCGGCGCGCGAAGTACTCGGTCAGGAGCGCGCGCACCAGCTCGCGCTCGTGGAACTTGCGGAAGCGCCGGGCCGGGAAGATGCGGAACATCCGGTCGGAGACCAGCACCACCCCCGGGTGCGCCACGGCCAGCTCGAGCCGGAGCGGCGTCTCGACGAAGCTCAGCCGCGTGCCCGCCGGCATGGGCGCGCCGGCCTCGGCGAGCAGGTCGAGCGCCTGCACCGCGGCGTCGAGCGCCATCTTGGCCCAGTCCTCGGAGGTGTAGGAGAGCGACTGGCGCTCGGCGTCGTCGGCCGGGGGCGGCTCGACGCGGCCCAGGTACTCGAGCGTGACACCGAGGTGCTCGCGCGTGCTGCGCCACAGCTTGGGCGACACGCGCACGGCCAGGTGGGTCGCGCTGCCGGCCAGCGGCACCGACGTGACGGCGGGGAAGAAGCGCTCGCCCACGACCACGTCGGCGGCGCGCGCGAGCTCGAGCCGGCCCGAGTGGCGCACCAGGGCGGGCGGCGCTTCCACGTCCCAGCCGGCGGCGTCGAGCTGCACCAGCATGGGCGCGAAGCCGCCCGCGAGCGTGCACTCCTCGCCCAGGCAGCCGAAGCTGCCGTAGCGCGCCGGCACCCGCGCCGCGTAGGGCAGCCGCAGCGTCGTCGACGCGCCCGGCGCCAGCGGCGCGGGCAAGGTCAGCTCGACCAGCGTGCCATCGCCCGCGCGTGCGTGCGGTACGACGCGCGCGCGCACCGCCTGCCCGGCCTGGGTCACCTGGCCCAGGCGCATCCAGCCGGGATTCCACTCGCGCGGGTACAGCCAGTAGAAGCTGACGTCGGTCAGCCCGGCCGGGCGCGTGGCGAAGCGGTTGGCGAAGAGCCACACGTACGCGTGCTCGAGCGGCGCGTCGGTGACGTTGGTGAAGGTCAGCTCGGCGCGGCCGCGCAGCGTGCCCTGCCCGGCGTCGAGCCGGGCGTGGATGTCGGCCGCGAACGGCGGCTCCGCTGCCCGTGCCTCGCCGCTGCACAGCACCCAGCAAGCGAGCAAGAATCCGGCAGCGGCGGCGACGCGTCGCATTTGCGGGGCGAGTTTGGCCTACGCGCGGGAGTGAAAGCTACTGCGCCATCTTGAATTCTTTGCCGCCCGGATCCATCGGCCCGTGCACCGGCTTCTGCTCGGGCGCGACCAGGTTGGGATCCGGATTCGAGCCGATGCGCAGGTACTCCGTCGTCGGCGGGTACTCCAGCTTGCGCTTCTCGGTCTTGACCTTCTTGCCGTCCTTGAAGAAGACGCGCCGGCGCTCCAGCTTGTAGCCGGGGAAGCCGCCCTGCTCGACCACGGTGGCGCCGATGGGCAAGGTCGGGTCCTCGCGCGTGATGGTCTCGTAGGGCTTCTCCTCGAGGATCTCGCGCTCGAACTGGACCTTCTCGTAGGGGCGCTCCTTGCCCAGGATCTCCACCCGCACGATGCCCTGCGCGACCACGTAACGGATGGCCACGGGGAAGTCGTACGGGTTCTTCATCTTGAAGTCGGTGGTCGGGTACACCACCGTCGCGTCGAGGCCCATGGTGATGTACGCGCTCGGGCGCGAGTGCGGGCGCGTCGAGGTCATCTCCAGGCCGGCGAAGAACGACGCTGCATGCAGGGTCGACGAGATCTGGCAGGTGCCGCCGGCCAGGCCGTCGATCATCTCGCCCGCCTGGATCACGTGCGCGACCCGGTAGCCTTCCTTCTCGGTGCGATCGCCGACGATGGCATTGAAGGAGAAGTCTTCACCCGGCATGAGGATGTGACCGTTCAGCTTCTCGGCCGCGACCTTGAGGTTGTAGTTGCGATCCTTCTCGACCTGCGGGTACTTGGTCTCCCACCAGCCCATGACGTGCGAGACGTCGAGGTTGCCCAGCTTCTCGCGCGTCACCGCGGGCGGCAGCTCACCGGCGACGAGCGCGACCTGGTGCGCGCCCGCGCGCGCGCCCTGCTCGAGCACGCCCAGCGAGCCGTAGATGTCGATGCCGAAGCCGGGCTTCTCGGGTACGACCAGGCGATGCTCGAGATCCGCACGCGCGTCGACGGGCGCGCGGTCGTAGGTGGTCTTGTAGTCGACCAGCGCGGCCAGGGCCTTCTGCCGGTCGAGCGACACCGGCACCAGCTGCCCGGCTGACGCGTAGTAGTCGGGTCCGACCGCGGACGCCTGCTTGCCCAGCTGGGCCAGACGCGCGGCCTCGCGCTCGATCGACTGCTTGTCGACGACCAGCGCCAGGTCGCTCCACGTGGCCTCGACGTTCTTGTCGTCGAAGCCGAGCACCACCTTGCTGGCGAGGAACTTCTCCGCCGCGGCGGTGAGCGGGGCGACGAGCTCGCTGCCCGTGCCCGCCGTGGGCGCCGCTGCGGGTGCAGCGACGGCCGAAAGCGTGGCCGCCTGCGCCCGCTGCATCGAGCTCGCGTAGAGGCCGAGCAAGGCCACGCCGCTCGCGGCCATGACGCCCGCCGCGACCAGCAACCCGCGGCCCTTCCTCGCGCCTGCTCCCTGCGACGAACCCCTCACCGAAACTCCCGTAGCCCCTACTGATTCGGACATCTCGTCCCCCAATCTAGCACGCGCGATGTGGCGCCTTCCAGAAAGCTGCACGTGGGGTGCCGCGCGCAACCTGGCGCAGCCTCGCACCCGGTGGCCGCACGGCCACACGCGACGTCTCCGGGCTGACACGTCACGCGACCCGCTTTGACAGCCCCGGATCGATCGTGCAGGCTTTTTTGCATGGGCGAGCTAGCCACGACGAATCAGAAGACCGCGCGACGCAAGGGACTCACCGCCGCCGCCGTCGCTGGCGGCTCGGCTCTCCTGCTCGCCACAGCGCCGGTGATCGGCGTGATCGGGCTCGTCGGTGCCGGCTATCTCACCTTCGACTGGTTCATGTACCGCGCCAAGCGCGGCATGCGTTTCTGACCCAAGGTAAGGGTTTCTCCCACCTTCTTCGTCGCGGCGCGACGTTGACCGCTGCGCAGCCTCGTCGGTAAACTTCTCGGTCCGTGGACGCCAATTTAGACAGCGGCGACGAGGGGCAAGACCTCTCCGAGCTCGCCGCGGGCGGCGAAGCAGCGCAAGCGGGAGGCCGTCTGGCCCCCGGTACCGCCCTCGCCCAGGGACGAATCCAGATCGTCGCACGCATCGGCCGCACCGTCTTCGGCGAGGTCTACAGCGCCACCGATCGGTCGACCAACCTGCCGGTCGCGCTGCGCCTGCTCAACGGTGAGCTGGTGCGCGACCCGACCGGCTACGAGCGGCTGCAGAAGGTCGTCGCCGGTGTGTCGCGCATGGAGCACAAGAACATCGCGCACACGCTCGAATGCGGCGCCGAGGGCGGCATGGCCTATGTGGTCACCGAGTATGTCGACGGCGCGCCCTTGCGCGCGCTGCTGTCGCGCAAGCGGGCCTCGGGCGGCGCGGCCTTCTCGCTCAAGGGCGCCTACAACGTCATCGCGCATGTGTGCAACGGCCTGGCCTACGCCCACCAGGCCACCTGGCACGGCGCGGTCTCGGCCTCCAACGTGCTGGTCAACAAGGCCGGGCGGGTGAAGATCACCGAGTTCGGCCTGGCGCGCGCGTTCCCGCTGTTCACCCGCCTGGGTGCCGAGTTCCCCGGCGACCTGGCGGCGGTCGCGCCCGAGATCATCTCGGCGCCTGCCACCGCCGACGGCCGCGCCGACGTCTACTCCACCGGCGCGGTGCTCTACGAGCTGCTGACCGGGCACGAGCCGTCGGCCAACCTGGTGCGGCCGAGCACCGCGCATCCGGGCCTGTCCACCGATGTGGACCAGATCGTCGCCAGGTGCCTGGCCAAGAACCCGGCCGAGCGTTTTGCCGACCTCAACCAGCTCAAGGCCGCGCTGCAGCAGGCGGTCGAGCGCGGCGGTGCGGCCGCCACCCAGGTGCCGCGCACGACCGGACGGCCCGGGCCAGCGGCGGTGCCGCGCGCCTCGGCGCCGCAGCCGCGCGTGTCGGCGCCGCAGCCGCGCGTGTCGGCCGCCAACGTCGCCATGGCCGACGAGGGCGAGGAGAAGTGGCTCATCCAGAAGGGCAAGCTCGACTTCGGGCCCTTCTCCTTCGCCCAGATCAAGCAGCAGATCGCCGCCGACCAGATCGAGCCCGGCCACGTCATCATCGACAACGAGAACGGCCAGCGCGGCAAGGTCGAGGATCACCCGCTCCTGCACGACCTGGTCATGGGCGCGGCGCAGCGCCGCGACGACGCGCGCCGGGCCCACGCCGAGCACGTGGTGGTCAAGCAGGACAAGCACAAGGGCCTGGCCCTGTTCGGCTTCATCGGCCTGGGTGTGGTCGTGGTCGTGCTGGGCGCGGTGTTCGTCATCAAGGCGGTCAAGGGCAGCGACAAGAAGGGCGTGCGCGACGAGATCGCGTCGCTGGAGAGCGGCAAGATCAGCCCCGAGATCAAGCTGGTCGACATGCCCAAGCGGCCGCCCCGCGACCCCAGCAAGCCGCGCGGACCGCGCGTGCCGCGCGCGGCCGGCAGCGGTGGCGCGGGCGGCTTCGACGACGCGCTCGAGCTGGGCGACGCCGAGGACGGCGGGGAGAGCGAGACGCTCGACAACTCGCAGATCAACCCGGTCTTGCAGCGCTACGGCGGCAAGCTGGGCGGCTGCCTGGCGCGCTCGGGCGAGCGACGCGGCTCGATCGAGTTCATCGTCAAGGGCAGCGGCCGGGTCAGCGCGGTGCGCGTCAACGGCTCGGAGAGCTCGGGCCTGACCAGCTGCGTGCGTGGCGTCATGAATGGCATGCAGTTCCCGTCCTTCAACGGCCCGCGCACGCGCGCCTCGTTCGACATGAGCATCTAGTCATGCCCAGCCAAGACGCGACGCCGGCGGGGTACCGACTCATCACGCCGCGCCGACGCGTGGGCCTGGGCTGGAGCCTGGTGCTGAGCCTCGGCTTCGGTCTGCTCTTCCTGCCCATCGCCACCGCGGATCGCTGGCTGGGCGGCGGCTCGATCGTCGCTCTGCAGCCCGCGGCGTACACGGCACGCCTGCCCAACCTGGGCGCGTCGTGGGACGAGCACGGCCGGCTGATCGCGCGCGGCGGACGCATCATCGTCGCGCGCGGCGAGGTGGCGACGCCGCAGCAGGCGTACCTGGCGCAGGCGGCACGCTCCTCGGAGGGCTCGGGCCTGCTCGGCATGCTCGGCCTGCTGCTGGCGTTCGCGCTGACCGGGCTGCTGCTGAGCGCGTACTTCCGCACCTCGCAGCGCGGACGGCTGCTGCAGGTGCAGCTGACCGCGTTCGCGGCGGCGCTGCTGTTCGCGGCGTTCGCCAAGGCGCTGCTCATGTTCACGCCGCTGTCGCCCCTGCTGCTGCCCATCGGCTCGCTGGCGCTGCTGCTGGCCGCGCTCGTGGATCGTTCGGCCGGCATCGGCATGGCCGTGGCCATGGGCCTCATGGTGGCGACGCTGACGCCATTCGACGCGCCGGTCGGCCTGGTGCTGGCCACGCAAGGGCTGGCCTCGACCCTGGCGCTGGTGCGCGGGCGCAAGCGGCGCGACTTCATGCTGGCCGGGCTGTTCGGCGCGGGCGCCGCGGTCGGCGCGTACGTGGGCGTGTACTTCCTCTATGCGCAGACCTTGCCCACGGGCGAGCTGCTCGACCCGGCGCACTCGCCCCTGGTGGCCTCGCTGGTGGGCGGGCTGCTCATCGGCCCCACCGCGGTGCTGCTGCGTCCGCTGGTCGAGCGCGCCATCGGGCAGATCTCCAAGGCGCGTCTGATCGAGCTGGCCGACCTGCAGAACCCGCTCTTGCGCCAGATCGCGACCCAGTCGCCGGGCACGTGGCAGCACAGCCTGGCCATGGCCAACATGGCCGAGGTCGCGGCCAACGCCATCGGCGCCAGCGCGCTGCTCACCCGCTGCGGCGCGTACTACCACGACCTGGGCAAGTCGCTGCAGCCGCAGTACTACATCGAGAACCTGGGCCCGAGCATGGCCAGCCCGCACGACGCGCTGCCGCCCGAGGTCTCCGCCGACGCCATCTTCTCCCACGTCACCGAAGGTGTGCGCCTGGGCCGCACCCACGGCCTGCCCGAGCCGATCATCGACTTCATGCACATGCACCACGGCGACGGCCTGCTCGAGTACTTCTGGGGCAAGTGCCAGGAGATGGGCAATCCCAAGGCGCTGCCCGAGCGCGCCTTCCGCTACCCGGGCGTGCCGCCGCAGTCGCGCGAGACCGCCATCCTGTGCATCTGCGACGCGGTCGAGGCCGCCTCGCGCACGCTCAAGCAGCCCGACGCCAAGATGATCTCGGCGCTGGTGCAGCGCATCGTCTACGGCAAGCTGCACCTGGGCCAGCTGGACGAGTCGGGGCTATCGGTGGCGGATCTCAAGATCCTCGCCGCCACGCTGGTGGAGACGCTGCAGCACGTGCACCTCGTGCGCATCGAGTACCCGTGGCAGCGCGAGGCGCGCGCGGCCGCCGCCGCGGCCGGGCTGCCCCTGCGTCCCAGCGATCAGATGACCGCCCCGGGCACGCCGGGCGCGCGCGAGGGTGCGGCCGTGACCGTGCCGCTCGGCACGCCCGGTCCGCTGCCGGCCCACTCGTCGGGCCCGATGCCGGCGGTGGGCCTGCCCATGCCCCGGCCGGAGACCATGCGCTTCGTCGGCCAGCACCAGCTCGACTCCGCCGACGCGCCGCGCCAGGTGTTCGCCGACGGGACCAACGACGGCACCAGCACCGCGGTCAGCGGGCCGACCACCGGCCCGATGGGCGCGCAGGCCACGCGGCGCGTGGTCAAGACCTTGCCCACGCCGCCCGCGATCCCGTCCGCCGATCCGCCCTTCGGCGAGGAAGACGACGCGCCCGTGCCGCCGCCGCGCCTGACCACCGTCGAGCTGCTCAAGGAGGTCGCGTCGCAATCGCTGCCCGTGCCCAACATGGAGGCGCTCGCGCCCGGCACGCTGGTCATCGGCGCGCCGCCCGCGACCAACCCGCGCCTGCGCGTGGGCGGCGATCCCGATCGGCTGGCCAGCAACACGCCGGTGCCGGAGAGCCTGGTCGACGACGACAGCGACACCGGACCGATCATCACCCAGGCGGTGCCGCCGGCGTCGATGACGCCTCCCCGGCGGCGTCCGCCCCGTCCGACGAAGCGCGGTTAGCAGAGGGATTTGAAACGCCAGGGCTTGGTGCCCGAGCGCCAGCAACGAAGGTCACTACCCGAACCTGACCCGGAAGAAGGGGATTGGTTCAGAGCCAATCCGACCCAGGGAATGGGTTGATCGGAGCTGGCGCCCCTGGCACCGCTGGCGTGTCAACCCGCCGGTTCCGGCGGCGGCTAGCGGTTGAACCCGGCCGACCGGTCACGCTTGGCGTCCTGCGACCGGTCGACCTTCACGGCCAGGACGGCCTCGGCGACGAAGGCGTAGGTCTCGCCGCGGGTGGTCGAGGCGACGATCAATCCATGATCCTGATCCACTCGCACGACCTTCGAGACCGAGAGTGTCTCGCCTTCGAGGGCCACGAGGAGTGTCACATCAGCGTCGGGCATGAGGTAGCTCGCGCCGTCCTTGCGAGCACCCAGCCGGGTCAGTACCTGCGTCAGGGTTTCGGTCGTCATCGCGGCCTCCGTTCGAACCATAACCCGACCACGGGAGCTGTGGACACGGCAAGCACGACGAATGGACCGACACGTTGATTCGGTGAGCCCGCTGACCCGTCTGCCGTATGCGTCCGACGTGTATCAGCGCGGGCGAGGCTTGGCAGGCCTGGATTCGCCGCGCCGCGATCGCGCAAAGCCGCGCGTGACAAGGGTCTGCCGGGTTCGAGCACCGCAAAGCCGCGCCGCTCGCCAGCGCGCGCGTCTGCCGCTCTGCCGAAGCGCGTCAGAATACCTCCTCGACGCGTTGACCCGGGGCCTGTGGAGCGGTGTGTACAAACTGTGGATAAGCCGTCGATCGAAGAGATCTCGGTCACTTGGCGGACGAGGCCATTGGTGATTTAGTACCGCATCATGACGATCTCCATCAGCTCCGTGCGCCACTCCCTGACCCTCACCGTGCTGTTCGTGGCCGTCGTCGCCTCGCTCGGATCCAGCTCGCATCCGTCCATCAACGCGGCCGCGCAGGCCGACCTCGACCGCCGTATCGGCGCGCTGCAGCCGAACCCGCGCACACTGCCCGCGCCCACGGCCGCCGAGCCGATGGCGCTCGCGCCCGGCCAGTGGGTCACCATCAAGCAGACCGACTCGGACAACCGGCCGTCGATCGTGACCTACAAGATCGTCGGCATGCAGGACGGCGCGTACTGGTACGAGATGAGCATCGACAGCTACTACGGCCACTCGGCCATGCGCATGCTGCTCAGCATCGGCGACCGTCGCGACCCGTCGACCATGGACATCAAGGCGGTGACCATGAAGGATGCCAACGGGCGCATCACCGAGCTGCCGCCCAGCACGCTCAGCATGATGAAGAACAGCTACCAGGGGATGCTCGACCAGCTGGTGATCTCGTGGGAGCAGCTGCCGCAGGAGGACGTGCACGTGATGGGCGGCAACTTCGCCGCCTGCTACAAGAGCCGCTCGACGGTGGAGTTCGCCGGCACGAGCGCGACCGCCGACGGCTGGTTCCATCCCGCCGTGCCGGTGACCGGCATGGTCAAGTCGGTGGGGGTCGACCGGCCGTCGACGTCGGAATTGATCGACTACGGCACCGAGGGTGCGACCTCCGAGTTCTGAGGCCTGGGCCCCACAGGCGGTGGTCGAAAGTCCCCGGGGCCGCAGAGTCAACCGACCGGGATCGCTGGCAATATTCCTGGACCGGGGCTTGCTTGCGATGGACGCATGCGCAAGCCTCGCCTGGTCTACCTGGTCGCCGTCGCCACGCTCCCCCTGGTCGCCTGCCTGGCCGGTCCTGGTTCGGCCGGCAACGACGGGCCCGCGCCGCCCGTGGCCGACGCAGGAACCGGGCAGATCACGCAGCTCGGCGGCGACGTCAGCGCCGACGTGACCTGGTCGGGCGACCTCGCCCTCGCCGCCGACGTGCGCATCCGGGCCGGCGCCACCGTGACCGTCGCTGCGGGCGCCCACATCGTGGCCGGCGACGCCGGCATCGTGGTCGAGGGCACGCTGCTCGTGCAGGGCTCGGACGGCCAGTGGGTGAGCTTCGACGCGGGCACCGGCTCGTGGTCGGGCATCGCCGTGCAGAGCGGCGGCAAGGCCACGCTCAGCTACGTCAACATCACGCAGGCGGCCACCGGCTTCGAGTGCGGCACCGGCGCGGCTGGCTGCGCGCTCGATCACGTGCACCTGTTCGGCAACGTGCGCTCGGCCGCCTTCGCCGCCGCCGGCACCATCGCGCACTCGACCCTGGAGAAGACCAGCTCGCTGGGCATCTTCGTGCAGGGCGGCGCCGATCTCGGCATCAGCGATTCGCACCTCAACACCGCGGGAGGCGACATCGTGGTCCAGGGCGGCGGCAAGCTGTTCATCGAGTACAGCGAGATCGGCAAGGTCGTCGACTCGTACGAGCACTGCGGCATCCACATCGACCGCGCCGACTCGCTCGTCATCGAGCACTCCGAGATCCACTCCAACGTCTATGGCGGCATGATCGGCGGCACCACCAACGCGCGCATCAACGACTCCAACTGGAGCCAGAACGGCGTCGACATCGACGACCTGGGCGGCAACGTCGGGCTCGACCTGCGCAACAACTACTGGGCCGGCACGCCGTCGAGCGCGGGCGACACCACCGGGGCCAAGAGCGGCACACCGCTGCCCGCGGGCCCGCGCAACTAGCGTCCGGCGTGGCGCTGGTCGCGGCGAAGCGCTAACGTGCCGCCGCGCCATGCGCGTCCTCCACGCGATTGCTCACTTCTTCGGCTGCATCTTCGGCGTCGCCCTGCTGCCCCTCACCTTCGGCATGGTCATGCGCAACCGCCGCGCGCGCGCCTTCCACCCCGACGGCACCATGTACGCGGCCCGCTTCGTGCCGCTCACGCGCGAGGGTGAGTTCCTCTCCGGTCCAGCGCTGGTGCGCCTGTCGGCCACATTCACGCGCGGCGAGGCCGAGAAGCAGGACGTCATCGGGCTGGTGGTCCGCTTCGGTGCCAGCGAGTCGCTCTTGCTGCCCGCGGATGCTCAGGATGTGCTGACTGCCACATTCGATGGCTTCAGCCGCACCCAGCTCGAGCGCGGCCGCGATACCACCAATTGTCACGACTTCCTCGACAACGACTACCGGGGCATCGCGCGCTACCTGGTGCCCGGCATGGGCCTCAGCCGGCTGCGCTTCACCGGCCTGCGTCGGCCAGCGGCGGGCGGCGGCAAGGGCACGCGCATCGCCCGTCTCGACGAGGCCATGGCCGCGCGCGACGCGCGCTTCGTGCTCGAATGCTCACAAGGCGTCGACGCCTGGCTAGCACTGGGTACGCTGGACCTGGAGCGGCGCATCGATATATCGCAAAAGCAACTGGCATTCTCTCCCTTCCGCGCCGGACGCGGGATCCGCCCGACTGGCTTTCTGAATGGCCTGCGTCGGGCGAATTACGTGCTGAGTCGCTTCATGCGCGGCGCCCGCATGCGATAGAATCAGCGCCGAATTTCATGTGGCCGTCCGGGGGGGAGTTCGCTGGGACACAGCGCTTTGCGGTGTTGCGCCGTCTGGGCGAAGGCGGCATGGGCGTGGTGTACGAGGCCGAGGACCGGGAGCGTGGCCAGCGCGTCGCGCTCAAGACCTTCCGCCGCGCCGACTACGACACCATCTACCGGCTCAAGCAGGAGTTCCGCGCGCTGGCGCAGGTGTCGCACCCCAACCTGGCCGCGCTCTACGACCTGGTCGTCGACGGCTCGAGCTGCTTCTTCACCATGGAGCTGCTCGACGGTAACGACTTCCTGACCTGGGTGCAGCCGGCCCGGCCGAACCTGCCGCGCACCATCAGCCCGCTGGCCTACGCCAAGACCGAGACCACCGCGACGCATCCGACGCCCACGCCGTCACCGTCGCTGTCCTTGCCGGGCGGCAGCCCGCCCGCTGGTTTCAGCTTCCCCCTGCCCTCCGGGCCACTCCCGCTCGCCTGCGACGAGCGCCGCCTGCGCGCCGCGCTGCCCCAGCTGGGCCTCGGGCTCTACGCCCTGCACCAGGCGGGCAAGATCCACCGCGACATCAAGCCGTCCAACGTGTGGGTGACCAGCCAGGGCCGCGTGGTGCTGCTCGACTTCGGCCTGGTCGCCGACGTGCACGATCGGCGCGAGAGCTCGGCGCCCTCGTCGTCGGGCATCGTGGGCACGGTCTCGTACATGGCGCCCGAGCAGGCCGCGGGCGAGATCAAGCTGTCCCCGGCCGCCGACTGGTACGCGGTCGGGGTCATCCTGTACCAGGCGCTGACCGGGCGCCTGCCCTTCGAAGGACCGCCCATCCGCGTGCTGCAGGAGAAGCAGCAGCACTCGCCCGTGCCGCCGCGCTCGATCGTGCCCACCGTGGCCGCCGACCTGGACGAGCTGTGCTGCGAGCTGCTCGCGCGCGACCCGCGTCTGCGCCCGGTCGGGCAGGCGGCGCTGCGCCGCCTGGGCGTGCGCGTCGAGGAGCGCGCCATGGTGCAGACCTCGACCATCTCGCGCGACGCGCACCTGGCCGGGCGCGCGCGCGAGCTGTCCGAGCTGGACCAGGCGTTCGAGGCGGTCATGAGCGCCAAGGCCGCCGCGGTCATGATCCGGGGCGCGTCGGGCATCGGCAAGAGCTCGCTGGTGCGCCGCTTCCTCGAGAACGCGCACGCGCGCGACCCGGGCACGCTGGTGCTCTCGGGTCGCTGCTACGAGCACGAGGCGGTGCCCTACCGCGCCATGGACAGCCTCATCGACCACCTGTCCAACCACTGGTGCCAGCTGTCCGCCGACGAGGCGCGCGCGCTCCTGCCCGAGGACGCCGGGCTCTTGCCCACGCTCTTCCCCGTGCTCGGACGTGTGCCCGCGGTCGCCGACGCGCCGCGCAAGACCGCCCTGCTCGACACCCAGGAGGTGCGCACGCGCGCCTTCGCGGCGCTGCGCCAGGTGCTGCGCAAGCTGGCGCGCCGGCATCCGCTCGTGCTCTTTCTCGACGACATGCAGTGGGTCGACGGCGACACCGGCACGCTGCTCAACGACGTCATGCGCGCGCCCGATCCGCCGCCGCTCTTGCTGCTCCTGTGCACGCGTCCGCAGGGCTCGGAGGGCGTCCTGCCCATCGTGCGGCGCGCGCACGCCGAGCAGAGCGTGATCGAGGTCGGCCCGCTGTCGGAGGAAGCGGCCATCGCGCTCGCGGCCGCGCACCTGGGCGAGTCGGCGGGCGGCGAGCTGGCCAGGCGCATCGCGCGCGAGGCCGCGGGCAGCCCGTTCTTCCTGCTCGAGCTGACCCGCTACATGCAGGGCCGCGACCTCGATCAGATCGCCGGCAAGGGTCTCGACGCGGTGCTGGGCGAGCGCATCGACTCGCTCGGCCATGACGCGCGCGTGATCGCCGAGGTGGTCGCGGTCGCGGGCGAGCCCATCACCCTGCGCACCGCGGGCGTCGCCGCCGGCGTCGGCTCGGAGGAGCTGCGCCGGCAGCTGTCGCTCCTGCGCGCGCAGCGCTTCGTGCGCGCGGCGGGCGGGCGCACCGAGGACCAGGTCGAGCCCTACCACGATCGGGTGCGCGAGGCGCTCATCGCCGGGCTGTCGGAAGAGCAGCGCATGCGCCACCACCGCATGATCGCGACCGCGCTGCACGGGCAGGCCTCGCACGAGCGCCTGGCGCGTCACTGGCACGGCGCGGGCGAGCCCGAACGCGCCGCCGAGCACGCCTGGCGCGCCGCCGAGGAGGCGCAGACCCCCCTCGACTTCGACCGCGCCGCTGGCTTCTATCGCATGGCCCTCGACGGAGGCAACTGGGCCGACGACAAGCGGCGCACGCTGCGCACCGCCCTGGCGGGCGCGCTCTTCGACGCCGGCCGCCCCGTCGACGCGGCGCGCGAGTTCTCGCGCGCGGCCGAGGAGTCAGTCGCGGGCGAGGCGCTCGAGCTGCGCCGGCGCGCCGCCGATGCGCTCCTGCGCGGCGGCTACGTCGAGGAAGGCCTGCAGGCCACGAGCGGCGTGCTGTCGCAGTTCAAGCTCGCGCTGGCGCGCACGCCGCGGCGCGCGCTGTTCTCGCTGCTCATGCGCCGGGCCTGGCTGCGTGTGCGCGGCCTGGGCTGGAAGGCGCGCGCGCCCGGCGACATCTCGCAGGCCGAGCTGACCCGCGTCGACGTGCTCGAAGGCGTGGCCATGGGCCTGGCCATGGTCGACACCTTCCGCTCGGGCGACTACGGCACGCGCTTCATCCTGGGCGCGCTGCGCCTGGGCGAGCCGGTGCGTGTGGCACGCGCGCTCGCGCTCGAGGCCGACTTCCTGGCCGCCAACGGCGACACCCGGCGCGCCGAGCGTCTGTGCAAGGAGCTGACCGTCATCACCGCCAAGCTGGACACGCCCCAGGCGGCCGCGCAGCTCCTGACCACGCAGGGCGTGATCGACTTCATGTGCCACAACCGGCTGCGGCGCGCGCTCGAGCGCCTCAGCGAGGCCACCGAGATCTACCGCGCGCACGAGCGGCGCGCCGGCTTCGAGCTCAACGTCGTGGGCATGTTCATCTGCTGGGCGCAGCACTACCTGGGCGATCTGGCCGCGCTGGCGCAGCGGGTGCCCGCGATCGTGGAGGCGGCGCAGCGCTCGGGCGACCGCTTCGCCGCGGTCAGCCTGCGCACCGCCTTCCCCATCGTGCGTCTCATGCGCGACGCGCCCGACGAGGCCGAGGCCGACGTCGACGACGCGCTGGCCATCTGGTCGTCCAAGCGCGAGTTCCAGATGCAGCACTTCTTCGCCATGGTCGCGCACACCGACCTGGCCCTCTACCGCGGCCTGCCCGAGCGCGGCGCCGACCGGCTGCGCGCGGATCGCCCGGCCTTCTACGCGTCGCTCCTGCACCTCGTGCCCGGCAACCGCATGCTGTACCTGGCGGCGACCGCGCGCATGGCCCTGGCGCTGGGTGCGGCCGCGCCGCCCGGGTCGAGCGAGCGCCGCGCCGCGCTGCGCGAGGCGCGCGCGCTCTTCCGCACGCTGCGGCGCGCGCGCAGCCAGCCCATCCTGGCCGCGTACGCGCGCGTCGTGGCCGCCGGCATCCACCGCCTCGAGGGCGACGACGCGGCGTGCGTGCGCACGCTGCGCGACGCGGTGTTCACGCTCGAGCAGGTCGACATGGCCATCTTCTCCTACCCGCTCAAGCGCCGCCTGGGCGAGCTGCTCGGCGGCGACGAGGGCGCCGCCCTGTGCGCCGAGGCCGACGCCTGGCTGGCCGAGCAGGGCGTGCAGAACCCGGCGCGCATGATGGCCATGCTCGCGCCCGGCTACAGCCCGAACGCATGAGCACGATGGCCGCCGAGCGTCAGGGTTTCACCGTGGTCACCGAGGTTGCCCAGGCCGGGCTGCCCGAGCTGCGCGCGCAGCTGGCGGTGATCCAGCGCAGCCCGGCGGCCAATCCGATCGTGCCGCTCGCCTGCGTGGCCACGCATTTTGCCTGCCTGGTCATCCTGGACCGCGACTGCGATCGCGCGCTCGGCTACCCGCCGCTGCTGGTGTTCGACGTGGCTCACGACGGCCATCGGCGCGCGTACCTCGACGCACTGGTCGAGGCCTGCGGCGCCGGGCTGCGCACGATCTTCCGCCACGCCGTCGACTACCCGGGCGACGACGCCGATCTGGCGCGCTACCTGCGCCGCAAGATCGTGCGCGCGTCGGGGGCGCACCTGGGCTACCCGGGACGATCGGTGCGCGGGGTCACCCAGGACGCGCAGCTGCGCCGGATCGTCACCACTTACCTGGATTCGCCCAGGGGGCGGGCCATGCGCGCGTCGGGGCCGTGCGCCAAGGACGCGCGCGCGACCATCCTCGACGTGGTCAGGGAAGCACGACGCAAGCAGCCGCAGCTGACCACCGCGCCGGGTGCGCAGCAGACGCGCGCCGGGCGCTTCTGGCGCCAGGTCGCGGGCGGTCCCACCGGCCTGGTCGCGGTGCTGGCGTTGCTCTTCCTGGCCCTCACGCTGCGGCTGCGCGAGCGGTGCGACCCGCGCGAGGCCTACACGCCGCCCGTGCGCCCCGAGCCCGGGACCGACGAGGTCAACGAGGACGTGCAGGTGCAGAACCACCTGACCCACCTGGTCTCGATCCGCCCCGGGCTGCGGCGCGCGCTGGCGCTGCGCGTCGCGCTCTACCTGGTCGACAAGCTGTCGCGGGTGAAGTTCGATCAGGGCGACCTGGGCGGCATCCCCACCATCCACTTCGCACGCTGGGTGATCCTGCGCGGCGGCCGGCGGCCGGGGCGTCTCCTGTTCCTGTCCAACTACGACCTGTCGTGGGACAGCTACCTGGGCGACTTCATCGACCGGGCGCACCACGGCCTGACCGGGGTGTGGAGCCACACGCGCGGCTTCCCGCCCACCCAATGGATCATCTGCGAGGGCGCGCGCCACGAGGACGCCTTCAAGGCGTGGACGCGCCGGCACCAGCTGCCCGAGCAGGTGTGGTACTCGAGCTGCCCGGAGCAGACCGTGGCCAGCGTGCTGGCCAACGCGGCGCTGCGCGACGGGCTGGAGCGCGATCTCGACGAGGCCGGCGCGCGCGCCTGGCTGACCCGGCTGTAGCGGTAGCCGTAGCTAGAAGCAGAGGCAGTGACCATGGCAGAGGCAAGCGAAACGCTGGAGCTCGAGGACATCCAGGGCATCGTGCTGCGCCCGTACGGCGATCTGAAGCACGCGTCGTATGTGTTCCTGCGCATCGACGACCCCGGGCGTGCGCGCGCCTGGCTGCGCGACCTGCACGGCGAGATCACGCGTGCCAGCCAGGTCATCGGCGTGGAGAAGAAGGTGCGCGCGGCCCAGCGCATGAACGTGGCCATCGGCTGGTCGGGCCTGGCCGCGCTCGGCCTGGCCGAGGACGCCCTGGCCACCTTTCCCGAGGAGCTGCGCGAGGGCATGGACGAGCGCGAGCGCGCGCGCGTGCTCGGCGACGTGGGCGACAGCGCGCCGCAGCACTGGCACTTCGGCGTCGGCTCGCCCGAGGTCGACATCCTGCTCTTCCTCTACGCGGGGGGCGACGAGGAGCTGCGCCGGCTGGAGAAGCGCGAGCTCGAGCGTCTGCGCGGCGTGGCGGTGATGCACGTCGAGTGCACCACTGCCCTGCCCGATGGCAAGGAGCACTTCGGCTTCACCGACGGCATCGCCCAGCCGGCGGTGCGCGGCGATCGCGACCCGCTCGTGCCCGGCCAGGCGCCCGTGCCGGCGGGCGAGTTCCTGCTCGGCTACCGCAACGACTACGACAAGCAACCCTGGACGCCCACGGTCGCGGGCAGCTCGCACGCGCGCGCCCAGAGGCTGCGCCCCTGCCGCGCCGACGGGCCGCACCCCGATTCGCACCGTCGCTTCGATCTGGGCGAGAACGGCACCTACGTGGTGCTGCGCAAGCTCGAGCAGGACGTGGAGGGCTTCTGGAGCTACTTCCGCGCCCGCGCCGCCGAGATCGCGGCGCCCGATGAAGTCGGCGACGTGGCCACCTGGCTGGCGTCCAAGTGCGTCGGCCGCTGGCCGAGCGGCGCGCCCCTGGTGCTGTCGCCGCACCAGGACGATCCCGCCGAGGCCCATCCGGCGCGGCGGGACGACTTCCGCTACTCCGACGACCCCGAGGGCCTGCGCTGCCCGTTCGGCGCGCACATCCGCCGCGCCAACCCGCGCGACTCACGCGACCGCGTCGGCGGCGGGTCGATCTCGGACGTGTCGCCGCGGCGCATCCTGCGACGGGGACGGACGTACATCAGCAGCGACGGCGGGCAGCGCGGCGTGCTGTTCATGTGCATGTGCGCCAACGTGCGCCGGCAGTTCGAGTTCGTGCAGCAGACGTGGCTGGCGAATCGAAGATTCGCGACGCTGGATCAGGATCCCGATCCCCTCGTGGGCGGCGGCCGCCCGGGCGACGGGTTCACCGTGCCCGCACATCCGTACCGGTACCGGTTGAATGACCTGCCGCGCTTCGTGACGGTGCGCGGCGGGGGGTACTTTTTCATGCCTGGCCTGCGCGCGCTGGGGTTCTTGGCGGAGGATCCGACGTAACCGCCTTACGGCTTCGGATGCGCCACGAGCCAATCCCACAAGGGCAGACCGCTACTCATCAGCACCAGGTGCGGCGCGCCGTTGACCGTCCACAGCGCCACGCTGCCGCCCGCAGGGCACGCGTCGTAGCTCACCGGATCGGTCTCCGCGCCCGCCGCGCTGGTCAAGTCGAGGGCGAAGCCGGGCGTGGTCGTCGCGGCGCAACCGTTGTAGGCCGCCCAGCGCTGCACGCTGCCCGCGGCCGAGGGATACGGGTGCTCCACGTTCTGCACCTTGATCGACGAACCGTCGTACTTGATGGTGTTGTCGGCGGTGCCGTGGATCTGCAGCACGTTGATCCTGGCTGACGGTGTGCAGGCCGCGACGTCCTCGAAGGTCGCGCCCGCCACCGAGATGATGGCGGCGAAGCGGCTGGCCGAGGTGCAGGCCAGACGGTAGGCCATGAAGCCGCCGTTCGAGTGGCCCACGACGTAGATGCGCCGGGCATCGACGTTGTAGGCGGCCACGATCTCGTCGACCAGGCCGTTGATGTAGGCCACGTCGTCGACCGGGTTCGCGTCGAAGTTGCAGCACGCGTCGGTGGCGTTCCAGAAGAAGGCGTCGTTCGAGTCCTTCTTGCCGGCAGGCGCGATGAGGAGGAAGCCCGCGGTCTGGTAGAGCGGATCGAGGCCGAGCAGGCCGGTCTCGTAGGTGCTGCTGGCCTTGTTGTAGCCGTGCAGCGCGACCACCAGCGGCATGGGCGTCGACTTGTCGTAGCTGGGCGGCACGAGCAGCGTGGCCGGGCGCGCGCCGCCGAATTCGGTGGGCGGGCCGACCGCCGCATCCAGACCTGCGTCGATCGAAGGCGTCGGCGCCGCGTCCACGGCACTGACACCGTCGTTGCTGCCGCAGGCGCCCAGAAGCAGCGAGGCGAACAGGACGACGGATTTAGATTGCATACAATTCATTCGCGCAAACTACACGAATTCCAGCTCGGGCGGAAAGATTTCTTCCCCCGGCGAGCGTGGCGCGGCGCGCCCCTACCTGGCGGCGGGCGCGTCGTCGCGCACGAACACGATGACGCGCTGCACCGGAAGGAATTCCATCGATTCCACGAAGCGAAAGCCCATGGGCTCGAGCTCCCGGCGCACCTGGGCCAGGGTCATCTTGTGCTCGGGCCGGATGGGCACGGCCGGGTCCTCGCCGCGGTACTCGACCAGGATGAGGCGGCCCGACGGAGCCAGCGCCGCGCGCACCTGCTTCATGGTACCGGCGGGGTCGCCGAGCTCGTGGTAGACGTCGACCATCAGGGCCAGGTCGACCTTGCCCACGGGCAGGCCGGCGTCGGAGTCGGTGACCACGCGCGCGTCCACGTTGCCCAGCCTGGCCGCGGCGACGCGCTGCTTGAGCGTCCCGATCATCTCGGGCTGGACATCGGTGGCGATGACCTTGCCGTCCTTGCCCACGCGCGGGGCCAGACGCAGGGTGAAATAGCCAGTGCCGGCGCCGATGTCGGCCACGACCATGCCCGGCTGGATGGCCAGCGCGTCGAGGACCTCCTCGGGCTTCTCGCTGCTCTCGCGCTCGGGCCGGTCGAGCCACGCCGCGCCCAGGTAGTTGCAGGCCTGCGCGATGGGCCGGCCGGCGAACTCGCCCCGCGTCGGACCGCTGGCCGCGTCGGCGTCACCACCGTCACCATGGACGGCCGTCGCGCTGTCGCGCGTGTTGACGGCGCGCCGGGGCGCCTCGCTCCGACAGGCGGTCGCGCCGAGGACGGCGAGTAGCAGGAAGATCGGAGTCCGGGTGCGCACTTCCACCTGCGATGCCACCACAGCAAACGTGACGCTGTCACGTGCAAATGCGGGCCGGGCGTGGGTCCGTGCGCTGCGTCATGCGCGGGTGCGCCCCCGGCGCCGTCCTGCCCACAGCGGGTACGCCGGGATTCTCCCTCAAGGTTCGCTCCCGCCGGCCGATGCATCCAGGCAGGAGCGCCAAGACACATGACCACCGCCATCGTCATCGACGATTCTGCCGTTGCGCGCCGGTCCATCCGGCCCCTGCTCGAAGCGGCTGGCTGCCGCGTCGTCGCGGAGGGCGCCAGCGGCGACGACGTGCTCGGCCTCTACGAGCAGCACAAGCCCACGCTCATCACCATGGACATCGTGATGCCAGGCAAGGACGGCGTCACCGCGGCGACCGAGCTCCTGCGCCTCTACCCCGAGGCCATCGTCATCATGTGCACGTCGCTGACGTCGCGCGAGAAGATCCTCGCCTGCCAGAAGGCGGGCGTTGCGCACTACTTGCTCAAGCCGTTCCAGCCGGAGAAGCCCGTGCAATCTCCCCAGGGGTGATGGTGATGAACATGTCCCGAAGCTGGTTCCCTCGATTGATCGTGTTTTTCTT
>OBEQ010905557.1_pt1 | contig 24960 bp, 20 predicted proteins | sample 1670901 | NCBI WGS metagenome assembly OBEQ01 (sample SAMEA104232315, study PRJEB22302) | groundwater metagenome | biome: forest; feature: aquifer; material: groundwater | place: USA | collected 2011-08-07 | depth 5.4 m | reverse complement strand
CGGCGTATTAGACCGGCCGCCGCGGCAAATTGTTTCCGAAGGAAGCCTGCCGCGCCGAAGCTCGAAGAGCGAAGGCGGGAAACAATTTGCCGCGGCGGCCGGTCTAATACGCCGTTGGACGAGCCTGCCGGCGACCGTGAGTTGGTTGAGCGTTGCCGCGGCGGCAGCGAGGCGGCGTTCCGGGAGCTGGTCGATCACTACAAGGGCCTTGTATTCAGCATGATCTCCCGCTCGATCGCCGATCGGAACCGCGTAGAGGACCTGGCGCAGGAGGTGTTCCTTCGGGTTCATCGCGGACTGCCATACTTCCGGGGAGACGCGCGACTGTCGACGTGGATTTGCCGCATCGTGATGAACGTCTGCGCCGACCACCGGCCGAGAGGCGCCCGCGAGCTGTCTATCGACGACGAGCAGGCCGGTGCGCCGGTGCGGGCTGCAACGGCATCGATCGATCGATCGTTCGGTGACCTCGAGCTGCGCGACAGGCTGATGAAGGCGCTTGCGCGGCTGCCCGAACGAGCTCGTCTCCTCATCTCGCTGCACTACTTCGGCGGCCGTGGTTACGAGGAAATTGCGGTGGCGGGCGACATTCCACTCGGCACGGTCAAGACACAGCTGCACCGCGCAAAGCGCGACCTTCGCGAGCTGCTCGAACCGGGGATTGGGAAGGGCTTGCCATGACCTGCGACGACATCCGCGATCTGTTTGAACCGTGGGCGGCCGGCGAGGCGGCGCCATCGACCGAGGCCGCTGCGCACCTGCGTGCGTGCACCTCATGCCAGGAGGCATTTGCGCTCGCGATGGAGATTGAGCAGACCCTTGCGGGCGCCGATACGGTGCCCATCCCCTCGCGTTTCACTGATCGCGTCGTGCGCGAGGCGCGGCGCGAACAGTCGATCAATCATGAATTCAGTGACGCGATCTTCCACGCGGCGACGACTGGCGCGCTCGTCATCGCGGGCGTAGCCGTCTGGGTCTCGCTCGCCGGCAGCGGCGTCGACCTTTCAGGGCTGCCGCTGGCGCCGATCAGCCTGGCTGCCGCAGCCGCGTGGCTGGCGTGGTTATGGTCAGGAAATGAGACGCTGACGCAGCGCTGACGCCATGTACGACACGGCGCGGTGTGCCGTGTCGATCTTCCCGCCCATCGTCAGGAATCCGTGGATCATCCCGCCAAGACAGATGTAATCGACGGCGACGCCGGCCTCTTCGAGCCGGCGCGCGTAGGCTTCGCCCTCATCTCGCAGCGGATCCAGGCCCGAGGTGATCACGAGCGCTGGAGGCACGCCATCGACTGACGGCGCAAGGAGCGGCGATGCGCGCCAGTCGCGTACGGCGGCATCCGTCGGTGCGTACTGCGCGATGTACCACCGCATCATATTGCGCGTGAGCAGATAGCCGTCGGCGTACTTCAAGTAGGACTCGCTGTCGGCGCGCAGATCCGTAACGGGATACACGAGAACCTGAAACTTCAGCGCGGGGCCGCCGCGGCGAGCCATCAGGGTCATCACCGCCGCAAGTCCGCCGCCGGCGCTGTCACCTCCAACCGCAAGCCGCGTGTTGTCGATACCGAGTGCGAGAGTATTCGCCGCGATCCAGGTTGTTGCGCTCCAGCAGTCGTCAACCGCAGCCGGAAACGGATGCTCCGGGGCAAGGCGATAGTCGACCGCGATGACGATCACGCCGGCCTGCACGGCGAGCTGGCGGCAGAGGACATCGTGCGTGTCCAGATCTCCAACAACCCATCCTCCGCCATGAAAGTAGATCAGCGCAGGCAGCGCTCCGTTGGAGGGGCGATACAGTCGAAGTGGAATCGACCCCGCTGTGCCCTCTGCTTTGAGATCGCCCACGACAGGCAACGCAGGAGCCGGAGGTCGAAGTGCGGCCCGAGTCTCCCGGTACAGGCGCCGCGCCTCTGAAGCCGGAACCTGATCGAGAGAGGGATGTGCGAGCTGGGCGAGGTACCGAAGGACGGCGTAGGCCTGCGGATCGAGAGACGTCACAACCAGCGCCGGAACCACACGACCGACACCGCCGCCGTATGACCAAAGCTGTTGAGGCCAAAACGTTCGATTGCGCGATGGCTGACGCGGAGAGTGATCTCGGGCGTGACACGGAAGCCGAGCGTCTGCTCGGTGGCCTTGAACCTCTGGTCAACTGGGACGGCGAGCGGCAGAGTCGTGCGCAGTTGCTCGACTCGTCCGGCCACGAACCAGCGAGGCGCGAGCGTCTGCGCTCCCTGCACGTACCAGCCGGCCGCGGTGCGGTCGCCGAAGCTGGTCTCGAGGGTGTCATGCGTCCATTCGCCGGCGAGGCTGGTGTGCCGGAACGACAATTCGGATTCGACCGTCGCGACGCTCGCGCTCCGGTCGACAGTGATCGTCGGACTGTCTCCCGCCCGCAGCCATCCGCCCCGCGCGATGGATGCGCCGATGCGGAACCCGACGAAGGGCGTGACGCCGCCGCCCGCGACCACGTTTGTAAAGCGTGGAGGGTTGACGGAACTGAACACGCGCCGATTTCGAAGTGGCGAGGTGTCGATCACGGCAACTCTGGCATCCCAGTGGCGCATCGACACCGTCGCCTGCGCGCCGAGAGGATACAAACCGGTCAGCAGCGTGACGCGTGGCCCCCGGACTTCGAGAGTGGGAATGGACGTGAACAGGGACGCAGGCTGGGCGATCGTCGGGTTCAAATGTGGCCGCAGCGTGAGGTTCGCCAGGCCAATCGGCGAAGGAATGTAGCCCCCTTCGATCCGTACGCCGACCGTGCCCGCGTGCTCGTACCTCAGCTCCGCAATCCAAATCTGGCGATTCCACTCTCCATTCGGGCGCGCCGCATTCGGGGCAAGCCGCTGAACCTGCGGTCTGAACATCGCCTGCAACCCGCGGCCGAGACCCGCCGTGCTGAGCGAATCAAGGAACACGCCAGTCACGTGGTTGCCATCTCTGTCGACGGTGACGTCGACGGCCGCGGCTGAATCGACGGCGAGCCGGGAAGGCCGTGCCTGTTGCGCGTTGGCGGGTGACGCCCCCAGTAGCAGCACCATCATCCAGGGCGCGCAGCGCTTCATCACGTTTACACCAGCTGGCGGCCGAGGAGCTGCGCGAGCGCCGGCTCTGGCATGTCGTGAGACGAGGGCATCGCTGCGAGCAGCGCGTCGACGCACGTCATGTCGAACTGCGTGCCCGCGTGGCGCTGCAGCTCGGCGAACGCCTCGGAGGCGCCTCGCGCGGCGCGGTACGCGCGCGCGCTCGTGATCGCATCGAAGGCGTCGGCCACATGAACGATGCGCGCTGCCAGAGGAATATCGTCGCCGCGCAGGCCGAACGGATATCCGCGTCCGTCGGGGCGCTCGTGGTGGAGCTCCACGATCGGCAGGTGCGGCGCGAGGAACGGGACCTGCCGGAGGATACGGGCGCCCAGCGCCGGATGGCGTTTGATCTGTTCGAACTCGGCCGGCGTCAACGGCCCCGCCTTGCGGAGGATCTCGTCGCTGATGCCGATCTTGCCGATGTCGTGCAACAGCGCTCCGAGTCGGAGGATCTCCAGCTCGTTGTCACTGATGTCCATGATGCGGCCCATCATCACCGACAGTGTGCTGACACGCTCGGAGTGACCCGCGGTGTACGGATCGCGGGCGTCGAGCGCGGCGGCCAGCGCGCGGATGGCGCCCAGGTACGCCGACCGTGTCTCCGCTTCGGCTGCTCCGAGGCCGCGCATCAGATCGTTGAACGTCGTGGTGAGCGCATCCAGCTCGCGGCTCGACCCGGTCAGCACCAGCGTCCGGCCGAAGTCGCGCGCGGCGGTCATCGTCGCGATCTCGCTCGAGACACGGTTGATTGGGTCAGCGAGCTGACGCGCCAGCCACAGGCTGCCGATCCCGGCGAGCACGAAGCCGCCGAGGGCGATCGTGGCAAGCGCGTACAACGCAGCCCTCGTCGGCGCACGCGCGGCCGCGTCAATCGAGGTGAGCGTGTAGACGCGCGCGGGAGCGAGATCCGACAAGACTCGGATCGCGTACTCCTCGTTGCCCAGCGTCCGGGTGCCGGTCGACGGATTTGACGCGACCAGATCGCGGGCGACTTGCTCCGGCACTGTACGGGCGACGATCGAGCCGTTGACCGTGATCACCACGCCGGCGAGCGAGAGGTCCGACAGCTCCTGCGCATAGTTGGCGTCGAGGCTCGTTCCCGCCACCAATGCGCCGATCGCGCGATCGCCGAACATCAGGCGCGCGCCGGACACGCGGAACGCGCCGGTCGGGAGCACGACGACGCTCTGGAATGTCGGCTGCACGCCCGCGGGAACGTCGACGACTCTCTGGCCAAAAGCCCAACGTCCGGCCGAGCGACCTGCGCTGGCGAAGATGCGGCCATCCATCTCGACGACGGCCAGGATATCCGCGGGGGTTTGTGTCGCCAGCTTTGCGGTCTCGAGGGTGACGGTGGCCCGGAGCTGTTCGTCGGAGGATCCGCTGAAGCGCCGCTCGGTGAAGTACGTATCGAGCGCCGCCTTGAGCGTTGGGTTTTCAGCCAGCGTGGCCATTGCTGCAACCTGGTCCTGCTGCCGCTTCGCCTCGAGCGCGGTGAACACGTTCTCGCTCACCTTCAGCTTGTCGGTTTCCGCGGCGCGGACTCGATCGCGTACGTCCAGCGTGATCACGATGAACACCACCGTCAGAATCATCGCGACGGTCACGAAGGTCACCATCAACGTGCGGGCGACCAGGCGGGGTGGTGTTTTCACGGTTGTGCGGGGACGGGAAGTACGAAATCGACGGTGGCCGACCGGCCCGGCTCGACGCGAACCTCCAGGGTGGTGTCACCCAGCCGCTCGTGCCACGCCGTTATCTGGTGCATGCCAGGCGGGACGGCCGCCAGGTCGAACGTGCCTCCCTCGTCCGGGACCGCAAACCACGGATGGTCGAACACCATTACGGTCGCGGACATGTGCGAGTGGATCTGACAGAACACCTTGACCAGGCCTGGCTTGTCGAACCGTTCGCCCCGGCTCTTGCCCTTCGGAAAGCGTCCGAGGTCGAACGTCTTCACGCGCGACAGAGAGAACACGTTGTGGTAGATCGGGTCCTCGTTGGGGAAGTCGACCTCGGAGCCCACCGTCACCGCGACGACGCGGGGAACGAAACTTTCACCGCGCTGGCGAATCTCCGCGCGCATCGGCGCTACCGTGGTCTTCGGGCCATCCTTCAGATAGACGACGACGTGCCGCAACTCGGACTCCGGGGCAAGCGTGATCGTCTGGACGCTGCGGGAGTATGTTGAGGTGCTGCGCTTGGCGGTGACCGGGATGCCAACCGAGACACGACCCCGTATAGAGGCCGCCTCCTGGGCCGCCGGCCGCGATCCCGTCATCGCCGCCAATCCAATGACGGCGACAGCCAGAGGCACGAGGTCACGGGGTCGCAAGATCATCGGGATGCATTCTATTTTGCTTAATATGGTGCCGCGATGCTCAGTCTGCTTCTGATGACGCTCGTCGCTGGTCCTTCCGCTGATTCGGTCGATCGAGGTATTTCGGAAGCCCTTGCGCGCGAACGGGCAGCCGTTCTCACCGGAGTTCGCTACGACCTGGCGTTTACGGTGCCTGTTGACCGGCAGCAGCCGGTCCTGGGCCGCCTCGTCCTGCGAGCGACGATGACCGGACCCCACCGCATCGTCATTGATTTTTCGGCACCAAGGGACCGAATCCGTAGCGTTCGAGTGGGCGAGGCGCAGATTACGCCCATTTATTCGGAAGATCACCTGATTATTCCCGCCGATGCCACCCGGGCCGGCGAAAACGCCATTGCCATCGAGTTCACCGCGGGCGACGAGGCGCTCAACCGCAATGACGATTTCCTCTACACCCTCTTTGTGCCGGCGCGCGCACATTTGACGTTTCCCTGCCTCGATCAGCCGGACATCAAGGCGCGCTACACGCTGTCGCTTGACGTGCCCGCGGGGTGGGAAACGGTCGCGAACGCCGCAATGGTCCTTTCGGACCCGCCATCGCGGCAACACGTCCAGTTCGCCGAAACCAGACCGCTTCCGACGTATCTGTTCGGCTTCGTCGCTGGCAAGTTCTCAATCGAGCGCGCTACGCGCAACGGACGCGAACTGCGGATGTTTCATCGTGAGACCGACGCTGCAAAGGTCGCGCGCAATCGCGAGGCGCTCTTCGATCTGCATAGCGCGTCGCTCCAGTGGCTCGAGGAGTACACCGCGATCCCGTACCCGTTCGACAAGTTCGACTTCATCCTCATCCCGTCCTTCCAGTTCGGCGGGATGGAGCATGCGGGCGCAATTCTTTACAACGCCGCCAGCATGATGCTCGACGAGAGCGCCACGCAGAACCAGCTGCTCAACCGCGCGAGCACGATCGCCCATGAGACGTCGCATATGTGGTTCGGCGATCTCGTGACCATGCGGTGGTTCAACGATGTGTGGATGAAAGAGGTCTTCGCGAATTTCATGGCCGCGAAAATCGTGAACCCATCGTTTCCGGAGGTGAACCACGAGCTGCGCTTCCTGCTGTCGAACTATCCCGACGCGTACTCGGTGGATCGCACGGCTGGTGCAAATCCGATCCGGCAGCCGCTGTCGAATCTGAACGATGCGGGTCAGTTGTACGGGCCGATCATCTATGAGAAGGCGCCAATCGTCATGCGGCAGCTCGAAATGATCGTGGGCGAGCAGCGGTTTCGCGACGGTCTCCGGGAGTATCTGAAGACGTATGCGTTCCGAAATGCGACGTGGCTGGATCTGATCCGCATCCTCGATGCGAAGACGCCGGAGAATCTCGCGGCGTGGAGCCGCGCATGGGTGGAGGAGCGCGGCCGGCCGGCGTTCCAGACCGCGGTGCGCCTCACGAAAGACAATCACATTCAGCGGCTGACCATCACGATGAACGATCCCCTCCGCCGTGGACTCGTGTGGCCGCAGCGGATGCGCGTCACGCTCGGCTACGCCGGATCGCAGAAGGATCTCTCCGTCTACGCGCACGCTCCGACGACCGACGTGCGTGAAGCGGCCGGAATGCCGAAGCCGCTGTTCGTCCTCCCGAACGGCGGCGGGCTGGGCTACGGCCTGTTCGTGCTGGACGAAGCGAGCGCAGCGTATCTGCTCGCGAACATGCAAGGCGTCCCCGACGCGCTGACCCGCGGTGCCGCGTGGGTCACGCTCTGGGACAACGTCCTCGAAGGTCGCATCGCCGCCGGCACGTTCATTGACGCCGCGGTGCGGGCGCTGACGGGCGAAACCGACGAGCAGAATACCCAGCGGGTCCTCGGCTATCTGAGTCGCGCGTATTGGCGGTTGCTGCCGGGCGACCAGCGGATCGCGCGCGCGCCTGCTATTGAAGCCGCGCTGCGGGCCGGCATCGCGCGGGCGGGGACGGCGAGTTTGAAGTCCGCATGGTTCAACGCGTTTCGAGACGACGTGTTGACGCCTGAGGGCGTGAGCTGGTTGGATCGCGTGTGGCGTCGCGACGAGAGAGTCCCGGGGCTGACGTTTGCCGAAACCGACGAGATCGTGATGGCGATGGAGCTCGCCGTGCGTGAAGTGGCGGGGTGGCAGCAGATTCTGCAGACGCAGCTCGATCGCACGCAGAACCCCGATCGTAAGGCGCGCTTCGCATTCGTGATGCCTGCGCTGTCGGCGGATCCACAGGTCAGGGAGCAGGCGTTCACACGCTTTCGCCAGCTGGAGAACCGCAGGCGCGAGCCGTGGGTGCTCGAATCAATTGCGTACTTGAATCACCCGCTGCGTGAGGCCGATTCGGAGCGCTTCATCCGCCCGAGCCTGGAACTGCTCCGCGAGATCCAGCAGACCGGAGACATCTTCTTCCCGGGGCGCTGGATGGACAGCACGCTGTGGGGCCACCGTTCGCCGCGCGCGGCGGCAACGGTTCAGGATTTTCTCGCGAAGGAGCTGCAGTATCCCGAGCGGCTCCGATGGACGATCCTTGGCGCGTCCGACGAACTGTTCAGAGCTGCAGCACTATCGGCCCCCTGATCGTGAAACTCTGGCACGCCAATCAGGGTCGCATTCAGGATTTGTGATTTGTGATTCCCGAATCATCTCCTGGTCGGCGCGGGAGGCGTCTGCAGCGCCATTGACTCCTGGTGGAACTTGGCGAGCCACTGCCCGTTCTTCTGCTTCGCATAGATCGTGGACCCGTACGTCGGGCTTGGCACCGGCATCCCCTGGTAGGTGCCCTTGCCGGTCCACCGATACGCGACGACCGCGACGTCGGGCGAGAGCCACATGACGCGCTCCTGATCGATCCTGGACTCGGTGATGTTCATCTGCTGGAACATCTTGTCCATGTCTGAGACCCTGGTGAATCCCACGGCGTCGACGCCAATGCCGGCCGGATCGACCATCGCATGGAACATCTTCAAGTCCTTCTTGTTGACAGCCTCGTTGATCATGCGCTCGTTGGCGATCAACTGCTTTTCCGCGGCCTCGTTGTTCTGTGCCCACGCCACCGTCGCGCACAGCAGTAAGCCGGCCATCATCGCTACCGTTCTCTTCATGCGTTCCTCCCCGATCTCCTGGGTACCCGGCGTTCACCCGATGTCTGCGGCGAAGTATAAGGCCACTCGTGGACGCAGAAACCTCAACATCAACATCGCTGGCGCCGCGTGACGTTGATTGACCGCTCCGAAGGCGCGTGGCGCGCAATCATCGTTGGTTTCCTTCGTCAGGTGGAGCCCGCCTGCTTGCCGATCAGCCCAGGCGCGCGTCACTTGCGATCGCCCGGGTCGCGGAGCAGCCGCACCAGCTCCAGCGGGACCGGGAAGAGGATCGTCGAGCTCTGTCCTGACGCGATCTCGGTCAGCGTCTGCAGGTAGCGGAGCGTCATCGCCGCGGGTTCGCGGTCGATCACCGCGGCCGCCTGCGACAGCTTCTCCGATGCCAACAGCTCGCCCTCGGCGTGGATGATTTTTGCTCGCTTCTCGCGCTCCGCCTCCGCCTGCTTCGCCATTGCCCGCTGCATCTCCTGCGGCAGATCGACATTCTTTACTTCGACCGCAGAGACCTTGATGCCCCACGGCTCCGTCTCGTGATCGAGGATTTGCGTGAGCTGCTGGTTCAGCCGGTCTCGCTGCGATAACAGATCGTCGAGCTCCGCTTGTCCGAGCACGCTGCGCAGCGTGGTCTGCGACAACTGGGAGGTTGCATACAGGTAGTTTTCGACTTCGACGACGGCTTTTCGCGGATCGATGACGCGGAAGTAGACGACCGCGCTCACCTTCACCGACACGTTGTCGCGCGTGATGACGTCCTGCGGCGGCACGTCGTGCACGATGGTGCGAAGGCTGATACGCACAATGCGGTCGATCGGTCGGAACACGATGATGACGCCGGGGCCCTTTGGCTGCGGCAGAAGCTTGCCGAGGCGGAAGATCACGCCGCGCTCGTACTCGGCGAGGATTTGAATCGAGGTCAGCAGGTATAGAACGATGACGACGCCCAGGATCAGCGGGGTAGAAATCGGGATCATGAGGATTCTCCTTCGCGGGTGGAAGCCATCGCGGGTTCCACCATCAGGGTGAGGCCGTTCATGTCCAGGACGCGAACACGCTGTCCTGGTGTCACTGGCGCGCGGCTCGTCGCCCGCCACAGTTCGCCGTGCACCCTCACGTAGCCCGGGGTGTCCGGCGCTATGACGTCGCGTGCCGTTCCTTCGATGCCAATCATGCCTTCCTTGCCGGTGACTGGTAGCCGGCGTTGCGCCGCGAGCGCCAGCCGTCCAAGGAACAGGAAGATCACCGCAAAGGCTACCGCCGCCGGGACGATGAATCCGAGGCCGACTGACACGCCGGGCACCGTGCCGGTCACCATGATCGATCCGACGACGAGCGCGATCGTTCCGCCGACGCCGAGGACGCCGCTCGGCACCTTCAGCTCCAGCACGAGGAGTCCGACGCCGAAGAGCATCAACAAAATTCCGGTTGTGTTCAACGGCAGGATCTGGAGCGCGAAAAACGCGAGCAGCAGGCTGAGGCCACCGGCCACGCCCGGCAGGACGGCCCCGGGGTTCCAGAGCTCCACGGTGAGGCCGATCATGCCGAGCGTCATCAGCAGGTACGCGATCTCCGGGTTTGCGATGGCGCTGAGAAAGCGCTGCCGGCGCGTCATGTCGACGCGACGCGTTTCGATGCCTTGCGTGTGCACGACCGTGGAACGGCCGTCGAAGCGCTTGATCGTGCGGCCGTCGAGGTGCCGCAACAGATCGTCGACATCGTTGGCGGTGAAGTCGATGAGGGGAGGCATGGCCTGCAGTGCCTCGAGATCGGTAAAGGCGCGGCTTTCCAGCACTGCGGCGGCGGCGAGCACGACGTTGCGTCCACGCGCTTCCGCGAGCGTCCGGACGTACGCGGCCGGGTCCGACGCCGCCTTCTGGGACGTCACGTCGTCCATGGCCTGGCCGTTGCCGGAGACCGGATGCGCGGCGCCGATATGTGTTCCCGGGGCCATCGTGGCGACATCCGCGGCGAGGGTGATGATGAAGCCGGCCGATGCGGCGCGCCCGCCGGATGGACCGACCCAGACCGCCACCGGTGCGCGCGACGTGATCATCCGGGACACGATGTCGCGCGTGGAGTCGAGCAGTCCTCCCGGCGTTCTCAGCACGATCACGACGACATCCGCGCCCGCAGTATCCGCCTGATCGATAACGCCGATCAGGTATTCGGCGGAGACCGGATGAATGATGCCGTCAAGTTCCGCAACGATGGCGAGCGGCCGATGCGGCGGCGTCTGCGCCGCCGCCGGGGCGGCGAGGTAGCTCAAGAGCAGAGCCGCGAGCAGCGCGAGCCGCACAGGGCGATTGTATAGGGGTCAGACCCCCCTGACGCGGCGTGCGAGGGTCAGACCCTGGTGACGACCCGTGCGGGGGTCAGACCCTGGTGATGACCCGTATCAACCCTAGCAAGCGGGTCTGCTACCTTGCTGCCGCCTCGTGATACGTCGGCTCGCCCAACACGATTCCCGACCGAATTGACCGCCGAATATGTTCGAGCTCCTCTGGTGGCATCCCTTGGCCGCAGATCTCCCGCCAGGCGACCGCGCGAATTTCCGGCGATTGCCCGAGCGCCAAGTAAAGAGGGTGGTCTGTAATGATCGGGTCAGCCTTTCCAAAGGAGTGATGCCGATAGCTTGACCACTGGTACTGCTCTGGGCTGACGACCATTCCCGCCCTGACAGGATTGAGTTCGACGTAACGCATGCACGTCATCCAATATCGCTCGTCGTGGACCAAGGCTGACCGATATCGCCCTTCCCACAAGCCGCCGGATCGAAGGTATCGTCGATTGAAATACTGAACGTAACGCAGACCCACAGCCTGCATGGCGCGCGGCAGCGACGTCGCGTTTGCCGGGGTGACCAGCAGATGCACGTGATTTGTCATGAGCGCATAGGCATGAATCGCGACGTCGAGACGCTCGAAGGCGTAGCGCAGCACCACCACAAAGACGTCGTAGTCGGATGGTGCGCGGAAGATCGGCGAATGATTGTTACCACGCTGCGTCACGTGATAACTGACTCCAGGAACGAAGCATCGGCGCTGTCGTGGCACGCCGCACCGAGGGCAAGCGTCGCTCCACCGGGATAATCCAGGATTCCCGAACGAGCGCTGCGCGAGACGCCTGCGGACTCGCTGCCTCTGCAGCCCCCCGGCCCGAACGGGTACGTGAATACTGCAACCTTGAGTCGTATCGTCACAGGGTCTGACCCTGGAACGGCCCATCACCAGGGTCTGACCCCGATTACAATCGTCGAGTGACCGACCGCGAGATCCTTCGTCACACCCTCGCGACGCTGGCGTATCGTGCCGGCAAGGCGGTGCGCGACGCGCCGCCACTCTTCGCCGCGTTCGCCGTGGCCCCTGGCTCGCGGACGCCGGAGCAGATTCTCGCGCACATGGGCGATCTCTTCGACTGGGCACTGTCCATGGTGAAAGGGAAGCAGACGTGGCGCAATTCGACTCCGCTCCCGTGGGATCAGGAGGTTGCGCGCTTTTTTGCCGCGCTCGAGGCGTTCGATGCGTATCTCGGCTCAGACGAGCCGCTCGGGTGGCCGATCGAACGGTTGTTTCAGGGCCCGATCGCTGACGCACTGACACACACGGGCCAGCTCACAATGCTGCGCCGGCTGGCGGGCAGTCCGATCAAAGCTGAGAATTACGCGATGGCGGTGATTGCTGTGGGGACGGTGGGCGTCACGCAGGCCGCACCGCGAGTCGAATTCGACTGAGATGCGCCGCGTGCCGCCAATCGTCGCCGTCCTGCTGATCGCGCTGAGCGCCATCGCCGCCGCGGTCCAACGCGGCGCCGTCTTCTCGGATCTCGAGCCCACCGTCATCCTCGTCTCGTTCGACGGTTTCCGCTGGGACTACCCGACAAAGGCACCAACGCCAAACCTGCGCCGCCTGATGGCGCGTGGCGTTCACGCGCAAGACATGATCCCCAGCTTCCCGTCCAAGACGTTTCCCAACCATTACACGATCGCAACGGGCCTCTACCCGGGCCACCACGGCATCGTCGCCAACAACATCTTCGATCCGCCGACGGGCCGTACGTTCACGATGGCGAAGCGCGCCGAAGTGCAGGATGCGATGTGGTGGGGAGGCGTCCCCATCTGGACGCTCGTCGAACACGGGGGCAAGCCGTCGGCGCCGTTCTTCTGGCCGGGCTCGGAGGCGCCGCACGACGGCCTGATGCCGCATTTCTGGCAGCCGTTCGACGCGAATCGGCCCGCCGCCGCGCGCACCGAACAGATCCTTGCGTGGCTCGATCTGCCCGCCGCCCAACGTCCGGTATTCCTCTCCCTGTATTTTGAAGACACGGACTCTGCCGGGCACGCCAAGGGTCCCGACTCTCCCGAGGTCCGCGACGCGATTGGCCGCGACGACGGCTACCTGGGAACGCTGGTGGACGGCCTGAGCCGGCGCGGCATCCTGGACCGCGTGAACATTGTCGTGGTCTCCGATCACGGCATGGCCGCCGTCGACGATCAGCATGTGATCGTCGCCGATGACTACGTGTCACCCGCCGACGCCACGATTTCAGACATCAATCCCACCCTTGGCCTCTTTCCCAAGGCCGGCAGGGAGGCCGCGGTCTATCAGGCGCTCGTCCATGCGAATTCGCATCTGACGGTGTACCGGCGGGAGAATACGCCGGAGCGGTGGCATTATCGCGGTCATCCGCGCGTGCCTCCGATCATCGGGGTTGCGGACGAAGGCTGGCAGGTGCTGAGCCGTGCGACCGTGAATGACATCGCTGCCGGGAAGATCACGGGTCAGCGCGGCACACATGGCTACGACCCGCAGTTGATGTCGATGCGCGCGGTCTTCATTGCCGCAGGACCGGCGTTCACGCGCGGCGTCACCGTCGCGCCGTTCGAGAACGTGAGCATCTACAACGTGCTCGCGAGGATCCTCGGCGTCACTCCGGCACCCAACGACGGCGACCCGTCCGTCGCACGACGCCTTCTCCGCTGATCAGCGCCGCAGGTCACACCACGGCGCGTCGCGCGTCGCACCATCGCACGCCGAAAGTGATTCTGAGACTCGCTCGCAAGCTCACGCCTGCGAGCGCGTTTGCAGTACTGTCTTGCGCCAGCGCTCCCTCAATCCATCATGGTTGGTTACCCCGCGCGGGAGTCCGAGACTCTTGCCTCGATCAGAAAACTGCTTCTCGGTGCTCTCGCGCTTGGCGTGCTCGGCACGAGTGGTGAGCTGATCCTCCTGCGCCACATCGACATGCCGCCGCAGTGGATTCCAGTCGTGGCGTTCGCCGTGTCGATTCCCGTGCTGATCTGGCACACGGTGTCGACCAGCCGTCTCACTGTGCGGGTGGTGCAGGTCCTGATGGTGGTCTTCATTGGCACAGGGATCCTTGGCGTCGGCCTCCACTTCGACGGCAACGTCGAGTTCGAGCGCGAACTGCACCCGACGGAACAAGGTCTCGAGTTCCTTCGTAAGACGGTTGCGGGCGCGACGCCCCTACTCGCTCCCGGTTCAATGGTGCTGCTCGGCCTCGTGGGCCTGGCGCACACGTATCGACACCCATGTGTGGCCGGCGCCAACGGCCAGGAGAGACACCTGTGAAACACATCATGCGCGCCCTGTTTCTCGCGATCGCACTGTGCGGATTGAGCCAGCCCGCACACGCGCAGGCCGGCAAGCCGGTCACGATCGTCGACGCCAACCTTGTCAGGGAAGCGGACCTGGCGACGCTTCCGCACATGAACGCCGCGCTCGCCAAGGCAGTGGTCGCGAAGCGTCCGTTCAAGACCATCAAGGACCTCGACACGGCATTGAGCTCGTTGAGCAAGGCGGATCGCGCCGAGCTGTACACGAAGCTGTTCGTGCCGATCAATCTCAACACGGCCACTGACGAGGAGATTCTCCTGATTCCGATGGTCGGCAACCGCATGCTGCGCGAGTTCAAGGAGTACCGCCCGTACTCCGCGCTCGCGCAGTTCCACCGCGAAATCGGCAAGTACGTGGATGCCACCGAGCTCGCCAGGCTCGAACAGTACGTCTACGTTCCGCTGAGCAAGTAACGTCTCTCATCCGTCGCCGGGGTCGATATGCGGGGCATACGAGCAGGTAGGGACATCACGTCAATCGCGATCGCGGCGCTGATCTACGTCAGCGCGACCGGCGCCGTCTCGCTGCACGCGGCGCAGGACGCCGTCACGCCTCCCACGTCGCTCGACAATGCGCTGCCGAAAGACGCGACGGGTGCGGACATCTTCCGGATGACCTGCTCGACCTGCCACGGCATCGACGGCCGAGGATCGCCGCAGAGCGTGGTCGGTTTCGACGTGCCGTTCCCCGACTTCACCGATTGCTCGATCAATACGCCGGAGCCGGGGGGGGACTGGTCGTCGGTGATCCATCGTGGCGGACCGATTCGCGGCCTCGATCACCATATGCCGGCGTTTGGCGACGCGCTGTCCGACGATCAGATCGACGCGGTGGTCAAACACCTGTGGTCGTTCTGCAAGGATCCGTCGTGGCCCCGCGGCGACCTGAACTATCCGCGCGCGTTCTTCACGGAGAAAGCGTTTCCGGAGAACGAGGCCGTCTGGACGACCGGCGTGACGGCGACGGGCGCCAAGGGCGTGACCAACGCGCTCGTGTACGAGCACCGCATCAAGCAGCGCAGTCAGTACGAGGTGACGATCCCGCTGGATTTCGAGCAGACGGCGCCCGGCGGCCCGTGGCTCCGCGGCCTGGGCGACGTCGAGGTCGCGCTTCGGCGGAGCTTCTACGCCAGCCTCGAACACACGGCGATCGTCGCCGCGGGGGGTGCGGTGACACTTCCGACCGGCAAGGACGAGGTGGGCGTGGGCGAGGACGTCACCGTCTGGGAGCCGTTCGCGATGTTCGCGAAGGGCGTTGGCGCGAACGGGTTCGTACAGATGCACGGCGGGTTGATGTTCTCGAGCGATCGCACCAACGTCGAGAACTCGTCGTACCTCCGCACCGCACTTGGCTATACCTACGCGCAGGACCACGGATTCGGCCGTGCATGGACGCCGATGACCGAAATCCTCTGGTCAAAGGAGAGAGGCGGCCAATCCGTCGTCGCCGTCGTGCCGCAGATGCAGGTATCGCTCAGCAAACTTCAGCACATTCTGCTCAGCGTCGGCGTCAGCGTGCCGGCCGCGGGGCGTGACGGCCGGCATCCGCAGTTCCTGACGTACTTCCTCTGGGATTGGTTCGATGGCGGTCTGACCCAGTTCTGGCATTGAGGCGGGCCATGTCGATGAATCGCATTCTCCCGCTCGCCTGCGCCGTCTGGCTGTTCGCGTTTTTGTCCGCCGTTCCACGCGCCGCGCAGCAGCCGCAGAGTCCACAGCCCGCGAACCCGCATCCGGAGTTGTTGTTCACGCCATCCGAGAACTGCGTCGCGTGTCACAACAACCTTGTCGCGCCGAGTGGCGAGGACGTGTCGATCGGCGCGTCATGGCGCTCGACGATGATGGCGAACTCCGGCCGAGATCCGTACTGGCAGGCTGGTGTGCGGCGCGAAACGATCGACCACCCGACGCGCGCCGACGACATTCAGACCGAATGCGCCGCGTGTCACATGCCGATGCTGCAGAAGGTCTCGAAGGCAGCCGGAACGAAGACGGACGTCTTCGCGCAGCTTCCCCTCAACAAGGACGACGACTCCGGCCTGCACAAGCTTGCCGCCGATGGAGTGTCGTGCACAGTGTGCCACCAGATCTCCAACGAAGGGCTCGGCACGCGCGACAACTTCAACGCCAATTTCGTGATGAGGCCGACGCCGCCTGACGGCGCGCGCGTCATCTTCGGGCCGTTCCGGATCGACGCGGGACGCAAGACGATCATGCGTTCGGTCACCGGCTTCGTGCAGGCGCAGGCGCCGCACGTCCAGCAGTCGGAGCTGTGCGCGACCTGTCACACGCTGTACACCGAGGTGTTGTCGCCGACAGGGCAGGTCACCGGATCGTTTCCCGAGCAGATGAACTACCAGGAATGGCAGCACAGCTCGTTCAGCCAGGGTCAGAACGCGCAAAGCTGCCAGTCGTGTCACATGCCCGAAGTGTCGGGGCAGACGCGCGTCTCCTCCGTGCTCGGAGACAACCGCGACGGGCTCCATCGTCACCTGTTCGTTGGCGGCAATGCGTTCATGGTGCGGATGCTGAATCGGTATCGCAGCGATCTCGGCGTGACGGCGCTGCCGGCGGAAATGGAGGCGACAGCCAGGGCCACGATCCGGCAGCTGCAGCAGGAGACCGCGACCGTGTCGATCGCGCGCACCGAGCTGGCGGCCGGCAAGCTGAACGTCGACGTGGATGTCCGAAATCTCACAGGACACAAGTTCCCGACCGGATACCCCGCGCGGCGCACGTGGCTGCATCTGACGGTGCGCGACCCGCAGGGACGCGTGGTGTTCGAGTCAGGCGCGGTGACCGAGGCCGGGCTGATTCAGGGCAACGACAACGACGCTGACGCGACGAGGTACGAACCGCACTACGACCAGATCACCAGCGGGGATCAGGTGCAGATCTACGAGCCAATCCTCGGCGACGTCAACAACGTCCCGACGACAGGCCTCCTCAGCGCATCGCACTACATCAAGGACAACCGGTTGCTCCCGCGTGGATTCGACAAGGCGACAGCCGACCGCGATATCGGGGTGTACGGCGCCGCAGTGCAGGATTCGAATTTCGCGGGGGAGGGCGACCGCGTCCGTTATGTGGTCGATGTGCCCGCGGGCGGAGGGCCGTTTGCGGTTGAGATAGAGCTGCTGTATCAGCCGATCGGCTTTCGCTGGGCGCACAACCTCGAGAAGTACGACGCCGCCGAGCCGAAGCGGTTCGTCAACTATTTCAATGCGATGTCGTCCGGATCCTGGGTGGTCATCGCGAAAACGTCCACAAATACGCCGTAGGGCAACTCCGTCGGTGCGTGCCGCCCTGCCGCTGGCTGGGGCCAGACCTCGCCGTAGCGCGACGCGCGGAGGCGGGCCATAATCGGCGGATGGCTGTGTGGAGGGAATTCCGCGATTTCATCGCCCGCGGCAATGTCATCGACCTTGCCGTCGGCGTCATCGTCGGCGCCGCCTTCGGGAAGATCGTCACATCGCTCGTTGAAGGGATCATCATGCCGCCCATCGGCCTGGTCCTTGGACGAATCGACTTCTCCAGTCTGTTCTACGCGCTCGATGCCACGAAAGGCGTGCCCGTTTCGCTGACCGACGCGAAGGCGAAGGGCATTCCAGTCATCGCCTACGGACAGTTCATCAACGACGTCATCGGCTTCTTGATCATCGCCTTCGCCGTGTTCCTGATGGTGAAGCAGGTGAATCGGATCAAGAGCGGAATCGTCGAGCCGGCGCCGGCAGCGGCCCCGTCGACGAAGGAATGTCCGTATTGCGCGTCGACGATCTCGATCAAGGCCACGCGCTGCCCGAATTGCACGTCGGCGTTGGCCTGAACCGTCTATATCTCGACCTGGACCCCCAATTCGACGACGCGCTCCGGGGGAAGCCGGAAAAACGCCGTCGCCCGCACCGCGTTACGCGTCATCAGCACGAACAGCTTCTCCCGCCAGATTGCCATCCCACGGCGATGCGTGACGAGGATCGTTTCCCGTCCCAGGAAATAGGTAACGTCGTCGAGGTCGACGTCGAGCCCCTTACTCTGTGCTGCGCGCAGCGCGTCGGGGACTATTGGCTCCTGCATGAAGCCGTAGACAAGGCGCATCGTAAACACGCCGTGGCCCAGGGCGTCCACGGTGATCTGCTCACCGGGTCCGACTTGCGGCACCGGAGCGGTGGTCACCGTAAGGATGACCACGTACTCGTGCATCACCTTGTTGTGCCGAAGGTTGTGCGCGAGCGCCGGTGGCGTCCCGCGCGGCTGTGCCGTCATGAACACCGCGGTGCCGGGCACGCGTACGGGCGGCGCGGCGATGATCACCGACATGAAGTGATCGATCGGAATCGCCCTCGCGGTGAGCCGCTCGGCGACGATCCGACGGCCGGTTTTCCACGTCGTCATCAGCGTAAAGACAAATGCGCCGATCAACAGTGGCAGCCATCCCCCCTGGAACACCTTCAGCAGATTGGCGCCAAAGAACGTGAGATCCACGGTGAGGAAGACGCCGGTCACGCAGAAGACGAGGGGTTTCGGCCAATGCCAGCGCTCGAGGGCAACCACGTGCAGCAGCACCGCCGTGATCACCATCGTCATCGTGACGGCGATCCCATAGGCGGCGGCAAGCGCGCTCGACGATTCGAATCCTATGACGATCACGATCGTGGAGATCATCAACGCCCAGTTCACCTGCGGCACGTAGACCTGGCCCATCTCGTGCGACGAGGTGTGTTCGATGTCAAGGCGCGGCGCGAAGCCGAGTTGAATCGCTTGCTGCGTGAGGGAGAAAGCGCCGGAGATGAGCGCCTGCGATGCGATGATTGCGGCCGCCGTCGCAATCCCCACAAGCGGGAAGAGCGCCCACGACGGGACGAGCAGGAAGAAGGGTTGCTTGGCGGCGTCGCCATCGATCAGCAGCAGCGCCCCCTGGCCGAAGTAGTTCAGGACGAGCGCGGGCAGCACCAGCGCAAACCAGGCGATACGGATCGGCCGCTTGCCGAAGTGCCCCATATCCGCGTACAGCGCTTCACCGCCAGTGACGGCCAGGAAGACGGCGCCGAGCACCGCGATGCCCGGGAGTCCGTGCGAGCGGAAATACCTGACGGCGTGCACAGGGTTGATGGCGCCGATGACGCTCGGCTCGCGCACGATCCAGATCACGCCAAGCACGGCGATGGTGATGAACCAAATCACCATGATCGGTCCGAACAGGCGGCCTACCCGGTGTGTGCCGTACTGCTGGAACACGAACAGTGCGATGAGGATGACGACAGAGATGGGGACGACGTACGGCGTTAACAGCGGTGTCGCCACCTGAAGGCCTTCAACGGCGCTGAGCACGCTGATCGCCGGGGTGATCATGCCGTCGCCGTAGAGCAGCGCCGCCCCGAAGATGCCGAGGGCGATCAGGACGGGTGTCATTGCGCCGAGCGTGTCCTTCTTCCGCGGGGGGATGAGAGCGGTCAGCGCAAGGATGCCGCCTTCCCCCTGGTTGTCGGCGCGCATCACGATTGCGATGTACTTGACGGAGATGACGACGAAGAGCGCGTAGAGCACCATCGAGAGCACGCCGAGGACGTTCTCCTGCGTGACCGCGACGCCGTGGGTGCCGTAGAAACACTCGCGGATGGTGTACAGCGGACTCGTGCCGATGTCGCCGTAGACAACACCGATCGCCGTCAGCGTGAGCGGAAAGAGCCGGCGGGGTCCGGGCGCGCCGGATCTGGATGCGCTCATGAGGCCGTCACAAAACACCGAGGATAGCACGCTCGAGTTGGCGCGCGCCGGTGCGGCTCACGTCAATCCATTTGCAACAATTTCGCTGGTTGGAACGACATCATTCAACTCGTCTGAGGCGAGCGCATCTCGATCGCGCGAAGGAGATCAAGGGCACGTCAGGCGCCGGGCAGCCAGATCGACCGCGCAGTCAGCTCGCGATGGTTGAGCCCGGCCGCCTTGTCCAGCGTCTGCAGCAGCGGCGGGAGATCGACCTCGAATCGCCATTCGTCCGCGCGACCGCCGGCGCCCGCCGCGCGGCGCGCGGTGTCGTTCCACCAGGGCGCGATGCCGCGTGCGATGGGCTCCAGTATCAGGACACGGACGCCGCGCCCCGCAGCGGCGAACAGCTGATCCTCGACCCGCATGCGAGCATCAGCGGCGAGCTCGTTCAGGACGTACGCCGCGATCGCCGCACTTCCGGCCTTCATGATCGGGAGCCGGCTCGCGTCCCCCTGTCGAGCGGTTCCGTGCAGCCCGAGCTCGCGGTACGTCCACCGCGCCTCCTCTGACGCCCACGAATGACGATCGATCCCGCTCACGGAGGGCCGACGCGCGGCCGATACCGCCCACGCAGCGCCGGCGGCGCCGGTGCCGCAGCCGATGTCCAGGATGGCCGACGGCGGCGGCTCGTGCGCTCCCACGGCTTGAACCACGTGGGTTGTCGCGAGGAAATGAAGCGGCGCGTAGAACAGCGCGAATGCCGCACGCTTGCCGGCGCTGTCGAGCGGACCTCCTCGTGCGACGGTGTGGCGGCGCTCGACGTACGTCGACGACAGCGCGCGAAGGGCGCGCGTGACCTCGGGAACCCGCAAATCGGCCAGGTGCCGCTGTTCCAATGCCGCGACCCAATGTTCAAATGGCATAGAGTGGGGCTTTGGTTAGAATATCGGTCAGGAGGATCGCCGATGCGATCGATATATTCTGGTGTGGCAGTTCTATTGTGTGTCCTGGTCGCCGTTCCGAGTAGCTATGCACAATCCCAGCACGTCGCGTCGCAGGCGGCGCTCGACGCAGCCGTTCAGCAGCAAGTCAGGACTGTAGATCGCGATCGCGAAACGGTCCGTCTGTTCCTGCAGCGCGACGACGTCAGGTCCGTGGCGGGAAAGGCCGGCCTTGACGTAGGCCGCGCCGAAAGCGCCGTGGCGCTCATGAGCCCGTCCGAGCTCGCGTCGCTTGCGGAGCAGGCGCGGCAGGCGGATCAGGCGCTTGCAGGTGGCGCGTCGACGGTCACCATTTCAACGACGACAATCATCATCGGCCTGCTGGTGCTCCTCCTGCTCATCGTCGCGCTGAAGTAGTCCTGATGCGCGAGCTGCGAGCGGCCCTCCTGCTCGCGCTCGCGCTCTCCGGCGTCCCTGCCGCCGCCGGGGGTGAACCACTCGCCATTCTCGACGTTCCGTTCATCGCGCAGTCGGAGCTGCTGTGCGGCGGCGCAGCGGCGGCCATGGTGATGCGGTACTGGGGCGGGCGCGGAATCGACGCCGAAGCGTTCACCGCTCTCGTCGACAAAAAGGCGGGCGGCATTCGCACCGGCGCACTCGTGTCGGATATCCGAGCTCGCCGATGGCACGCCGTCGACGCATCGGGAAACGCAGAGACGCTTTCGAGGGAGCTCCAGCAGAAACGACCGGTAATCGTGCTGCTCGAGGAACGGCGCGGAACCTTCCACTACGTCGTGGTCGTCGCGCGAAGTGCCGACGGCGTCGTGTTCCACGATCCGGCGCGCGCGCCGTTTCGTGTTGCGAGCGCCGCGGAATTCGATCGGCGCTGGTCCGCGTCGGGACATTGGATGCTGGTTGTCACACCCGCAACACCAGACGTGCAACGCCTGTCCGAATCGCCCCCCGCAGATGTCGTAGTCGATTCGACCCTCAGCGCAGGCGGCGGGCCCGCGACATGCGATCGGCTCGTTGCCGACGGGGTTCGCCTGGCGCAGGCTGACGACCTGGCGTCGGCGGAGCGCACGCTCGCGTCCGCGATGACGTGTCCTGGCGCCGCCCCCTTCCGCGAGCTCGCGGGACTCCGCGTCCTTCAACGCCGTTGGCCCGAGGCCACGGATCTCGCCGCTGCCGCGGTAAAGCGTGACCGGTCCGACGTTTATGCCTGGAAGCTCCTCGCGACGGCTCGCTTCGTCAACGACGATCGGTTGAATGCGCTTGACGCGTGGAATCAGGTGGGTGAGCCGCGTATCGATTTGATCCGCCTCGACGGTCTGACGCGCACGCGCTTCGCCGTCGTTCAGCGCCTCATCGGGTTACAAGCCGGCGATGTGCTGAACCGTGGCGGTCTCCTGCGGGCGCGCCGTCGTCTCGGCGAATTGCCGTCGGCGGCAGGCGGTGCGCTCGACTTCCAGCCGATCCCCTCAGGTCTTGCCGAGATGCGCGGGGTCATCGCGGAGCGGCCGCTCTTTCCGCACGGTCCGTTCGACCTTGGTGTGTTGTCCCTGGCCACGGTCGTCACGCGTGATTTCACGGCGTCGCTGTCGTCGCCAACCGGCGGGGGTGAGCGTCTATCGGCCGACTGGCGCTTCTGGTCCCATCGTCCGCTCTATCAGCTCTCATTCGCAGCGCCGGCGCTCTGGGGAGGTGTGTGGGCGGTCACTGCATCAAGGGAGCGACAGCCGTTCACCGCCGTCTTCAGGTCCTCGCTTCATGATTCCGCGCAGCTCGATGTCGCGGACTGGATCACCGGCTCAGCACGCTGGCAACTCGGCGCCGGCGCCGATCGGTGGAACCCTGGCGCGCCGAAGCCGCCAGGCGAAGGCGGCGGTTCACGAACATTCGCCACCGCGAGTGCCGGCGTTCGCCTGATCACCGCAGACGACCGCGTCGACGTCCACGTCCGGATGCGCTCGTGGTTCGGCGGCGGCGACTCCTTTCAAAGCGGCCAGGCGCTGGTCACCGCGCGGTCGTCATCTCAGCCGATGGGCACGGTCATCCTTGGTGCCGGCGGCGTAAGTGCCACGACCACTTCCGCTCCCGGCGACGTGTGGTTCGCCGGCGACACGGGTCGTGCGCGTTCTCTCCTGCTCCGGGCGCACCCGATCCTTGCCGAAGGTGCACGCTTTCGCACGGAGCGCCTCGGCCGGCTCGTTGGCAACGGGTCGGTGGAACTCCAGCGATGGTGGAAGGTGGGGCCCTTCCGCGTCGGGGGGGCGACGTTCGCTGATGCCGCCCGCACCGCGCGACGGGTGGCAGGCAGCGATGTCACCGATGTCGACGTTGGCGTCGGTTTCCGAGGCGCTTACCCGGGAAAGATGGCCGGACTCCGCTTCGATGTGGCCAAGGGGCTCCGCGATGGCGCGACCGCCTTCTCCGTCGTCTACAGTCCGTAAAGAGTTGAGCCGCCTCAGCCGTGGTAGAGTAACCGCCCTCCAGAGCCGAGATCCAACTCAGGGGTGCCCATGTCCAGGTGCGCGGCAGTACTCGTGTGTCTCGCGACGGCTTTGTTGACCGCGACGTCAGCCGACGCCCAATATTTCGGGCGTAACAAGGTCCAGAACGGACGCCTCGAATTCCGCACGCTGCGCACCGAGCACTTCGACATCTATTACTACCCGGAGGAAGAGCAGGCGACGAGGCAGGCCGCGCGCATGGCGGAGCGCTGGTATGCCCGGTACTCCACGCTGCTTGATGACTCGTTCACCCACCGGCAGATGATCGTTCTCTATGCAAGCCACCCGGAGTTCGCGCAAACGAATGTGAGCGCGGTGGCGCCGGGTGAAAGCACTGGCGGATTCACCGAGCGTCTCAAATCGCGCATCGTCATGCCGTTTGCCGCCGGACTTGGCGAGACGGATCACGTCCTCGGTCACGAGATTGCCCACGCGTTCCAGATCGACATCGAGAAACGCGCGCACCAGAGCGTGTTCGATTTTCCCGGCTGGTTCATCGAAGGGATGGCCGAGTATCTGTCGATCGGTCCGTCGAACGCGTTCACGACGATGTGGCTGCGCGACGCGGCGATTCACCATCGCCTGCCTACCATCGAGCAACTTGACGATCCCCGGTACTTTGCCTACCGCTACGGTCACGCGTTCTGGTCGTATCTCGGCGATCGCTTTGGCGACCAGATCGTCGGGAAGATCCTGCGATCAAAGGCGCGCGGGGTGCTGCCGCGCCTCGAGGAAGCCACCGGGCTGACTCGCGACGAGCTGACGCGCGGCTGGCACGAATCGATTCGTGTGACGATCGACGAGAACGACGTCGTGGTGCGCCCGCGCGCGATCATCACCTCCTCCGACGGCAGCCGCGTTCACGTGGCGCCGGCCATCAGCCCCGACGGCCGTCAGCTCATGTTCGTGTCGGAGCGCGATCGACTCTCGCTCGATCTGTTCATGGCCGATGCGACCTCCGGCACTGTGCTGAGGAAAGTGATCAGCACGGCCGCGGACCCGCACTTCGACAGCCTGCAGTACATCCAGTCCGCGGGCGAGTGGGATCCGTCGGGCCGCCAATTCGTCGTGGCGGCGCTGATTGACGGTGTGCCAGCGCTGACGATCATCGACACCGCGGGAGACATGCACCGGAACGAGATCCGCTTGAAGGAGCTTGGCGAGATCTACAACCCCAGCTGGTCTCCGGATGGCAAACAGATCGTCTTCTCGGCGCTGAGGGGCGGCTTGTCGGATCTGTTTGTCTACACACTCGCAAACGGGATCCTCGAGCAGATCACCGACGATGCGTTCGCGGATCTGCCCCCGTCGTGGTCGCCCGACGGGAAGACGATCGCGTTCACATCGGATCGCTTCACGACATCGCTGGAGGAACTGCGATTCGGCCGGCCGCGGATTGCGCTGCTCGACGTCGCCACGAGGATCATTCGCCCGCTGACCGCAGCATCTGATGGCGGGCAACAGATCAGCCCTCAGTGGGCGCCCGATCGGAGAGCGATGTACTACGTCGCCGACCCCGATGGGATCAGCAACATCTTCCGCGTCGAGCTCGCCTCGGGCGAGATTCGGCAAGTCACGGCGGTCGCCGGCGGCGTGGCCGGTATCACCGCGACGAGTCCGTCGCTCGCGGTGGCG
>OBEQ010242245.1_pt1 | contig 24976 bp, 31 predicted proteins | sample 1670901 | NCBI WGS metagenome assembly OBEQ01 (sample SAMEA104232315, study PRJEB22302) | groundwater metagenome | biome: forest; feature: aquifer; material: groundwater | place: USA | collected 2011-08-07 | depth 5.4 m | reverse complement strand
CCCAAAACCACGACACAAAAAACCCCAACACAATCCCCGCTACCCCCGCCAGCAAAAATATAATTTTAAGTAACATCCGTAAACATCTTTACGTCATTGCGAGCGTTAGCGAAGCAATCTCTTGCAAATTATAGATTGCCACGTCGTTCTGCAATGCAGAACTCCTCGCAATGACAAATTAGATGCTTATGCAATCTTAAATTATTCTGAGCGAGAAATCCACGGTCTTCAGAACGTGGGAATCTATTTTCGCTGGTATTGCCAACGCTAAGACTTCTCTGTTAACATAAGACTCGAAGGACTTAGGGGTATGAACCCGAGCCCTTTTTTTCGAATTTAATTACTGAGATAATCATACTATGGAAAACCACGTTGCTTTAGCCGCCGAAAAATTATTTAGTATCGGCCCCTTACCAATCACCAATAGTATCCTCACAACCTGGCTTGTTACTCTGGTTTTAATTGGCTTTGCCGCCGTTGCTACCCACAAAGTTGCTCTGGTCCCAAACGCCATCCAAAACGTTGCCGAATTCGCCGTCGAATATCTTCATGATTTGGTTTCTTCTATCGCCGGTTCCAAAACCCCCGTCTTTTTCCCCATCATCGCCAGCTTTTTCTTCTTCATCATCGTCGGTAACTACTTAGGCCTCCTCCCCGGTTTTGGCACCATCGGCTTTCATCAAGGCGGCAAGTTCGTTCCTCTACTACGAACTATGAACTCTGATCTCAATACTACATTGGCCCTTGCTTTAGTCTCCGTTATCGCCACACATTACCTCGCCATCCGATATTTAGGCCTCGGCGACTACGCAAAAAAGTGGTTTTCCCTCAACCCGCTTTTTCTCTTCGTTGGATTAATTGAAATTGCCGGCGAATTCACCAAAGTTATTTCTCTTTCCTTCCGGCTTTTTGGCAACATCTTTGCCGGCGAAACGGCGCTAACTACTGTCTCCAAGCTTTTTGCCTTCGTGGTTCCAATTCCTTTTATGATGCTGGAAATTATTGTCGGCTTCGTCCAAGCTCTAGTTTTTGCTATGCTAACTTTGGTTTTTATGGTAATCTTGACAACAAAGCCCGAGCATTAAATATGGAAAGGAGTGTGACAAAAATTGACTGAAATAGTACTGGCAAAAGGTGCCGCTATTGCTATCGGTGGTATGTTTCCGGCTCTCGGTGTTGGTCTCATTGGTGCTAAAGCCATGGAAGCGATTGGCAGAAACCCGGACGCGACAAACAAAGTCTTGCCGGCAATGTTGATCGGCATGGCCTTTGCCGAAGCCATCGCAATTTACGCTTTGATCTTAGCCTTCATAGGGTAATTGGGCTTTTGGGCAATTGGGTTATTAGGATTAAATTCCTAACGACCTATCGACCTAATAGCCTAATAACCTAAAGGCCTAATTTTGAGCTTGCGAGAAACAAGCTCTCTTATAACCTGAAGATGGAAATAGCAAAACAATTTGGAATAGAGCCAATCTTGCTCTTGGCGCAAATCGTCAATTTTTTGGTTATTCTTTTCGTCCTCAAAAAGTTTTTCTACAAGCCTATCGTCAAAATGCTTGACGACAGGAAAAAGAAAATCGAGGAAAGCCTCAAAAACGCCGACTTGATCGAAGAAAAGCTGGCCCAAACCGAAGAAAGATCAGCCGCTATTCTGGAAAACGCCAGAAAAAATGCCGAAGATTTAATGGCCGACGCCAAAGCCGAAGCTCAAAGGATTGCCGACGCGGCCGCAGTCGAAGCGCGGGCGTCAACTGAAGAAACTTTGAAAAAGGCCGTGGAGCAAATCCAAACCGAAAGAGAAAAAATGCAAAAAGATCTGGAAAACCAAACTTTGGATCTGGTTGTGGCCACTGTCAAAAAGGTTTTAGGCAGAAACCTGAAGGAAGCGGAGAAAAAATCTCTAACTGCCAAATCGATTAGTCAAATTTCTAAAAACATTTAAATGAAGAAAAAATTATCACGAATCGCCAAATTAATGTTTAAAGCAAGCCTTAAAAACGGCACTATAGATAAAACCCTGGTAAACAAAGTCTTAAAGGAAATCACCTCCCAAAAACCATACGGCCTTTCCAAAATTCTCAAGATTTATAAAAGACTCGTCGCTAGAAAGCTTGCCCGGGAAGAAGTCACAGTAGAAGCCGCCGCCATTCCTCCTTTAGATAAATCAGCTTTTCTTAAAAAGACCGGGGCCAAAAGAATTATCTTAAAGAAAAATCCCGGGATTGTTTTTGGCGCCAAGATAACCCACGGAGATTGGATTTGGGAGGAAACACTCGATTCAAAACTTAATCAAATCAAATCCGCATGAGCATTTTAGATGACATCGAAAGACAAATAGACCGGGCAAAGTTCGCAACTACGCCCAAAAACGTCGGTAAAATTATCGAAATTGGTGATGGCGTCGCCAGAGTCTCCGGACTTTCTGATGTTTCCGCTTCGGAAATTGTCTCCTTCCCCCTTGGCATCACCGGTCTTGCCCTAAACCTGGAAGAAGACAGCGTCGGCATTATTATTTTTGGTGATTGGACCAAATTAAAAGAAGGCGACGAAGCCCAAACCACTGGCAGGATCCTGGAAATTCCAGTTGGTGAAAACCTAGTTGGCCGCGTTGTCGATTCGCTGGGCAAACCGCTCGATGGCAAAGGCGCAATATCCGCCAAAAAGCATTTCCCTGCCGAAAAAATTGCGCCCGGTGTCATCCTGCGCCAATCAGTCAATACTCCGCTCCAAACCGGCCTCAAAGCCATCGATTCCATGATTCCTATTGGCCGCGGCCAAAGAGAACTGATAATTGGTGACAGAGGCCTTGGCAAGACGGCAATTTGCTTAGACACCATCATCAACCAAAAAGGCAAAGGCGTCATCTGTATTTATGTTGCCATCGGCCAAAAAACCTCCAAGATCGCCCAGGTTATCGATACGCTCCAAAAACATAAAGCCATGGACCACACCATCGTTGTTGCCGCTTCGGCCTCTGATTCGGCCACCATGCAGTACATTGCCCCTTATGCCGGTTGCGCCATGGGCGAATATTTTATGGATGAGGGCAAAGACGCCCTAGTTATTTACGACGATTTGACTAAGCATGCTTGGGCTTACCGTCAGATTTCTCTGCTATTAAAGAGACCTTCCGGTCGCGAAGCATATCCGGGCGACATTTTCTATCTCCATTCCCGTCTTCTGGAAAGGGCGGCTCGTATGTCTAAAGAGAAAGGCGGCGGTTCGCTGACTGCTCTGCCAATTATCGAAACCCAAGCCGGCGACGTTTCCGCCTACATCCCAACCAATGTCATCTCCATTACCGACGGCCAAATCTTTCTGGAAGCCGACTCCTTCAATGCCGGCATTCGCCCTGCCATCAACCCTGGCATTTCCGTTTCTCGTGTCGGCGGCAATGCTCAAACCAAAATGATGAAGCAGGTAGCCGGAACTCTTCGCCTTGACCTAGCCCAATTTCGGGAGTTGGCAACCTTTGCCCAGTTTGGTTCGGATCTTGACGAAACAACCCAAAAGCGCCTAGAACGCGGCCGCCGAATCGTCGAAGTTTTAAAGCAACCTCAGCTGCAACCGCTGGATGTTACCTCGGAAGTCGTCGTTCTTTGGGCTGTCAAGAACGGCTATTTTGACAGCATCCCCCTTGCCGAGGTCGCCAAATATGAAGAGAGAATTCTAAGTCTTCTGGCAACCAACAAAAAACTGCGCGACCACCTGGAAGAAAAAAAAGAAATCGACGAGTTCGCCGAAAAAGAATTGGAAAAAATGCTCAAAGGAAACACACAAAGTGCGGGTGACAGTTTTGGAAAGGCTCCCGACAGCGCGCAGACCAAAAACATTTCTAAAAACAAATCGGATCGAGTTAAAAAGTCGAGCACTGGCGGGAAGGAAAGAACTGGCAGGAACCGCTAAATACTATCATGGCCCAAATTCGCGAAATTAAAAAAAGAATTAAATCCGTTACCAATACCCAGAAAGTAACCCATGCCATGGAACTCGTCTCCGCCGCCAAAATGAGAAAGGCCCAAGAAACTGCTCTTGCCGGCAGGCCATATTCCCACACGCTCCACGAAATCTTATCCAAAGTAGAGTCTGCTTCCCACGAAAAGAAACACCAACTTTTAAAAACCAACGGCTCGCCAAACCAACTTACCATTGTTGTCAGCTCCGACCGCGGCCTTGCCGGCGGTCTAAACTTAAATGTTTTTAGAGAGATCCTAAAAACGGATACTAAAAATGCCTCATTTATCACAATCGGAAAAAAAGCTACTCAATTTATTGCCAAAAGCGGCATGAACCTTCTCGCCAGTTACGAGTCCGAAGAAATGCCGCCGCTAGAGCTTGCCCGTCTCTTAACCAAAATGGCCACTGATGATTTTGTTGTCCAAAAATATTCACGCGTAAGCTTGATTTACCCTCACTTTGTCTCCACAATCAAACAAATTCCAACCTTCGTACAACTCTTACCGATTCCACCGGTGTCGCAAATCGAAGAAGAGACAACTGCAGGCGACTTCCTCTTTGAACCAGACGCCGATGCTATCCTTGATTCCATCCTCAGGCATCACATTTTAACCCAAATTTATCAAGTCTTGGTCGAAACCAAAGCCTCGGAATTCTCAGCCAGAATGGTCGCTATGAAAAACGCCACCGACGCCGCCGGCGACTTGGTAGACGATCTAACCTTGACATACAATCAGGCCAGACAAGAAGCCATTACCAAAGAACTTTTAGATATAATTACAGCTCAACACGCTTTTGATTAAATATGCCGACCAAAAAATCTAACATAACAAAACCAAACAAGAATCAAGGCAGAATTGTCCAGATTATCGGGCCTGTTGTCGACGTCGAATTCAAAGCCAACAACTTACCCAGCATTTTTAATGCCCTGAAAATTGGCAAACTGACTCTCGAAGTCCAACAACACCTAGGCGAGAACATCGTTCGCGCAGTCTCTCTTGGTCCCACAGACGGTCTAAAACGTGGCGAGGCGGCAACTGACACGGGCAAGCCAATTGAAGTCCCCGTTGGTACCGAAACCTTGGGTAGAATCTTCGACGTTGCCGGCAACACCATCGATGGTAAAGGCGAAATAAAAGCCAAAAAATACTACCCTATCCACCGCCCGGCCCCCACCCTAATGGAACAAGAAACCAAACCGGAAATTCTGGAAACCGGCATCAAGGTTATCGATTTGATTACCCCTTTCAATAAAGGCGGCAAAATCGGCGTTTTTGGCGGTGCCGGTGTTGGCAAAACCGTCATCATTCAGGAACTCATCAATAATATCGCCAAAGAGCACGGCGGTTATTCCGTCTTTGCCGGTGTCGGCGAAAGAACCCGTGAAGGCAACGACCTCTATCACGAAATGAAGGAGGCCGGAGTTTTGGATAAACTCGCCATGGTCTTTGGCCAGATGAACGAGCCGCCCGGCGCCCGTTTCCGGGTAGCTCTCGCCGCCCTTTCTATTGCCGAGTATTTCCGTGACGAGAAAAACCAAGACGTTCTTCTTTTCATCGACAACATTTTCCGTTTTGCCCAAGCGGGTTCCGAAGTCTCGGCTCTTCTTGGCCGCACGCCTTCTGCCGTCGGTTACCAGCCAACCCTTGCCGCCGAAATGGGCGCGCTTCAAGAAAGAATCACCTCCACTAAAAAGGGCTCGATCACTTCTCTTCAGGCAATTTACGTTCCTGCCGACGATTACACCGACCCGGCGCCTGTTGCCACCTTCGCCCATTTAGATTCCACCATCTCCCTGGAAAGATCAATCGCCGAGCAAGGTATTTATCCGGCCGTCGACCCACTATCTTCGACTTCCAGAAATCTCGATCCGGCCATCGTCGACCAGAGGCATTACGATGTTGCCAGACGCGTCCAGCAAGTGCTCCAGCGCTACAAAGAACTGGCAGACATCATCGCCATTTTGGGTGTTGAAGAACTTTCCGATGAAGACAAAGTGGCAGTCGGCCGCGCCCGCAAAATCCAAAGGTTCCTTTCTCAACCTATGTTTGTTGCAGAAACTTTCACCGGCCGCGCCGGCAAATATGTTCCCGTAGGAAAGACTGTGGAATCCTTCGAAAAAATATTAAATGGTGATTACGATTCCTACGACGAAGGCGCCTTCTACATGGTAGGCGATATAACTGAAGTCAAAAAATGATCCATCTCCAAATAATTACTCCCGAAAAAACTGTCTTCGCGGGCGACGTAGACCAAGTCACCCTTCCCACCCAAAACGGCCAGATCACCGTCCTCCCCAACCACTTAGATTTAATAACCAATGTCATACCCGGTGAATTAATTTTCAAAACTCACCAAAAAGAAAGCCTTCTGGCCGCCGGCTTTGGATTTGCCGAGGTTGGCCCCAAAAACGTTAAGATTTTAGTCGATCTGGCCGCACCAGAAGAAGAATTGGAAGAAAAGCAAATCGAAGAAGCCAAAAAAGCAGCCGAGGTTGCCCTTTCCCAAAAACATATTCTTTCCGAAGAAGAATACGCCATCGCCGCCGCCAATCTCCAAAAAGCCCTGGTTCAGCTTAAAATCAAAAGGCGCCGCAGACATATCTAAATAGCAATGAAATACCGCTCCATCGTCGTATCCGGCCCCGTCGCTTCGGGGACATCAACCGCCGCCAAAACCCTTGCCGAAAAGCTTAATTTGGAATATCACTCCGCGGGCGATTTCTTCCGAAGGTACATGATCGACCACAACATTCCTCTGCCAGAAAAGGTCCAGGTCCCGGATGCTGTTGATCGAAAAATTGACAAAGAGCTTACCGATCTTGCCGCTTCTAAAAAACCAGTCATCATCGACTCTCTTTATCACGGTTATTTCACCAGAAATATACCCCATGTCTTAAAAGTTTTGTTTAAAGCAGACGAAGACGTCCGCATCGAAAGAGCCCTGCTGCGGGTCCATACCCACAAAGAAACCGCGGAGGATGTTAAACGCCGTGATCAAACGCACGATATAAAATTCCGCAAACTCTACGCCAACGTATACTTTCTCGACCCAAAGTTTTTCGATCTGATTATCGACACCACCAATACTCCCAACGATAAAGTTGTCCAAACTATCGCCAAAAAGTTTCAGGAAAATATATATCAGCCATCGCTAAAGCGATCCTGATATAATTAGAACATGCCCACTTCCAGAAAATCCCCCAGAAGAAAATCTGTCTCCCAGAATATACCTGTCCAAGCCAAAGCCCAAAAGCTGAGAAGAATTAATGACGAAGAGCTTTCACAAGGCACAACAAGCAACAGGTTTAGATATCTGGCCGTCTTTCTAATCTTAATTGCAACAGCTACAGGTGGGCTTTTTGTTTTTAAAGATAAGCTTCCTTTTAAAGCATCCCTACCGGGAAAAATCACCAGTATCATAAGCCAGGAACCTTCACCCAAACCCCAATCGACTCAAGAAGCCAAACTGACGCAAGTCTACGAGAAAGAAAAGAACATTACACTTAAAAACTTCACACCTAGATATTCTGTTTACGAAGATGCATCGGTTGGTTTTAAGATTGCTTACCCGGTTGGTTTTAACCCAATCGTTCAAGATTACGGAGTCAAAATTACCCCCGCCAACGGTATCGGTTCAATCGATGTCTATGCCTCAAATGGCAACTCCAAAATTCAAGTTAACACCGCCGGGGCCAGCACCAAAGATGCCGATATACTCAATACTGCCGCGGATTTTATCAGGGGAACTTTTCAGTTTACTCAGACACAAATACTCGACAAAAAAGCCCTGCAGCAGCGCTTCGGCGGCGCCAACACAAGTTCACACTATTAATTTAAGGGGTTAATAATTAACTGTCAGTACTTTGGTGTATTGGTCAACAGGACCAGAGGTGTATTTGGTGTTGACCTGAATCTTAACATTACGCACATTAGGATCAAAAGTACAAACGTTATTCGAACACGTTCCAAAATATATCTGCCTTCTAACATAAGATTTCCCATTGTAGCTTAGAAAAGGCGTTTGCTGGCTTGGGATAAAACTTCCCTCTACTCCTCTTTTTACACCCACGTTACCCAAAGCATCAGAATTATAAGTCATATTGAAATAAATATAGGCAACATTTGCAAAATTATCAGAGCTTTCAAAATCCACGAACATCGCGTTCCTGTCGGATCGCACATAGGGGATCACATTCACTCCACCAGCCCCAGTTGCCGTTGTCCAAGTCGTTCCAGTTCTGGGATCAGTATCAGCAAAAGCCGGCGCAGCCAAAGAAGCAACTAAAGCAGCCGATGTAAGAGCAGTCACAATCTTTCTGGAAATATTCACTATATTAACTATTAAAAAGTAATTCAAAAGCCTTGTCAATAGGGCCGATTCTACAATCCTAAACTGCCGTAAATCATCGTCACCGATACTCCATCGGAAAAAGTTGTCGAAGAAATTATCAGTAAATATCAAAAGGGTCTGGCTTAGTGTAAACTGGTCATATGGACGAGCAAGCCCCGCAGCCAATTCTCCCAACCAATCCTCCCCCTGCTGTCCAACCATCATTATCTGTCCAACCACAAAAATCTAAATTCTTAAGCACCATTATTGTTATCTCGCTTCTCGTCTTCCCTCCAATTGCTTGGCTAATAATGCTTATAAACAAAAGGTATCATAGTTGGTTTGCTAGCCAACTGATAATTTTTGGCCTCTTCTTTGGTCTACTCGCAGCAATATTTGCGTTTACTGTAAACCCAAAGCTTACTAATCTTTACAAAGAAATAGGTGCAGCCGGACAACCAAATATCATGTGGCTGTATATGCTTTTGGCCTTGTGCGTTTTGCAGATTATTTTCGGAGTCTGGTTATCAAGAAGAAGCAAAGCAGGAAAACCAATCTCTATGGTACTGGCGGCAATTTCGGCCACAATTTTGGTGATAGACCTTATAGGTTTTTCCTCTTCAACTCTGTCGTACTTATCCAATATTTACAACTTAACCAGTCAATTCCCAACCTAAGATTTTGCCAGCCTGCTTGCTAAACCAAATTTTGCGTTTAATGATTTTAAAAACTGGTGCTTGCCAAAGTAGAGAAGCTTGACCCTATACTTCCCTTTTGAAATTTTGATTTCATCTCCGACCTTTACCTCAACATGTTCCTGTCCATCAATTACCAAAGAAACATCGTTGCCTTTTATAACTTTGACGCTCACTTCATCATCCGGAGAAAGTACCACCGAAGGAATGGGCAACCCGTGGGCGTTAACCGGTGTAATCAAGATAGAATCTAGCTTTGGGTCCACAATCGGCCCGCCAGCCGAAAGAGAATAGGCAGTCGACCCGGTTTGTGTGGCCACAATTACTCCATCGCCGGAAGTGTTTAAAAACTTCTGTCCATTAACCGTAATTTCCAAGTTAACAACCCTGTACATTCCTTTAATTACGATCTCATTTAAAGCCCTAGACTCCAGACTCTTAACTCTCGACTCGATTGTCATCCTTTCCGACACAAAATATTTCCCGTCAATAATTCGCTGAAGCGCCTCTTGCCAGTCATCAGCTTCTGCCGCCGTCAAAAACCCAAGTGTTCCCACGTTTATCCCCACAAACGGCACGCCAAGCTCAATGTATTTACTCGCCGCGTGAAGAAGCGTTCCATCGCCACCCAAAGTAACAACGACTTCGGCACCTTTTAAACTGCCTTCCACAACTTCGTGGCCACCACGCGCCAAAAAATTCTTTATATTGGCAGTCAGCTCCCCCGCCTTTGTAATGTCTTTAGTGCTTACTAGTCCTATCCGCATATTACTTTGTAGTTTTAACCTTTTGTGCTACACAAATCAAACTTGTCCCAAAAGGAATAGTCACAAGCATCATTATCCCTCTTTCTATCCCCGACGCCAAAAACATCAATTTATTAATTATGCCGTTTGAATAGTCAAAATCAGAAGAATAACCGCCTTTAGAAAATCTCGATTTAATAAACCTAAAAAGTAATACCGGCCCTACCAGAAAAGAAAACATGTAAGAAATTTTAAGTACCCTAAAGCCGGCTTTAGCAAGAGCTTTTTCCAGGGTTTGCTTTGTGTATCGGCGCTCGTGATGAAGTATCTCGTCCCACTTGCTCCAAAGCCAGGCAAACGCCGGCACGTTAATAACCAAAAGCCCATCTTCGGCAAGAATTCTATTAATTTCACCAAGCGTTTTACCCTCATCCGTGTGCTCCAAAACATCCAAAAGCGTCACCAAATCAAAATACCCCTTTCCAAAACCGGTCTTATACGCGCTTCCCAATTTAACGTTTTTTATGCCTCTCTTTTTGCAAAAATCAATCGCTTCTTTTGAGATATCCACTCCCCACGCCTCGCCCAGTTTTGAAAGTACTTCTATGTTTTTACCGGCGCCGCAACCAAGATCTAAAATTCTGGGATTTTTTACCTTTAAATATTTCGCAATTAGCGCCAAATACACCGCCCTCTTGGCCAAATGCCACCAGTGACGATCTTCCTGCTTATATAAATCTTGGTATAAAAATTTCTCCATTAAAAAAGTGGATCCGGATGGATTCGAACCATCAACCCCCACCTTATATTCGCAAGAATACATCTTGCTCATCTATCTTGCTCTGTGGGCGCGCCTGGATTCGGACCAGGGACATCTACCTTATAAGAGTAGCGCTCTAACCGCTCAGCTACGCGCCCATGAGCAAGATATAAGAGTGGTGCTCTAACCATTGAGCTACGGGTCCAGTATGCCAAATTTTACCACGATTTGATTTTCCCAAACGAAAGGAAGATATTGGAACTGTAATATATGCCAGGTTCTCATGAAAGAGAAGGTTCAGAACCGCTGGAGAGGCTCAAGTCTGGCGTTGATGCTGGTTTTTGGAAAAGAGACGGTACCGATGGACAAACACCAATCCGTGAATTTCTGAGGGATTATCAAATCATTCCAGACCCAATATCTCCAGGGGAACAGAACCAGATGCAAAAACTACTGTCACCTCTAGAAATAATGGCTGACTGGTATATCGCCTGGCTCGCATGGGGCAAATTCTGGATCGATTACACAAGAATGTGGATTCCTCGGGAAAGCAACAAACCTACTGAATAATTTAAAGTCTCGCCCGGTGCACAATCTCCGCATCAAGACTAGGGAGTACACTGAGTAGCCAGTTGTGCCGTTCCCGTTTTGGATCGCCAGCACCAAGCTTGGTGATTATCCCCATCAAGCGCAGCAAACACAACTGCGTTTGTTCGATCACTCGAGGTCAAATACCAATACTTAGCACCAGTTGGATCTCTTGGCACCGATTGCAAATCTCCACTTTTAACTAAATCATCAAGAGTATTTGGAAACTTGTTATTCTTATTCGAATATATAACCAAACCCGTAGCAATCTGCCCTATATCCGACTTTCGCACCGCATCTTTTGCTTGCTGTTGTCTTGCGGCAGGATTAATTGCAACTAAAGCCCCGACCGCTAGGATGCCTAACGGCAACAGTACAAGCTGTAAGATAAATATAACCCGAAAAATAATTACCAAAACCTTTCTGAATCCAATCAATGGCGCAAGAAGAACAACATGAGTTGAAGCAATTTTGTCATGCAACCCTTGCTTTTCTTTGTCAAAAGCAATCCAAAAAAAGCCAATTCCTAACAAAATAAAGGAAAGGATTTTACCAGGAACTTCTCTTAAGATGACGACTAACAGCCCTGGTTTACTACCATTTTTGACAACCTTTATCCTAAAAAGTTTCTTTCCAAACGTCGCACCGTAAAGAAAAGTAAAAATAGTTGTGTACAGAAGGAAAATTATGGTAGTTAAAAATCTAAGAGATGAATTTTGAAGAATAACCACGACTATCGAAAACAACGCAACGTCTATCTGAAAAGCAGCATATCTAACCCAAAATCCTGCATTGGCTGTTTGCAATTGTGGCGCTTGCTCTTGCGCCGGCTCAGGAGTTGGAACTTGCTGTTGGGGCTGATCAGCACCAGGTGCTTGAGGGAACTGCTGACTTGGCTGGTTTGGATCCATTAGTTAAATGATACTTCAAAGCCGCGCCCGGTGCACAATCTCCGCATCCACAACGTTAACATCTCGTCCGTAGCGCAAGCGTGACAGCTGCTTAATCATCTCCGCGATTCTCGGGTCTTTATCAATCTTGCTTAAATCTCGCGTCGTATCCATCGAAAAAGAAGGCACCGGCTCGTTATTCACAATCGTTTTAACGTAGGCATGGAACCTTTCCACATTAATTAAATCTGTCTCGTTAAATGTCGGCGAAAATTCGTGCTGCAAATAGTTGGCATCTGTCACCCCAACTCTAAAGGAAACAATTGTACCCACATTTCCAAAGATCGCATTTTTAACGTCTTCCTCAATTTGACCAATAAATTGGTTAGCGACAATCAAATTCAAGCGATATTTTCTCGCCTCGGCCAGAATGTCGGCAAAAGTCTCCGTCGCAAAATTCTGAAACTCATCTACGTACAAAAAGAAATCTTTTCGCGTCTCTTCGGGCATATCCTGCCTGCTCATCGCCGCAACCAGAATCTTAGGTACCAAAACTAAACCTAAAAAGTTAGAATTTTCTTCCGAAAGCCGACCCTTAGAAAGATTAACCAAAAGAATTTTCTCGTTGTCCATAATGTCGCGAATATCAAAAGCGCTTTTGGATTGACCAATGATATTTCTCATCATGCGGTTGGTAACAAATCGACCAAATTTAGAAACGATATAATCTAAAACTTCACTTTTGTGGAAATCCGAAGTCTGAGCAATCTGGTCTGTCCAATATCGACGCACAACCGGGTCATCGACTTTGGGCAGAAGCTCCTGAACAAAATTGGCGTCTGTCAAAACCCTCACCACCTCAATAAACGTGCTTCCCGGCTCGCTCATTACCGTAAGCATCGCGTTACGAATGGCGTGTTCAAATCGCGGACCAATAATACCGGTTTTGTGCGGGTCGTAAAGTTTGTACATCAACCCAACAATATAAGTTGCCACAAAATGCTTTTCCTGTTCTGTCGAGGCTTCCAACATGTTCATCCCTAGCGGCCGCTCAGTATCTGCCGGGTTAAAGTAAATAACGTCCTCTGCTCTCTCCGGCGGAATCATCGAAAGAATCTCTTCTACCGCATCACCGTGGGGGTCGATAAACGCCACCCCATGCCCGGCCCGGATATCCTGCATAATCATGTGAGTCAGCTGTTGGGTTTTACCAGAACCAGTTTTACCCACAATATAAACGTGCCTTCTTCTGTCATCATCTGAAATAAATATCTCCTTCGATTGACCGCGATAGACGCTTTTGCCAAGATGCAAACCTGAAGACGGAATTTGCGCCGGTGCCGGTGCTCGTTTGGCATTAACCCAATAAATCCCAGGCGTCTCCACGGTTTTATTGGGCAAGTGAAAAAGCGTCGCCAGCTCCTCAGCATTCAAAACACTTTTCTTGCCAAAAATCGGCATGTAACGGTAAACAAAATCAACCAAAAACTGCTTCTTCATCCGAATCTTGGTACCGCTAAAACCGTTATAGTCGGAAGCAAATTGCGCGAAAGTCGATTTTATATTATCCAGATGTGTCTTAGCATCAGCATCGGTTTTGGCAGAAACCATAATCCGAATCACAACTTCAAACCCAACCTTAGAAGTCTTGTTTTCCACAGCCTCCATTTTTTTAGGATCGGGAGCACCATGACCTCCCTTTGGCGAAAGCTCCGCCGATTTAGTTTTAGAAACGTAATGTTTGCCATGAGTTCGCCACTTTGAAGAAGCCGGCTCCACCAAGATCTGCACCACTGCCCCCTCGCCAGGCTGGACTTTAGCCAGCGCCGAAGTAATCTGTGAAAGCGGATCAACCGGCAAATCTTTATAAGTCTTAATCGGATAATATTCCGCGCTTTTTAAACGTAAGCTCGCAAACGCCAACTTTCCATCTTCAGAAAAAATGTTATATTCTTCCGACTCTTGTACTTCCGCCCCCTGATAAGTTCCATGAATCTGCTTCTCGACCAAATCCTGAATCGATTTTGGACACGAAATATAAAATTTCATCTCCTCCGGCAAAGCCACAATCTCTAAAGAAAAATGCGGCTCCGGATGCAAAAACGAAAACCGCCCCCCTTTATAAACTGAATAGAGTGACGAGAACATCTGCTCCGCGGCGTCAATCTTCACTTCGTTATCCCGGGGAACCGAAATCTTAAGAAGCACAAAATCCAGTGAGTGCTCCTCCCGGTCTTTGTTGCGCATCCATAAAACCCAGGCGTATCCGGCCACAAAAGCCAAACCTCCAAGTACCAAAATGATAAGCAGCAAAAACCCTAAACTGCTCAAAATAAGCTGGAAGCGGGAAAAAACATCAATTTCTCCAAATGTCCCCGGAACCGGACTCTCAATTGGCATTTTTCTCCTCTTTACCCCGCGAAGTCGAGTCGGACTCGACGGAGTGGGGCTTCCTAAATACTATTTTCATCGTATGCTTATGTGCCAGTTTAATCGCTCGCTTGACCCAAATAGCCAAAGCCGCCAAACCGATAACCCCAAAAACCGTCTTTTGCTTATCGCTTTTTCCACCAGCGCTCATCTTTGAACCTTCTTCCAATTTTTCCTTCGTGATATCAAGATTTAAGGTCGGCCCTTTCTCAAGAACCGCGTCAGCTTCCTGCTGAGGACTTATAACGCCGGCGTCTTCCAAATCCGGCGAAAGCTTAACCTGCGGCTCAGCTAGTTCTGCCTCTTTGATACTTTCGCGCAGAATGGAAATCGCTTCGTTATCTGGGGATTCCACTCTATTTGGATTTTCAGAAGGAGATTCGCCCGGCAAGACAGTTCCCGATTCTTGTTCTTTTAGCCTTGGAAGGCTGGTAGATGCTACCTTTTCGGGAGGTGTAGTTTTTTTGGCAGTATTTGTCATATTTATGTAACGTAATTTTAGCAGATAGACCCCTCGACCTAAAGGTCGAGTTCTATTTCGAGTGAAGTGAGAAACAAGCTCTCTTATTTCTCGCTTTGCTCGCAGTAGAGTCTATTTTTTGAACTTGTTTTAAAAAATAAGCTCTCTTACCGTTTGGAAGTTTTTCTCAAAAACACAAAATTGTAAACAATTCCAAAAAGGCTGCCGGTAAATGTCCCGAGTATCCAAATCGGCAAGTTGGTGTAAGAACCAGCAATAACAGCTGGCCCCAAAACCCTAGCCGGGTTCAGCGCCGCACCAGTTATCGGTCCGGCAAAAATGCCGCCAACCATCGCCACTAACCCGATTACCAATGGCCCAAAGGAAACAGACCCTCGACTGTCAATGGTGGTTGCAAATACCGCAAAAACCAAAGCCGCCGTCAAAACCGCCTCCACAACTACTGCCGCTTGTACACTAACATTCGCCCCCAAAACTGGTGCTGCAAGACCAAATTGCATTGCCGCCGGTCCAAATACAAAAAGAAGCAGCCCCGCCGCTGCAAAACTCGCCAAAACCTGCGCAAAAATATAGAAAAAAGCATTTAAGGTAGAAATCCTGCCAACAAACCACACGGCCAGCGTCACGGCAGGATTAATGTGTCCGCCGGAAATTGCCGCAGTCGCCCAAATCATCGCCGCCAGTGCCAAACCGCCGGCCGTCGCTTGTGCTAGAACTCCAACATCGCCAAAAATGATATTGGACAAAACCGCACCCGCAGCAATAAAAACGAAAACAAACGTTCCCAAGAATTCTGCCAAATATGCTCGCCAGGGCAAATTAATGTAAACCGTCACAAAGAAATTAGATCACTTTACGGCCTTGATTGCAATATTGCTCTAATATCTCCCGTCACGGATTCTTTTCTTGATGCTGGAGTCGGCGTCTTTGAACTTTCCAAATGGATTTAGGGAAACGGAAACTGACCGCAGGGAATTTCCGAGGGCCCTGAATCCATTTGGAAATAGTTCAACAGCCGACGGAAGATTCAATGAAAAAATTCGCGGCAAAAAATTAATTTGGCGTATTCTCTGGCCCACGATTTCTATAGGTCTTTATAAAATCCTTGACCTTATTAATATCCAAATTATCCATCTTCAAAAACCTTCCCCACGCCGCCAAAGCAATCTTGGTATCATCTTGTACTCTTGGCTCCAAAATCATTTTCCAGTTGTCGCCAGTAACAACTTCCGCTAGTTTTTTCTTATCATCTTCCGAAATTCCCGCGCTATCAGTAGCACTCGGTCTATAAGAAATCCAGATATATCCATGCTCTAGATTGTGTACCAACTGCTCATCTGGCAGCTGATTATCGTAAACGCCGCCTTTGGCAGGAGAGGACCAATGCGGCCCGGATGTCGGCGGATTGGAATTATAAGTGTTAACTGATGTTCCGGCATTAACGTGATTCCTGCCTACGATTTTAAATTCCTGCGTACCGGCAACAGGCGTAGAAACCGCTTGCGGTTTCGTTTCGTCAACCGGCGCTGTTGCGCCCTTTGAAAAAAACCACACCCCTACTCCCAAAATAATTACCGTCGGTACCAAGAACCAGACTATTAATGGAATTCTGTGCATATAAACAAAAGCTTAGATTTTACTGAACAACAATCGTACCTCGCTGGCTAGGACTAAGGTGATTATGATATGTGTATGTACCCGCTTTTGAAAAAGTGGCTGAACCGCTAGCGCCCGCGCCAATCGCCCCGATATTAAGTTCCGGGTATAGCGCATGTGTTGGGTGCGCGTCGGAATTTACCGAAATAGCCGAGCTGGAATTATTTATAAAAACCACTTTCTGTCCAATTTTGGCGGCGAGTGTGGCTGGCGCAAATCCGCTATCCGTATACGTCACAGTCGCCGCGTTTGCCGTGTCCATAGCAGATGATGAAGCGCTTTGGCTGGGACTGGTGCTCGTAGTAGTCTTGTACGAATTACAAGCAGCAAGCAGAAGTGCCGAGGTCAAAGCTATACCAACTAAACTTACTTTTTGAATATTCAAGATTGTCACCTCCTTTTACTTTACAAGTCACTTTATCAAAATGAAGCATCACTATCAACACTAAATTTTACCTCCACTGCCAAAAACCCCTATCTTCCCCTCAACCACAGCCGCCACAGCCGTCACTACATCCGGCGCCAATTTATAATAGACTTTTTCTGGTAAGTTCTCCAATAATTTCTCGCTCATGGCATCTGCAAATTCCGCCCGGATTTCGGTATTCACGTTAACCTTAACAATCCCACCAACCTTCACCGCTTCCCGAACCTGTTTTGCCCCTATTCCAGAACCGCCGTGCATAGAAAGAAAAGTATCAGGAAACGCCTTACGTATTTTAGCTAACAATTCAAAATCCAGATCCGGCTGATTTGGAAAAGTCCCGTGAACATTCCCAAAAACCGCTGCAAATATATCTATACCGGTCTCATTTACAAATTTCGCGGCGGCTTTGGGGTCGGTGTAAGATTTTTTTAAATTTTCAATGTCCAATTCCTCGCTGTGCACTTCACTTGAACCCGAAAATCTGTCGATTTCGCCTTCCACCAAAAGGTTTTTCGCATGGGCCGCAACCACTACCTTTTTTGCTTCTCTTACGTTCTCATCAAATGGAAGCTCGCTCCCGTCAAAATGCACGTCGTCAAAACCATTCTCAATTGCCGCCAGACAATTCTCAACATTTTTGGAATGGTCCAAGTTAAGAAGAACTGGAATCCCGTATTCTTCTCGGGCGTTTCCCACCAAATCTCTGATATTGGCAAGCCCGAAGTAGCCCACTTGCCCGGCAGAAAATTCCAGCATCACCGGAGATTTCATTTTCCGTCCTGCCTCACAAATGGCCCGCATTATGTCCAGATTATCAACATTAAATGCACCGATCGCGAAATTTTCTTCCCTAGCTTTTTGGAACCACTCACGAGCCGTCATTTTGCCCCTTTTTGTGCTCCGCGGTTTGATCACCCACAGGCCGCTTTATCTGTAAAATACGCTGTCTATTCGCAGAAAAGCTTTGCTTATAAATCCTAAGCCCGACAATGGTGTTAATAACTGCCATCGCAAAATAAGGAATCCAGTAAATCGATTTTACTGTTGCCGCCGCCCCGCCAAATTGAATACTTTCAACCAAAAAGACGGCCAAAATTGTGACTTCAAAAACCGAAACGAGTGTCGCAATCATCGAAGCTCTGATTTTGTCCAGATACCACAAAAAGGCAACCGGGCCAAACAGCATTAATCCAAAAATCATTCCATTAAAAAGTTCACCAGACAAAAGAAGTTCCCAAATAACTAAAAAGACTAAAATAAAAACAAGATTAGTTTTTAAAATTTTCCGCCTAGATAAAAGGTTTAATTTCATACTATTGGCTGTCTTCTATTTTTTATAGCCCCGCAGGTCCGATCTCCATCGGACCGAGGAGCGCAAGCGATTTATACCTTTTCCAAATCGCTTATCTTCTCAATCCTTCGCACGTGCCGTTCTTCATTTAAAAAATCAGTCGCCAGCCATAAATCAACGGCCGCTTTTGCTTCATCGTCACTTAAAAACCCGGCACCCAAAGAAAGCACATTGGCGCTGTTATGGATTTTGGAAAGCTTGATAATTTCCGGGTTTCCGCCGTAATAAACAACCGCCCTCACGCCTTTGGCCTTATTAGCCGCAAATGCCTCGCCTTGTCCGCTCCATCCAATTACAATTCCGAGTGAGCCCGGCTCTTCTCCTACTTTTTTAGCACATGGGTAAACAAAATCCGGGTAATCATCGTCCTTATCAAATTCATGAGCACCCATGTCCTCAACTTCCTCCCCTTTCGACTTCAAATGCTCGATTAGTGCCTTTTTTAATTCAAAACCAGCATGGTCGCTGGCAATGTAAATCTTCATGTATTTAGCTTAACGGTTTATTTCTGAAAGGTCAAAATCGGCGTCGCCAAGCCTGTCTCTGAATCCGGATATGTCCACTTTACCTTTCACCGCTGCAGTTATTGGCGAAACTTCACGGGTGTTATTGATAACCGTCGCCCCAACAACCCGCATCGCACCACCGATTGTTTTGACGTAAATCTGTGTCATTTTTCCGCTTTCAACCGACCCGCGGGTTATAACCTCATCGGCATATTCGCTGTCTGTCACCCCGATAAAAGTACACGCCCCGTCAAAGAAATTAATAGAGTAGGAAGAAGCCGTTTCAAAAACCGTCTTTTGCCCTGCCATATTCTTACCAACCGCATTTCCCTGGCTTGTAGCGTTGGCCCAATTACCAACAATATGCTGCCTTTCAAAAATTACGTCATGAAACTCGGCACAATCGCCGGCGGCATAAACATCCGGCAAATTCGTCTCCAAATATTCGTTCGTCATAATCGCCCGGCCGATTTTAATCCCGCAGTCGGAAAGCCATTCAAGGTCCGATTTAATTCCCACGCCGATTCCCACCACTTGTGCTTCAAATCGCTTACCGGACTTTGTTACGACAGCACCTACAGACCCCCTTGCCCCGCTAAGCCCATCGGGCGAAGTGGGGTCAAATTTTTCGACCTCTTCACCCGTCAAAACTTTTATCCCGTTTCTTTCCAAAACCGAAACTAAAACTTTACTTGAATTCTCGTCAAGTTTCCCAAACCAGAAATAGGGTTCCTTTACCAAAACCGTCACCTCACCTACTCCATTCATCTTAAAACAGCTGCAAAACTCCAACCCAATAAATCCGCCGCCGATAATCACTGCCTTTTGACTTTGGCTGGCCACTTTGATTATTTTGCCCGCGTCCTCAATCGTCCTCATGTACAAAATATTGGCTAGCGTCGCCCCCGGTGCTCCAAAAGGAATTACTTTCCCGCCAACAGCAATTAACAGTTTTTTGTATTGATAGACTTCTCTGTTGCTTGCCGTCAATTCATGTTTACTAACCTCTAAGTGCTGACCTCTAACCCCCTTCAAAAGGATAATATTCTTTTGAACATACCACTCGGGCTTTTTCAAAAAAACCTGGTCTCGATTCACCTTGTGGCGAATATAATGCGGAATTAAAACTCTGGAGTACTCTTCATGGGCTTCGTCTGTAATTATTGTTATCGACGCATCCGGATCAATGCCACGTATCACCTCAGCAGCAGTAGTTCCGGCGGCACTGCCACCAACTATCAAAAAATCTACAGATTTCATGGGTATTCTTGCTCGCCAGTTTCTTCGTCTACCAAAATTATCGCCTTCGTCGGGCAACTTTCGGCCGCCAGTTTAATGAGCTCCGGTGGATCGCCTTCACCTTTCATCACCACTGCTTTGTTTTCGCTGTCCAGCGCAAAAGTCTTCATCGCCAGCGCCACACAAGAAGCTGCGCCGATGCACAAATCCCGATCCACAGTAATTTTCCAACGTTTAGCCATAATTTTGAGTATCTCGAAAAATTATATCAGAGGAGCGCCTTTGGCACGGCGAGATAATTATCGAGCGTGACAATGCGACCTGCTGATATAAAATCAAATAATTAATTCCTACTCCCTATTTTCTTAATCGCCTCTAAAGATAAAAACGCACATTTAAGTCTCGCCGGCGCAACCGGTCCGCCAAGAAGTTCAAAAACTTTCTCCCCTGTAATTTTAGAGACTGCACTTACACTCTTACCTTTTATATTATCCGAAAGAATCGAAGCCGATGCAATCGAAATAGCACAACCAGAACCGGTGAAACTCACGTCTTTTACTGTTCGAGCTTGTCGAGAACTTCTCCCTGTCATTCTCGACTTGAGCGAGGATGACGAGAATGGTGAGAACTTAAAATAAAAAGTTAAGTTATCACCACAAAGCGGATTAATCTGCTCGACTACCAAATCTGCCCCGCGCATCTGCCCAAAGTTCTGCGGATTTTGCCAATGTTCTAATATCTCTTCACGATAAATATCCATATTTTTGACCTCTAACTTTTGACTTTTGCCTTAAATGAAAAGTCTTAATTACCTTCTCGACTCCTTCAATAAACTTATTTATCTCTTTCTTCGTGTTGTAAATATAAAAGCTGGCGCGAGCTGCCGACTCTATCCCCAAAAATTTCATGAGAGGCTGGGCGCAGTGGTGACCCGACCTTATGGCAACACCCTCGCTATCCAAAATCGACGCCACATCATGCGCATGCACCGGCCCCACGTTAAAAGAGATAACACCTGCCCTCTTTGTCATTCTGGCTTGTCCAGAATCGATTCTGGATGCGCTTCGCTTACCAGAATGACGTGGACCATAAACAGTCACTTCCGGAATCTCTGCCAATCTTTCCAGTGCATATTCAGTCAGTTCAATCTCATGTGCTCTCACGTTATCCATCCCAATCTTCTCCAAATACTCTACTGCCGCCATCAGCCCCACTGCCGCGGCAGCATCCGGCGTTCCCGCTTCAAACTTCCATGGCAACTCGTTCCAACTAGTCTCACGAAGCGTTACTTTAGAAATCATGTCTCCCCCAAACAAAAACGGCGGCATCTTCTCAAGTAACTCTCTCCTCCCCCACAAAACTCCAATCCCCATCGGCCCTAACATTTTATGTCCGGTAAAAACATAAAAATCACAGCCGATTTTAGAAATATCGACTTTCATATGTGGCACTGCTTGCGCGCCGTCGACGACAACTATTGCTTTGGATTTTTTCTTAACAATTTTGGTCAGACTCGCGACATCATTAATCGTCCCCAGCACATTGGAAACATGAAAAAACGTCACCAATTTTGTTCGAGATGTAATTGCTTTCTTAAACGCTACAAGATCAACCTCTCCGTTCTCATCTACCGGCACCACTTTTAAAACCGCACCGTTTTCTGCCGCTAGCTGCTGCCAAACCACAAAATTGGAATGATGTTCGGCCACCGTCAGCACGATCTCATCATTTTTAGAAATATTAATTCTTCCCCAACTGTAAGCAATCAGGTTTAAAGCCTCTGTCGCGTTCTTTACGAAGATAATTTCCCCTGCATCTTTCACTCCCACAAACTCCGCAATCTTTTTTCTTGCCAGCTCATACTCCTCTGTCGCTTCTTGCGAAAGGGCATGGACTCCGCGATGAACATTAGCATTATGTTTGGTGTAGTAATCCGCGATCGCATCCAGAACCACTTTCGGTTTCTGGCTCGTCGCCGCGTTGTCTAGATAAACCAGTAGTTTACCGTTTACTCTTCTGGATAATATTGGAAAATCTTTTCTAAACTTATTTGTCATTTGAAATTTGATATTGGAAATTAGAAATTACTGATCTTCGATCAGTACGTCTTCTCCTTCAACAAAAACCTGGTACGTCTTCAGATCCTCGACAGCTGGTGGCAGCAAAACTTTCCCGGTCCTGATATCAAATTTACTTCCATGACAATCACATTCTGTCTCGTAATTGTTAAGTTTCCCTCCGTCATAACTCAAATTGCATTCCTCGTGGGTGCAGATATCGGTTGTCGCAAACCACTCGTCTGTGTCGGTATGGTAAAGAGCCACCAAATTTTCACCGACTTTCACCTGCTTCACTTTTCCTTTTTCAACTTCGCTTTTTTTAGCTACTTTAACTTTGGCCATGAATTTTCTCCAGAATTGGATCTATAAACCCGCTAATTATCATCTTTTCTGACTGATCTCTTGTTAGCCCTCTGCTCATCAAATAAAAAATCATCTCTTCATCCACTTTTCCAATTGTTGCAGCGTGCCCGGCTTTAACTTCCTGCTCGTCAATCTCCAGTGCCGGAGTATCATCCCCCATTTTGGCGTCATCAAAAAGCAAAGCGTCGCTCCTCAAATACGCATCGGCTCCCTTTGCCCCTTTTTCAATTTTGACGTTGCCGCGGAAAGCAAAAGTTGACCTGTCTCGAAGAACCGACCGCACATTCACATTCGATTTTGTGTTCGGCGCGGCGTGGGTTATATACGCTTCCAAGCTTTTCTCATCGTTCCCTTTTCCCAACACAAGCCCAACCACTTCCACGCTGGCGTTTTCCCCAGCCAAAACAACTTCCAGCTTTTCGCTTTTCAAAAGCTCAAAGGAAATCAACTTCTTCTCGTCTTTTTTCAAAGTAATCATTCAAATCATCTCCGCCATTGCCCTATATCTTGTCCGTATTGCCTCGCTATCGTGCCCGCCAGCGACCCGAAATCCGTCGCTCAGTTCAATATAAGCCCGTCCCACAACTTCATGATTAAAACCATACTCATCACTAGGAAGAAAATTCTCGCCCAAAAACTCCATTTCTCGATTATTAATCTCCACAAATACAAAGTCGCTGCCCATGTAAACTGCCTTTTTAAATCTGCCGGAAACAACCGAAAATTGATCCTCTTCGGTATACGTCTGTTCCCTGCATACCAGCGGCCTAAACTTTAGTAATCCTGTTCGCCTTGCTTCCAAAACTTGATAAATAATACTGGCCGCCACTCGTTCTATCCTTACCTCTCGGTTCGGATCACCCCTGCCCTCTTTCAAAATATATTCAGCCTCTTTAAGTACATTTTCCTCACTAAAATCTCGCTCGTTCATCCCACACTCCCTTCCATATTTAATTGAATCAATCGATTAAGCTCCACTGCGTATTCAAGCGGCAGTTCTTTAACAATCGGCTCGATAAACCCGTTAACAATAAGAGATGTCGCCTCAAGTTCGCTCAAGCCTCGGCTCATTAGATAAAACAACTTCTCCGCATCAATCCGCGAAACGCTGGCCTCATGCCCTATTGTCACGTCATCTTCACTAACCTGCATTGTCGGGTAAGTATCGCTTCGGGATTTTTCGTCCAAAATCAGCGCGTCACAGCGCACATTACACTTAACACCGTTAGCGTTTTTAATAACTTTGACGAGTCCTCTATAAGAAGTCCTCCCCCCAAACGCGCTGACCGATTTGGAAATAATCTCACCGGTTGTCTCCGGCGCCAAAAACATCAGCTTTCCGCCGGCGTCCTGGTGCTGTCCTGCCCCCGCAAACGCCAAAGATAATATTTCTCCCCGCGCTTTCCTGCCGACCAAGTAACAGCTGGGGTATTTCATCGTAATCTTACTTCCAATATTCCCATCGACCCATTCCATCGTTCCCTCTTCTTCCACAAACGCCCGCTTGGTTACCAGGTTATAAACGTTAGAAGACCAATTCTGAATAGTTGTATAGCGACATCTAGCGCCTTTCTTAACAAAAATCTCTACAACCGCCGCGTGCAGTGAATCTGTCGTATAAGTCGGCGCCGTACAGCCCTCTACATAATGAACATAGGCTCCTTCGTCCACAATAATCAGCGTTCTTTCAAACTGGCCCATATTGGCCGCATTGATCCTAAAATAAGCTTGAAGTGGAATATCAACAGAAATTCCGGGCGGCACATAAACAAACGACCCTCCAGACCAAACAGCGGAGTTAAGTGCAGCGAATTTGTTATCTGCTGCCGGAATACTACGACCAAAATAGCTTTTTACAATATCCGGGTATTTCCTAAGCGCCGTATCCATATCCGTAAAAATCACACCCATGTCTTCCCATTTCTTCTGAAAAGAATGGTAAACGCTCTCCGATTCGTACTGCGCCGTCACCCCGGCCAAATAATTTTTCTCCGCTTCGGGGATTCCAATCGCGTCATAAGTATCTTTGATGTCTTTTGGCAAATCGTCCCATGAAGTTTTTTGCTTGTCTGTTGGCTTTATGTAGTAAAAAATATTGTCAAAATCGATTGTAGAAAGATCCGCTCCCCAAGTTGGCATCTTCTTCGCCCAGAAAATATCGTGGGCTTTTAACCTCAAATCACGCATCCACACCGGCTCGTTCTTCATCGAACTAATCTGCTCGACAACAGTTTTATTTAAACCTCGACGGGATTTAAAAAAATAGTTCTCCGGCTTGGAAAATCCGTATTGGTAATCGTTTACTGGGGCTATACCGTCTGCCATGCCTCGTATCCTTTCTCTTCAACCTTCTGCGCCAAACTCGCCTTACCAGATTTAATAATCTGCCCGTCGACCATTACATGCACAAAATCCGGCTTTAGATATTTAAGGATTCGCGCATAATGAGTGATTAGTATTACCGAAGATTTCGGATTATTTTTCTTAAAAGT
>OBEQ011201744.1_pt1 | contig 24978 bp, 16 predicted proteins | sample 1670901 | NCBI WGS metagenome assembly OBEQ01 (sample SAMEA104232315, study PRJEB22302) | groundwater metagenome | biome: forest; feature: aquifer; material: groundwater | place: USA | collected 2011-08-07 | depth 5.4 m | reverse complement strand
TGAGACAAAACCGACGGGAAAATATTTTTTGTTTAGCCTCAGCTAAGCCAAAAATATTTTCCCTAGGGTTTGGCCACATATGACGTTTTGGGCTGGAGTGTATATGGCAACAGGCTTATTGGACAAGTCTCCTTTTTGTTATCCTTGAACCCATCGTGTATACTTTGCGTACTTTTATCTTTCTTGATTATTTTTTTATGTTCTCACGTTCTTTATTTCGACGATCTGGGTGGACGCGCAGAGCGTTGTCATGGATGACGATTTTTTCAATGGTCCTGTCATATACGGCAGGGCTTTTTCAGTCGATCCCGTTTGCAAGAGCGGCTACGTTTGCTGTTGATGCTTCTGGTTTACCGAATGGCGCTTTCTCCGGCGCGCCGGTTCTTGGAAACTCGATTGCATCAGGAGGAAGATTCGCAATCGTGAAATTGGTGGTAACGGCAAATGGATCGACTACGGTGAGTTCGATTACAGCAAATTTTGCAGGTGCAGGATTCACCCGAACCGATCTTGCAGCGATTGCTGCGGCAACAAGCTCGGGGGTTGCCCTGTATAAAGACGATGGTTCGATGGTGGGATCATTTGATTTTAACGATCAAGTTGTTTCTCTTGCTGGCACACCAGATTGGACGGGAGCAACCAGCAACATCGTGCTGACACCAGCAGCACCGCTGACCGTTTCTACCTCACCACGAACATTTTTTGTGGCGTTCCAAACATCGGCGAGCGTGTCTGATGCAGATCGTATCAATGTCACCATTCCTGTTAATAGTGTGATCTTGGCGGATGCAACAACGGGTCCGGCAACGGCGTTTGTCTCAAATGATTATCGGGTTGATGCCACGCCACCTGTGCTCACGGCTTGTCATGCGTTTGTTGGGAGTCCAACCGTGACCGTTCGATTTAGCGAGCCTGTGCAGCGACATTTTTCGTTGGGAGGAGGTGCGCTGGTGGCTGCATCTCTTGCCTACACGCACGGTGGTGGTGCGCAAACCGTCTCTTCTGTGGCGCACACACCGGGCCAAGATTTTGCCACGATTACGTTGAGTGGAAACGTGACAGCGGGGGATCTGGATGGATCGCCCTCGACCTGTGCGGCGGTTGTCACGCAAATCAGCGATATGGCAGGCAATATGATGGGGACAGGATCTATCCCTCTTTCAAGCCCATTAGGAATTACAACACCATTTATTCCGGCAGCAACAGCCGGCACAACCTATGCTTCCGGTGCTCCACTCGCGACATTCGCGGCGAGTGGTGGGGCTGGTGGATATGTGTTTACGACGGTTGATCCTGCCTCCACCAATACCCTTGCGGGGATAGGCCTTTCCTTGGTCGCAGATGGGAAATTGACAGGGACGATTGGTGCCGGCGTATCTGGAAGTTTTAGTTTCGCGGTTCGAGTCACGGACTCAGGAAGCGGGACGATCACCCGTTCATACACGGTGAATGTGGGTGGATCCGGCGGAAGCGTTCCTGGTATCACCTCGGTTTCTCCTCCGGGTGGTGCACAAAATGTGGCGACCACGATCGCCATCACAGGGTCAAATACCTCCTTTGCAGGAGGAAGCGTCGTTGAGATTCTTGCTCCGCCTGGATTCAGTGGGACGCACGGCATCACCGTTGGTTCACCTGTTGTGACGGATGCAACCCATATTTCAGCCCCCATCACGGTTGCCTCTGGAGCGACGGCTGGTTCTCGCGATGTGCGCATTACAACCGGTGGGCAAGTGGTGACGCTTCCTGGTGGATTTTCCGTGTTTGCGAGCGGTGGTTCTGGGCTCACGCTTCAGCTGCCAACCGATGCAGCAACGAACGTTCCTATTCCTCCAACCTTTACCTTTGCACAAAGTAGCAATGGAGCAGCGCAGACGTATGTCGTTCAATTAAAATCCAGCTCGAGCCCTTCTGCTGTGGCTATCTGGCGATATGCATTTCCAAAAACCATTGATCCTGCGACGGGCCACTGCAACAGCACGCAATGTAATGTGCGTCATGGGGAAGGACGTTTTCGGACGATCCCAGGTATCGGTCAACCTACCTTTGTCCCCCTTGCTCCAAATACCACGTACTACTGGCAAGTATTAACATATACGGCAAATACAGCAACGGTGGATCCAGACGGGACAACGGCGTTGGAAACAAGTCCGCTGCAGTCGTTCACCACGGTTTCAAGTCTTACAGACACAGTGCCTCCGCAGATCATGCATCGTTCTCTTTTTTCTGCGCGATCTGCTGCAGCCTTGAATGTATTTGCTCGTATCTTTGACAATATCGCTACGGTTTCTACATCGCCTGCTCTTTCTGTTTCGCTGTTACATTGTCAAGGAAGTGGATGTACGCCGGGAACGGTTGTGGCAGGGACATCTGTCGGGAATGGATACTATCGCTTCACGATTCCAAATGCTGGTGACGGGATCTCGAGCTCGGTTGGTGTGACCACGCGCTATTTGCTTCGAGCGACCGACGGATTCAACACAGCGTCCTTTCCTTCTGGTGGTGTGACGTTGGTTTCTGCTGCTGCCGGAGCGGCGACGATCACTGGGAGCGTCTTTGATTCCGCCGGAACCTGTGCAGCGGGCGTCCAAGGAGCGACGGTGTTTATCGAGGGAACGGGCCTTTTTACAACGACCGATGGAAGCTGTGCTTTTACTCTCGCCTCTGTTCCCGCTGGAACATACGATTTGGTTGCGGTGAAAGATGGTTTCGGTGAACGTCGATTAGAGGGGATCCCGACGGGAGCATCTTCTTTGGCCTTGCGATTGGGTGCAGCCGGAGCGATTGGAGGGATCGGCGGAGACACAATGCGTCCACGAGTACGGACTACCTGTCCACTGGATGGATCCAGAAGCCTTCCTGGGAATGATTCTAACTTTAAAATGTGTTTGGTGTTTGATAAGTCGATGAGTGAGAGTACGATCAACGCAACGGGGGCCTTGTTAGTGCAGGACATTAGCACCGGTTCGGCCGTAGACATTACCTCGCGTGGAACATGGACGTACTATCCAAGTGCTCCCGCAATTCCCGGGGTGCCACCACAGGCGAACATGGCGGTATTTACGCTCAGTGGTTCGAATATTCTTGGAGAAAACAAGACCATCGCTGTCGTCGTAGGTTCTGGGGTGATGGATACGGCGGGGAACGCTGTACAAGGGAATCAACCAGATGGGAGCTATGCGTTTAGCTTTACGACAGGGGCGACATTTACTGGTGGAGGGGGAGCTTCTTTTGGAAGCGGCTCTACCGGGATTCCGCCTCGTGTGATGGGTTCGACACCACCACCGGGTAGTTCCGGTATTCCGCTCAATACGCGGATCGTCCTCAACTTTTCTGATCCGATGGCCGACGATCAGGCGGGGACGTATCTTTTGAAGAATTTTATCAAAGTGTTTCCGGCGGCGGATACATCTGAAACATCTGTCGTTTCTACGGCGAGTCTTGATACAACAAAACGTATTGCAACGGTTGTGCTTACGGGCTCCTTGACGGCGAGCACCGGATATCGACTCAAGGTCCTTGGAGGGGCAAAAGGTTCGACAGGGATAACACTTGGGCCCCCTGGAACGGGCAGCGTGGCCGTATATACCGCCGATTTTCGGAGTGGTACTGCCTCTGATACATCCGCTCCAACGGTTGTTGCAAGCTTTCCACAAGATGCGGCGACGGGGGTGAGTGTGAACGTGGGCACGGTCAGCGCCTCCTTTAATGCGGCACTTGATCCGAGCACGATCACGGATAGTAATGTGTATCTTTCCATTGGTTCCAGTGTCATCAATGCAACGCTTGAGTATCGTCCGATGGAGCGTCGTATCGTGATCACTCCTCGGACCGCTCTTACGCCAAACGCAACGTACACACTCAACATCACCACGTCTGTTCAAGGAGCGAACGGTGTTGCCTTGGCGACGGCGATCACAAAAACGTTTACAACGGGTGCGGCCATCACAGCAGCGCCACAAATCACCATGATGAATGTGGATGATCACGCGATTGCTATCACTTTTTCTGCCCCCATGTTGAGTGCGTCTGCACTTGATACCATCAACCGATCTCGCAGTGTCACCAACCCACTGGTGTACGATGTGATCAAGTATGGCGTGGCTGGGTTTAACCCTGGCGCCGCTGGCACAGTCGTGAGTTTAGCCGGCGCTCGAATCAATTGGGATGCCCTCAATAACACGGTGCTCATCGAGGGGGTCGACCTTACAGCGGCTCGCGGCCAAGAGCTCTTCCTTTCCATGGATACAAGTGGAGCGAATCAAGCTCGTGATATTTCTGGTAATAACATTGCGGCTGCAAGCGCCTTGGTTCGTGCCACGGTTCGTAGCAGTGTCCTTACAGGAGGAGCGCTTATTCCTGGCGCATTAGCTACAAGCGCTTTTGGAACCGCCGGTTCATTTGTGCCGTCGAGTTTTTCAACGGGCACCTATGGATTCGTTCGGTCTTTTGAGATGCGACCAACCGTCGCGATGGTTTCTCAAGCGAGCAAATATTTTGTCCACCTTCCTATTTCCCGACAGATTCCTGCAGGCGGCAAGATTGTCTTTACCTTTCCTGCTGGGTTTACCTTGTCTGGCGTCAAACAAGATCTCGCGAGTCCAAACAAGGCGGATTGGAACGGTCCTGCTGCCGGAGCGATTACGTTTGCGTGTCTTACGAACGTTGCTGGAGGCAAATCTTGCGCCGGTGGAGCCACAATTGTCGGTGATGATACGGGAGAGAGCACGCGAGCAGCCGTCGTCGATGACGGTGTGTTAAGCGATGGAACACGTACCGTCACGATCTTTCTCTCTGCAGCAACAAATGCGAATGACTTCTTAAATATCGATTTAGATGGAATCGTGAATTCGGCAACGCCTCTTGATTTTACGACGGCTGGATACACGATTACCGCGACCACCTTTGATGCGTCCACGGTGCTCGAAACGATGACTTCACAACCATTCTTCTTGCAATCTGCGGGCGTGGCCTCTCTTGGAGGAACAATCACGATGCCGGCAAACGATCAAACCTGCACGATCAATGTCTATGCTGATTCTCCGATTACGGGTCATCGTGAAACGACGGCGAGCTTTACTGGTGCGGCAACAGCGAGCTACACGTTTAGTGGTCTTTCAAATGGGGACGTGATGGTGAGCACCGACCGTTCGATTACCTGCGGATCTGGTGGGAGTGCACGCGATTATGTAGGCAAATCGAATCCAGATCATGTGAATGTATCTGGTGCGACCACATATAACTTTAGTTTGCCCAGTGCATTAACAGGTGATGTCACGGTGAGCTTTGTGATTACGGGGACGATCGGGGAGCGATTGGACGTAGGTATTGGTTCTCAAAACAATTTTCAGGTGAAACAAGTGACGCTTGTCTCAAACCCACAAACAGTCACGATTAAGGCAAATAATGGCACGCGCGGCTTTATGATGGTTGGTCCGCAGGTGACCCCAGGCTCTCCTCCTATCACGCCAACCTATGTCATGCCTCGTCCAAAGAATATTGAAATAGACGCGGGAAGCTGTCGTATTGATGGCATTTCTGGCTGTTCGGCGAGTTTTGATCTTGCCGCGGCGAGCAAGACGATCAAGGGCGTTGTTAAAGATGCGGCAGGCTTGCTCATGGCCAACACCGAGGTGTTTGCCTATGCCCAAGGTGGTGCAGGTACTCGTACACAAACAGGCGTTGATGGAACGTTTGTGCTGAATGTAGGAGAGGGAAGCTACATTGTTGGGGCTAATGCCCAAGGCGCCCAAAGTCGTCAGGTGCCTGTGGTTGTTTCTTCGGCCGCTTCTTCCTATCTCTTTATCGATGGAGCCGTGGCTGGAATCACCCCTGCTGCTGCGGTCACAGGTTTTGTGCTCAGAGTTGCGAGACAAGCTTGTACGATCTCTGGAAAAGTGACGGACGGGACAAATATCGTTCAGAACGCCGGTGTGTTTGCTCGTCCAATTTCTGGGATTGGTGGGGTAAACGCGATGACGGATTCTGCGGGCGCCTACACGCTCTATGTTGGATGCACCGGAAGCTATGACGTAAGAGCTTTTGCCCCAGGATATGGAGAAATGTCGAGTCAAACGGTAGTGATGGCGGGGGCGAGTCAATCATCTATCAACTTTTCACCAAGTTTAACGGGAACATTCTTCACGGTGAGTGGTCGTGTGTATAAAGATGCAAACGGCAACAGCGCCCACAACAGCGGGGAAGAGATTCAGGGCGCGTTTGTCCGCATAAGCAACGGCACTTCATTTAACGAGGTTGTTTCTGACGCCAGCGGAAACTACAGTGTTCGAGTAAGTGCCGGGAGTGGCTTCATAGTTCGGGCCTTCTTGCCGGGCGTTGGAGACACCCCTCCACTGGCTGCCTTTACGGTGAGTGCGGATGTCACAGGGAAAGATGTGTCGATTGGCAACACAAACACGATCACGATCGTGTCACCACTCCCCCTTATCGAAGGGTTTGTGGATGCGCTCACGACAAGTGGTATTGGCTCGCATGCCCAATTCTCAAACACAACCTCTGTGACGATGACACTGCCAAATGGAAGTTATCAAATTCATCTTGCCGTGCCCGGAGCGAATCTCACGGCTTCGAGCTTGGCTCCGCGTGCAGGAACGGTTTACAGCGCAACGACCGGTGTGCTCACCGTTGATGGGAACGAGGTATTGGATATTACCTTGCCGACGCTACGAACTATTTCTGGCACCGTGACCGATGGTTCGGCTGGTATCAATGGGGCGTGGGTACAGATCGTCCAGCCGAGTAGTGGGGTAAACGTTGGCGTCATAACAGACGCAACGGGTGCCTATTCACTTAGCATTCCAAATGGAAGCTACACATTGAACGCAACAAAGGCCGGGTATTTTGGGACGCCTGTCGCCCTTACGGTAACCGCAAACGCAAGTGTCACTCTTACGCTCGCTCAATCATCGCTCAGCATCTCTGGTCAGATTCTGATCGGATCTGCTGGAGCGGCGAATGCGTATGTCCATGCAGAAAAGCAGGGTGGTGGGTTTGCTGGAACCCAGGCGGATGCTTCTGGAAATTACGTCCTCCCTGTAACGGCCGGTAATTGGCGTGTTTTTGCCACGGCACAGGGATACCAAGAGGTTGCCCTTGCCAGCAATCCCGTCACGATCGTTGCAACTTCGGCGACCGGTAAAAACATTACGCTTGCAACAACCTTTGCGCTCAATCCGCCAGGCTCACAACCAATAGAAACAGACAATGGTGGCACGGTGGAGGACGCAACAGCCGGCGTGCGTCTCGTGATTCCGGCCAATGCGCTCAGCTCTGATGGATCTGCCGCGATCGTGAGTTACTCCGAAACTAACAGCACTCCAGATGCTCCTGGAGCACACGCCTTACCAGGCTTCGAGTTTACGGCCCAAACATCAGACGGCGCCGCACTCACTAATTTCAACGATGACATCACGATTCAGCTTGATTATACCCCCGCCGAGCTTGCCGCGCAGACAGCTGCCGATGGTTCTGCGATCGATACGCTAGCAGAAGCTCGTGCCATCCAAGTTGGTGCGTATAATCCTGTCACGCTTGCGTGGGACACGAGTCCCACCACGATGAGCTGTTTGGCGGCGGATGGATCGAACATCGTGAGCCCTGCTTCCATCGCAGATTGTGTGGAGGTTCGTTACAGCATTGTCACAGATCACTTTTCGCTTTACGCACCAATTGTAGCAACGGATGTTGGGGCTCCTGTCACCCCATCTGGTTTAGCGGGGAGCGCGCTTAGCACCGCGTCGATTAGTCTTTCTTGGACACTCACAAGCGGAGCTACAAGTTACGACATTTATCGCAGTGATGCGTCTGCTGGTACCTATACGCGTCTTGGGAGTGAACCAACCGTTTCGTCTGGTTCCACGGTCACCTATACAGATTCCGGCTTATCTGCCGGTACAACGTACTTCTATAAAATCACCTCGTTGAATGGGTCTGGTGAATCGGCGGCTTCAACCGCCGTGTCTGCAGCGACGCAATCTGCGCCCGCATCGAGTTCTGGCGGAGGTGGTGGGGGAGCAGCAAGCAGTATTACGACGACGAGTCCTTCGATCACTCCAACGCCTTTACCGGTCTCAAGTTCGGCGCCCGTTGTCGTGCCACTCGCGACGTCTCCCGTTGTTCAGATTGTCCCATCTGTTTCTGTTACAACGGCCCCTTCTGCCCCACGCGCCGTGAATCCACCTACGTTGAATCCATTGCAGGTCACAGGACTTGTTGTGGGCCAGGTGTTTGCCCCTCGTGCCGCTGTGAGCTTTAACTATCGATATGTGAACGCGAGCAACGCACCACAATCTCTGCAGATTACACGTCAAATCCTAGATGCCCGTGGTCGTGTGGTTAAAACTTCACGAGCACAAGGGGCGGTGAAAGCAGGTGCTGGACTCATGGTTCGCGTGCAAGAACCGTTGTCTGCCACATTTGTCCCAGGTCGTTATACGATGCGTCTTGTGGTTAAGAACGCGAAGGGTGGAGCTATATTGCAACGACAAGACGTCTCATTTGAGATCGCGAAGCCCGCGAAGAAGATAAAAGCGAAAAAATAAGAGTTCACAGAGGATGACGATATAAAAATCCCTGCTCATCGAGCGGGGATTTTGATCTTATCTGGTCGTAAGCTCCTTTTTGAACGTCGAGCCATTTATTCTTTCCAAGGTGCTGATCGTGAGAACAGCGGATGGATTGGAGGTGTATTGCAACGTGACACGATCACCAAATCTTTGTTGTAGTGGCGTGAGGAATTCATCTCCCCAGGATGGAGAGAACGTGCTAATTCCTTCGAATTCCACCAGTATATTTTCATGATCTTTGACTTGCGTTAAGGTTGGGAGGAACGCTGCGTACGCTTCTCGACCAGCCTGTCGTGAGATGAGAACCGTGCCAAATTTTACGAGATGAATGGTCATAGAGATTAAAAGGTGATGAGTGCGAGCGATCCTTGAATAAGTGTGTCTATTTTTTTGATAGTAAACTCTGGTTGATTTTTGCGGATGTCGAACATCGTATCACCAGATTGAAAGGTGAGATTTGCATGAGCGAGCATGAGCGCATCTCTGACGTACTTGAGCCCATTGCCGCGATGTTCGGATACTCTACTTGTGAGGATCTCTGTGAAGGCGACACGCAAAGCCTCTTCGTGCGTTTGTAAACTTGGTCGAATAGAACGCAAGGTAGCTAAAATACCTACGCCTCGATCCGCCAGAACAATCATTCGTTTTCCTAAATCATAGGCAAAAAATGTGCCTGGCATATCTGGCCAATTACCAAGGTTATGATCAAAGGAGTTATTACCGATTTCTCCTGCGGCAGAAGATATGAGTGAACCAATATCTTGCCATGAAGCGTGCGTGTCTATTTCGTGGGCCATTTTTTCATGTCGTGCTTTAAAATGGTCGCTTGTTGAACAGTAAAAATCCGGAGCGATGAGGTCTGGTGTTCCAGGAGCTACCCATTCTTGCGCAAGACGAAAAATGCCCTTGGTACGTTTTCCGAGGTCGGATAGGCCGTAATAGCGATGTTTTCCTGGAGAAATAAAGGTTGCCTTAAAGGTTCCGTCGTTATCCCAGCGACGTAGCGTGGATTCCGTTACGCCAAGGTAGCGAGACGCTTCTTTGACGGAGAGCATGTTTTTTTGTGAAACATCCATATGTATGAAAATTATACAAAATTATACAAATATGTCAAATCTATATAAATCTATACATTTTCTTCCAATCTGTACACGGCTGTCTCACAGATCTCCTCTGGACAAAAACCCATTTTTATGGTTTACTACGCGAGTTCTGAAGAAGCTGAGCTTGTTCCAGTCGCCTTTGGATCATTTCAATCAGGACATTTGTTTCTTGTCGCCGTCTCCATCGAAACGACGCTAAACAACAAATGTCCTCCGCTTTCAAGCGGTCTATTTTACCGGCCATCGGATTTTGATCCGTTTGGTCGATTCTCGTTATGACAACTCAACCGTCTACACCTGCCACTCCTACGAGTCCGATTTTTTTTGGTCTCGGTCTTGCTCCAGGACTTCTTGAAGCCCTTAGTCGTGAAAAGATTCATACACCAACCCCTATCCAAGCACGGGCGATTCCGCTTGCGCTTCAAGGAAACGACGTTGTTGGTATTGCGCAAACAGGAACGGGCAAAACCCTCGCGTTTGGGTTGCCTATGATTCAGCGATTAGCTCAAACCAAAGGTCAGGGCTTGGTTTTGCTTCCTACACGTGAACTTGCCCTTCAGGTGGAAGAGAATCTTCGCAGGATTGGTCGTGGCGTTGGGCTGCGTACTGTTGTCTTGATTGGTGGCGCCCCTATGGGTCCGCAGATGTCTGGTCTGCGTGCTAAGCCACATGTCATCATCGCAACTCCTGGTCGTTTGGTTGATCATCTTGAACGTAAAACGGCTGATCTTAGTCATGTGTGTGTCCTTGTGCTGGATGAAGCAGATCGCATGCTCGATATGGGATTTGCGCCTCAACTCAATACGATTCTTGCCCGCGTTCCAAAAGAACGTCAGACAATGCTTTTTTCCGCAACCATGCCTCCAGAGATCACCAAGATGGCGGCAACACACATGCGTCAACCGTTGCGTATTGAAATCGCTCCTCAAGGAACGACCGCTGATCGTGTGCAGCAAGAGCTGTTTATGGTTCGTAAAGAGGATAAGGTGCGTTTATTGAGTCATCTTTTGACCGAAGTACACGGCTCCGTTCTTGTTTTTTCTCGGACGCGTCATGGAGCTAAACGCATAACAAAAGATGTTCGTGCTATGAAGCATGCTGCCGCGGAGATTCACTCTGATCGTTCCCTTAGCCAACGTCGTGAAGCACTCGAAGGGTTTCGTTCTGGTAAATATCGGGTGCTGATTGCAACGGATATTGCGGCGCGCGGGATCGACGTCAAAGGAATTGAGCTTGTGATCAACTTTGATCTTCCAGATGATGCACAGGATTATGTTCATCGCATCGGTCGAACGGGTCGTGCTGGTTTGACAGGTCGTGCCATCTCTTTTGCAACTCCAGAACAACGGGCAGATGTTCGTATTATTGAGCGATTAATCCGTGCCGCTATTCCTCAAAAAACTCTTCCTACAACGCTTCCTCCCGCTCCACCACGACCAGCGTTTGAAGCGCCGGAACGAGAGGAACGAAGCAACAAGCCCGTGCACCGTTCGTATCGCAGTCGAGGCGCTATGTCGTTTACTCCCGGAGGATCAGGTGCTGCAGCATCCTCTCCCTACGGTCGTAGCCGACCATCCTCACCATCGTATGGTCACGGGGGAGGTCATGGACCGCGCGGAGCAAGAACGCCACGAGGTCGAAGATAACTCTCCCGATGAAGGGTAAAACACGTCTCGCAAAACCACGAGGCGTGTTTTTGTTTTGCTCACACTGTATCGTGAGTGGTGTGCATCGATCCTTCCTCCATGGTATTCTCTCTGGAGAGGATCTTGGGACGGGTATATTTTTATTTTCTTCGCTTCTATATGGCTCAAATACAGAAAAAATATCCTGGGACAAAACAGGCACGACTTCAGAGGGCTACTGTGTTAAAGCAGATCATACAAGAAGCAAGGGCTCGTCTTAGGAATCTGAGCGTATATGTGAAGTAGAGGAGTACCATTCTTATGAGTCTCGCATTCTCACCAGAGCTTAGAGCGGTGTTAACTAAACGCGTTGTTGGAAAGCCCAAAGAAATACGCAAGGGCATTACAAGCGAGATTCGAGGGGAGTCGTCTCGTTATTACGAGCGTGACCGACTACGACAGCTAGAAGCTCAACTTATCGAAGCGGATGGAGCTCTTTCAATACTTGCAGAGGAGGCCGATGTTCTAGAGAAAAGTATTGGAGGCTTATCAGATGCAGCGTTTGAGCAAGAAATAGGGAGATTAGAGAAAGGAGCAGAAAAGCTTCTCAATCGCATCAAAAGATACTCCGATACCGAAGGAAAGGAGCGTCGTTTTTGTCGTAACTTTGTTCATGTTGATGAGGTGTATAATATAGAAACATTTTTTGAGCACTGGGCACAACATTGGATTCCAAGAAAGGAGGATATCGCGAGAATAGTGGGGCTAGCGAGTAGTATGCATGAACAACTCGTTCACGCTGGAATAAAGAAGGCTGATGAGCCTATCAGAATTCTTGAGGTTGGCGGATCGACGGGATTCTTAGCTCAACTTATCTTGCGTCACGTCAAAGAATCTGGGATATCGAGTGAGCGATTCAGGATAGACGTGGTAGATCCGGACGCTGATTCTGTTCAAAAGGCCGCTGCAGCTTACGAAACAGATCCGGAGCTTCACTTTTCTGTAAAGGATGCAGCACAACACGCGGAGGAAGTTCACGCAGGAGATCCTGGCGTATCTAAATTCCTTCGGGAACGTACGCAGCTTACCCAGGAGTGGAAAGAACGTTTCGCGTTCCTCGCGCGTCTTGGGACTATCGTAGAAGAAGACACAGAGAATGCGGCGAGTGACGATTTGTACTCGGTGATCACCAAATCTGTTTGTGATAACATCACGGCTTCGGTGGTTCCTGATAGAACAAGCATAAAAACCTTAGGAGACCTGGGCTCTTGGTTGTACGACGTGGAGCAACAGTTAAAGGAAGAAATGAATCAAGAGCTTGACGGGGCGAACAGCAAGGTGGAAAAAGCTTTGTTGGGTAAGCGTCCCGACTATGATTTGGTGCTCAACTCGTGGATGCCGCCCGGCATAGATTTTACTCGTGATATTAGGGCGGCGAATGGAGCGGCGGTTCTTTATACGATGGAGCGTTTGGGCGCTACGGGGATACAGCCTACCGCGGATTATCGAAGTGATCCAAAGGAACCTGGCGAAGAGGCGAGCTATGGTCCTGGGCATATGTACGAGATGTACGGTATCTGGGTCGGACCAGGAACTCCTGAAGCGAAGGCAAAAATTTCAGGCAAACCTAGTCCATGGGGTACGCCAGATGCTTCCAACGGCTTTATTGTTGAAGTCAGAAAAGGATGTCCGACGCCTGTAATTCCAGAGCATGCGACTGGATTAACAAAGTATCCATGGGAAAAAGACGTTCAGCAAGTCTATAAAATTAGTGATAAAGTAGCCTACTTTAAGGCCGCAGAAGATCCTGGCGCAAATTTCCATCAACTCATGGAGGAAGTTGTCAACCCTCTCTGAGAGAATGAGGAGGAGAGAAAAATCTCGATGAAAAGGTGAGATTGATGCTATAATCTACGCATGCGTTTTTGGCTCGTTCTTTTTGCGGTGATTGTCTGTCTTTTTGTTCGTCTATTTTTTGGAGTGGTTGGAGATGCTTCCGCATTCATCCTGTTGTTTTTTGCCATCATGTGGCAGGGATACGTGGCGTTGCAAGTGTTGGTGCGTCGAGAATGGGATGTGGATATTATTGCCCTTTTAGCGATGGTCGGAGCACTTTTTTTGCATGCGTGGTGGGCGGGTTTGGTGATTGTATTCATGCTCGTGACCGGCGAATGGTTGGAGATGTGTGCGTTTGCTCGAGCACGTTCGGAGCTTCGTGCACTTTTGGCACGCGCACCAACCATGGCTCATGTAAAAGTAGGGAGCGCTTTTCGAGACGTACCCGTTCAACAATTGATCCCTGGACAGATGTTGATCGTAAAACCGGGGGAGATTATTCCGGCAGATAGCCTTGTCGTGACCGGGGTTTCCTGTGTTGATGCGAGTCATCTCACCGGAGAGCCCTTGCCCTATGATGTTGGTCGCCATGACAGGGTGTTGGCAGGAAGCATCAATCAAAGTGCTGTTTTGACCGTGCGTGTATCGGTAAAAGCGAGCGAGAGTCAGTATCAACGCTTGCAAGCACTGGTTACCGAAGCACAGGCACAAAAAGCTCCGCTTGTGCGACTTGCAGATCGTTTTAGTGGATGGTTCACCTTGCTTGCCTTTGCGATGGCGGGGCTCGCTTGGATCCTATCTGGTGATCCGTCTCGAGCCCTTGCCGTGCTTGTTGTTGCTACACCGTGCCCACTCATCTTAGCGACCCCTGTCGCGTTTCTCTCGGGGATGAATCGAGCGTTTGCTCGTGGGATCATCGTCAAGCACGGTGGCGCGCTGGAGTTATTGGCACGAGCACGTACCGTTGTTTTTGATAAAACAGGAACGCTCACATTTGGGATGCCAAAAATCCGTCGTGTGATAAGTGCCCATCTTCGTGAGCACGAGGTGATTCGACTTGCAGCCTCACTTGATCAAGGATCAACCCATATTTTGGCACGTGCCCTCATCGAATACGCTCGAGATCAGAAGATCGCCTTGCATTTTCCTACGCAGTTTCGAGAATATGTAGGTCAAGGTGTTGTGGGTTTTATAGAGCAACATCGTTTTACGTTTGGTCGCTTATCCTTTTTGCAAGAGCAAGGAGTCCGTGTTCCGGCACATGTCCATGGAACACACGAACGAAACCAACGACGTGGTGAGCGTTCCGTCTATCTTGCCCGTGGAACATCCTTGATTGCTACGATCATTTTTTCGGATGTATTGCGACCTGGATTACGTGCCTTTTTTGATCGATTGCGCGCGAGAGGAATTCGTCACGTGGCGCTTGTGACCGGTGATCGTAAAGGATCGGCGGATCGTGTTGCTCGCGCCATCGGTATCGAAGAGGTTCACCCCGAGTGTTTACCCGAAGACAAACTCGAAATCATTCGTCGTGCACATCGCATGCCAAAACCCATTGTCATGGTAGGGGACGGGGTCAACGATGCTCCAGCCTTGGCAGCGGCGGATGTGGGGGTGACCCTCATGGGAGGGGTCGGAGAAGGGGCATCCTCGGAAGCGGCGGATGTGGTGATGATGACGGATGATATTACCAGGTTTGAAGAGCTTCTACAGATTTCTAGACGAACGGTCGGAGTAGCAAAAACGGGTATGTTTGTTGGAATGGGGCTTAGCTTTGGCTTGATGGTTCTGGCTCTTGTGGGTTTGATTCAGCCATTTGCTGGAGCGTGGCTCCAAGAGCTCGTCGATGTCACTGTGATCCTTCAGGCTCTTCGTGCACGTCGGGCGTAGGATGTATTTCATCTCCCCCTACCCCTTGATGATCTGCCAGAGACGAAAACGATAGAGGAGGTTGCGAATAAAGGGAGCGAATCGGCTGTGGATGGAGAAAAACTTGAGATCCAGAAATCCACTTTTTCCCATCGTTAAAATATTGCCTCGCGAAGCGTAATAGAAAGGGATGAGTGGTTGATGCGCAAGAGTACGGAGCACATTTTCACTCAATGTTTTTGACATTTGTACGGCTGTTTGTGCGTTTTTTGGGATGATCATGTTGCCTTCACGGTACAAAACCACGTCACCGGCACCAAAGATATTTGGGGCGATCTTTAGTGTGCTGTCCACAGGAAGATAGCCTGCGCGATCGGTATGGATCTTTGGAGCAAGGTCGATCACGCTTGGTTCGATGCCAGCGGTCCACAATACGCAGCCGGTCTCAAGTATCCCTTGAGCCGTTGTGAGAGAGCCAAGACTGATGGCGCTGACGGCTGCCCCTGTCCGAACGGTTATCCCTTGAGCAGCAAGAAGGCGGCGTGTGTGTGCGACAAGCGTTGCGGGAAACCCAGGTAAGATTTCTGGACCAGCCTGCAGGAGTGTCCAGGAGAGGTGTTCGATGAGTTTCGGATAACGCTCTTTGGAGCGTGCTTCCACCATCAGTTTCAGCGCACAGATAGCTTCGACGCCGCTCGGACCTGCGCCAACCGTCACGAATGATAAAAGACGCTGACGCGTTTCGGGAGAGGCGCTATGGGCCGCTTCCTCGAGAACACGTTCTACGTGATCGTGAACATGACGAACGTCTTCCTCTGATTTCAAAGGCAACGCATATTCATGAGTACCTGGAATAGCATAAAAACAGGGCTTTGCTCCTTGGCAGAGGACGAGGATATCAAAGATGAGCGTTTCTGTGCGGGTTTTGGATGTTGGAACGGTGTAGGTTACCGCTCGCGTGTTGCGATCAACGGCTGTGACGTGACCCTGGATAAAGGTGAATCCATCGCGTAGAGCTATCTCACGAAGGTCCGCTCGCACGTATGCACGTGGGTACCTTGGATTTTGCAACACATCGATGAGTCGTGGAGTAAAAAGAAACTGATCTTTGCTATCGAGGAGCGTGATTTTGGTATCACGAGGCAAACGTTTTTGTAGACGGCGAGCGGTCGAAAGTCCTACGAATCCGGCTCCGATAACAACGATGTGGGACATACTTACACGCGTTGTTTTTCTGTAGCGTACCGTTTCATCGTATCTTCGAGCGCTTCTTGAATGGGGCGCATTTTTATCCCAAGCGCGGCGAGTCGAAGAGATTGTAGAATACAGTTAGAGCGTTGTTTTGTGGTGAGACCGCGCTCCACGAGCGTTTTGTCTTCAATCCACGTATTGGTGTGAGAAGGATCGACGTACATCTCGTAGAGAGCGATCAAATCTTTGTGACGCATCGTGCCTTCGTTGACGACGTGGAAAATGCCCTCGCCTTTTTTTTCTATGAGTGCACGAGAGGCAGACATGAGATCTTCGACCACGCTCACGCTGTTTTCTACGTCGATCACCTGAGGATACGCTGCTAATTTATCGATAAGATTGCGAGGATTCGGCGTCCAGTCGATAGGCATACGTAAACGAGCGATACCCACACCGGAAAGTTTTGAAAGAACAAGATCGGTTGCATATTTTGTGCGTGTATAAAAGGCACTTGGATTGGCAAAATCATCTTCTGTCCACCCGTTTGGATCGGGGGATGGCCCGTAAAAAATACATCCAGAACCAAGATGAAGGAGGTAAATGTTCTGAGCACGACATTCCTCGGCGAGGGTGAGGGCACCTACGACATTAGATCGATACGTTTCCTCTTGATGCGTTTCACACCAATCAACATTTGGTGTACCGGTTTTACCAGCGGCATTCACGACGGCATCTGGTTTCAATTCTTCGAGTAAGCGTGCAACGTTGACACGATCATCGATGCGCACCTCGGAGAGCATCGCATCTGGCCAGGCATGTTTCATGCGATTGCCAAGATAGCCGTTGCCAAAAATAAGAATGTTCATAGGGGTTTTATTTCAATAAAGGCATCCACCACTCTGGATGATCTTTATACCACAAAATCGTTTCACGAAGGCCTTGTGCAAATGGCACTTCCGGCTTCCACCCAAGCTCTGTTTCGATTTTGTGTGGATTAAGCAAGTAGCGTTTATCGTGTTGCAGACGATCGGGTACGTATGTTTTGAGAGCGGTTGGTTTTTCGAGCGTTTGGAGCAGGGCGTCTGCAATTTCTTCCACGGATTTCTCGACAAGGGTGCCTACATTATACGCTTCGCCTATCTTTCCTTTGTGCAGAATGAGATCAATGGCACGAGCGTGATCAAGAACATGGATCCACTCGCGGCGGTGTTGACTGCTCTTGAAAAGAGGCAAGGGCATGTTACGAAGAGCGTTCGCTGTAAAGAGAGGGATGATTTTTTCTGGAAATTGATAAGGGCCATAATTGTTGGCGCAGTGGCTGATGGTCACGGGAAGCTTGAAAGTGTGAAAGTATGCCATGACGATGTGATTTGCTGCGGCCTTGGAAGCATTGTATGGCGTTTTAGGCATGTACGCGTCGTTTTCACAAAAGAGACGCGTATCATCAAGCTCAAGTTCGCCAAATACTTCACATGTGGAAATGTGGTGAAACCGTTTGACGCCAGCATCTTTGGCAGCGGCAAGGAGGATCTGTGTACCAAGAACATTGGTTTTTACAAAAATACCCGGGTCCTCGATCGCGCGATCATTGTGCGATTCAGCAGCAAAGTTCACGACCCAATCCACTCCTTCGAGCGCGGGGCGGACTTTATCATAATCTCCAATATCTGCCTGGACAAAACGATAGCGCGGATTCGTGGACACGTCTGTGAGGTTGGCTGGATTACCTGCGTAGGTAAGGGCATCAAGATTGATAATCTGATCGTCTAGATGTGTATCCAGCCAATAGCGGATGAAGTTTGACCCGATAAAACCGGCGCCACCGGTGACAAGCAGGGTGTGTGTCATAATTGCCAAGCGATAAGGGGATTGTTACCCTTCGGACACTAGCAATCCTACCTATCTATGGCAACCCAGTTGATACAGTGGCTGAAACCAGATCATGCCGATCGAGCAGATCTTGCGGTTCTTATTGTTAGCTGGAATGTAAAAGAGCTCGTTCTTCAAAATCTTCAAACGGTGTATGCGAGTCAAGGTTCGATCAAGGTTGAGGTGATCGTAATAGATAATGCTTCAGAAGATGGGACGGTCGAGGCTATTCGAGCACAGTTTCCAGGTGTTCGTGTCATTGCTAACCGTGAGAATGTTGGATTCTCTGCGGCCAATACACAGGGGATGATCGCGATGCATGCTCGACATTGTCTTCTTTTGAACCCAGACATGCGTGTGGAGGCTGATACGTTGCAAAAAACGGTTGAATATCTTGATGCACATCCTGACGTTGGCGTTGTAGGCGCGAAGCTTATTTCACATGAAGGCAATATCGTTCAACATGTGCGACGTTTTCCGACGTTTGCTTCCCAACTTGCAATTCTGCTTAAGCTGCCACATCTTTTTCCTTCTATCATCGATGGGTATCTTGCAAGGGATTTTGATGATACGCGTGAGCAGATGGTCGATTCCGTTCGTGGATCCTATTTTGCGATGCATGCAAATGCGTTGGAACGATGTGGTGGTTTGGATACGCGGTATTTTATTTGGTTCGAGGAGGTGGATTATTGTAAAAAGGTCCATGAACAGGGGATGAAGGTTGCGTATGTGCCAGGGATTCGAGCGACGGATTTTGTGGGACAAAGTTTTGCGAAGCGAGCAAGTTTTTGGAAGCAAAAACAGTTTACGCGGTCGATGGTGCAGTATTTTGAAAAGTGGCATTCGTGGTCCGAGACGTTCGTGTTGAAGGGGGTGCGGCTTGTGGTGTTAGCGGGAGTGTGGATGTGGGAAGCGGGCAAAAAATAATGGTATGCCACGTATCGCCATCCAAACAACGCTGTATCATAGCTCGCAGTATCTGCCGATGCTTCTGAAGAGTTTACAAGCGCAGACCTTTACTGACTGGATATTTTACGCATGTGAGAACTCCGGTGATACCATCGAACAAGGTAAAGTGAAGCAACTGCTTGAAGAAAATGGTGTACCTTTTGTCTTTTTTGCGAACGATGGTAATCTTGGTTTTGCGGATGGACATAATTTTTTATTGCAACAACACGCGGCCGAGTTCATCCTACTTTTAAACGATGATGCGTATCTTGATTCTGCGCATCTTGCGCGCTGTCTACTGCATTTTGCATCTGACTTGAATTGTGCGGCGGTTGGGGGAGTGGTGTATCGCTGGAGTGCGCCTGTAGATCAGTCGGAAGTTTTGTCCGATGAAACGTGTATTGATACATTAGCCTTGAAGTATAGCTGTTTGGCGCATGTGGTTGATGTGTATGCGGGAGCGACGAAACGTGATGCAGCGGAGTTTTTGAAAGAGGCAAAAAAGATCTGGGGTGTGTCGGGGGCGGTGGCGATGTTTCGGCGATCACATCTCAAAAGAGCTTCACTGAATGGCCTTTTATTCTACCCGGGCTTCTTCATGTACAAAGAAGATGTGGACTTGGCCATTCGACTGCGACGCAAGGGCTTCACTGCTTGGTTTGATCCATTCATCGTGAGTTTTCATCGGCGAAGTGTCAAAGGATCAAAAGGGATCTGGGCGCGCATCCAGGATGAACGTAAACGCCCAGCGCATTTGCGACAAGCGATGTATCGTAATCAGTGGTGGATCTATGTGAACCATGCGTCCTGGGCGTTGGGCTGGAAAGATCTTCTACGATCATGTGTCCACGAGTTTGTGCATTCTGTGTTTGTATTCCTGGTTTCGCCAGCGGTGTTCTTTGGTGCATGGAAAGAGATCTGTCGCGGCTGGAGCGTGGCACGCGAGCGACGACGAGCGTTGACGCAGATGGGGTTGCCTCATGTACGCTTACTGAACTGACGTACTATCCCCTCCGTCTTTTGTCGGACTCAGGACACCTCCCCTTATTTTAAGGGGAGGAACGCTCTCCGCCTGTCAGACGAACTCCCTCTCAGACGAACTCCCCCTCTTAAGATAAGAGGGGGATGCCGAGCCGGAGCGAGGGCAGGGGGAGATATTTTCTTCATCATTGCTATGATCACTTTTCCTAAAGTCGGCATCATCTACCTCACGTACCCAACGCAAAATGGGGAGCGCGATATTGATCGTTGTTTGACATCGATGGAGCGGATCAACTATCCCAAAGATCGTCTTGAGCTTATTTGTGTTGAATCAAAAGGGAAGCTGCCGCTCATCAAGCCCTGGTTTGATGAGCGCTGGTTGCCCAAGTCCGGCAAAGAATTACCACGTATTTCTTATATTTTCCATGATGAATGGATTGGGTTTGCGGGGAATAATAATCTTGGGCTCGTGAAGGCAAGGGAGCTTGGATGCATATATGTCCACCTCACGAATGAAGATACAGACGTTGATCCGGACTATATTTTGCGAGCGGTGGAGCGAGCCGAATCAGATCCGGCAATTGCGTTTGTGCAATCGTTGATTTTGTTGGGAGAGGAACGAGATAAAGTAAACACCGTTGGCAACGCGTTCCATTATCTTGGTTTTGGCTATTCGAACGGCTACAAGTGGACCAAGACGCAGGCTCTGACGTTTTTTGAAGAGGAAAAAGCGCGTGGTAACAAAGATCTTGAGATTGGATATGCTTCCGGAGCCGGCGTTCTTTGTCGTGTATCCGCTCTTCAAGACGCCCCTCTGTTTGATGAGAAGTTGTTCATGTATCACGAGGATACGGACGCCTCACTTTTGGCTCGTATGCGAGGATGGAAGACGGGGATTGAACCAACCTCGATTATTTGGCACTATTATGAGTTTGCGAAGAGCAAAACCAGCTACTACTGGATGGAACGTAATCGATACGTCCTCATGTTGAGTTACTACCGTGTTTGGACGGCGATCATTTTCTTACCGATCGTCGTCGTCATGGATATTGGGCTCTTGCTTTTTTCGTTCAAGAGTGGATGGGCAGATATGAAATGGAAGATGTACCGCGAGTTATGCACAGCAGATTTTTGGAAATGGATCAGAGAACGACGTAAGAAGATTCAGCTTGTCCGGACGATTTCTGATCGGGATTTTTTGCGTATGTGCGTTACGGAGATCGCTTTTCAAGAGGAAAAGGTGAAGAACACACTTCTTGACGTGATAGGAAATCCGCTTTTGCGCATGTATTGGTCCGTGGCGCGGTGGTTGATTTGATGAATACAAAAGGAGTCTTAACGAGAGCTGTTATGGAGATGCACCGGATGCTATACTGCGTCTAAACTTTTATTTTGTTTATTTTTCTCCGTATCTATGCTCGCTCATTCTATCCAACGACTGCAGACTTCCACGTCTCTTCTTCGACAAGGCGGCCTTCTTCTCGCCGCCCTCGCTCTTAGCGTGATGATGTTTCCTGGCAAGGCTTCGGCTTTTACGTGTAACTTGAATCCTACAGCGCCAGCTGTTGCGGCTTGGACAGATCCTGCGGCCTGGCTTTGTCCAACTGCTCCTGGCGGGTATTTTACCCAGGTTCAGGAGATACGGTGGTGATTACGCCCCCTACCTTCTCTCAAGTCTTTACTTTGCCTGCGGCGGTGAGTATTTCTAGTCTTACCGTCAGCGCTCTTGTGCAAATTAATACCATAAGCCAGAGCCTCATGGTCACAAGCACTGCTACTATCGTGGGTTCGGTAACTTCTACGATTGGCGCTCTGACGTTTCAAAAACAGGATGCTGGACTTGGGCTGACCATTGCAGCTGGTTCTGTGAGCTCAACGAGCGGATTGATATCGGCATCGAGCACGATTATTGCAGCCGGTGGCGTTCTGGCGAATAACAGTGGAAACATCTACATCTCTGGAGATATGGTGAATTCCGGGAATATTAATCCAGCAGGGGCGGGGAGTTTTCAGATTGACGGAAATCTGATCAATGTGTTGGGCGCGGGTGTTTTTCTTACACCCGGCCCTTTATTGTTGGTGGAGGTGGTAATACGTCACTTCAAGTGCGTAATCTTGCTGCCTTTACCGTCAATAAAACAGCTGGCACGGTCACGGTAGCGAGTTCAACGACGATGACGGGTGCCTTTACACTGACCGCCGGGACGATCGATGTTGCAACGGCCGGTGGATTTAATGTTGCTGGAGCCTCTACGCTGAATGGCGGAACTCTTACCGTTGGTGCAGGAACATCTACATTTGCGGCCGTGACGAACAATACCGGAACAATCACGATTGGAAGTGGGGCCGTCACGAGCACGGGTGCCTTTTTGAATGCCGTGGGTGGAACCATCACTGTTGGGAGCGGTGGACGAATAGATGTTGGTTCAGACTTCACGAATAATGGGACGTTTACGCCGAACGCTGCTAGTATCTTTACGGTTGGCGGCGGCGGTTCGAATGCAATATCTAGTGGGTCGTTTGGCATTGTACGCGTCGATAAAACAGCTGGTACCGCTTCGTTTATTCGCAAACCAACCGTGGCGGGGATTTTTACATTAATTGGTGGCACGGTAGACGTGACTGGAGCTGGTGGATTTGAGGTGACGGGCGCGGCGACGATTGGAGGAGGAACGTTTCTTGTGAATGCGGCATCCTCGACCTTTTCAAATAATCTTACAAATAACTCAACAATCACGATTACGACTGGTGCGGTGACGACGACGGGAGTACTCGCGAATACAGGGACCTTTACGCTTGGTACAGGCAAGGCGTATGTCGGCGGGAACTTTACAGGCACAGCTCCTACCACTGGTACATTTGTGTTGACGGGTGCAGCGGATCAATCGATTGCTGGTACGGCTTTTGGCAACCTTACCGTCGATAAAACAGGTGGAACGGTCACGAAGAGTGGTTCTGCCACGTTGACTGGCGATTTTACAACTCTGGCGAGTGCGATCCTTGAGCTGAACGGGATAAACTTGATTGTGAACGGAAACACCTCGATTGGAGCTGGAACATCCGTTTCTTCCACTTCTGGCGCGCTAGTATTCGGAGATGCGGGTGCTGACACGGCGACGAATGCAGGCAGCGTCTCTTCTACCTCCGGCGTTGTGGAGTTTAACGCGGCTTTGACAACCGCCGCTTCCTCGTATATTCAAACGAATACGGGTGCGTTGACGTTCAACGGTGTTGTGAGCAGCAATGCTGGAAATATCTTTGTGAATGCTGGAACGGCAAGCACGACGGCTGCCTTTACCAATGCTGTCAGCACAGGCGTGTTTAATCTTGGTTCTGGAACCGTGACATCTACAGCCGTATTTACTAACAATGGAACGGTCGTGGGAGGCACAGGAACCTTTGATGCTCAAGCGGATTATCTTGGAAGCGGAACTTTTACGGCCGGTTCTAGTGTATTCAAGGTTTCAGGGACGGCTAGTCGCAATCTGAGCCTTGCTACGGCGAATATTTTTCAGAACAACGTTACGAGTGCTGGCGTTGTGAGTATGACTCGTAGCTTAGCCATTGCAGGAACGTACGGCTCTGCAGGATCAAATACGCTCGATGCCACTACATTTACCCTCGGTATTGCAGGGGTAGCAACCATCGGCACGGGAACGACGGTGACATCCACAACAGGAACGATTAACCTCGGAATCACGAATAATTCAGGCAGTTTAGGCACAATTTCCGGTAATCTTGCTGTGACAGGTGCCCTCGCGAATAGCGGCGTCATTCGCGTTGGTAGTGGTAACGTTACAACGACGAACTCATTCACGAATACAGGAACCTTGTTCTTGGAGAGTGGATACGCAACAGCAACGATCTTTATCGCGAATGCAGGAGGCACGATTAACGGTGGAACGGGGACACTCGACTTGAATAATGGGGCAACGATCACTGGGCCGGGAACGTTTACGCAAGCCAGCAGTCGACTCGTTTTGAGCGGGGCGGGGGATCTCACCCTGCCTGTTGCGGCGTATAACCACCTCACGGTTGGCAAAACGAGTGGCACCGTCACGATGAGTGCGGCCACTTCCGCGGTTGGAGGCAACCTTTCTGTGTCTGGATCTACGAATCTTGAGACAAACGGCAATGCCCTCACGGTGATAGGCTCTTCGACGATTGGAGTTGGAGCCGCCGTTTCTTCAACGTATGGGACGCTTTCTCTCGGTGCCGTCACGAACAGTGGCGTGGTTACTTCAACCACTGGTGTGATCAACGCCTCAAGTTTCAACAGTCTTATCGGGGCTGCCAGGCTTGCAAGTAATGGCGCCATTTCAATTGCTGGCAACCTTACGAACGCGGGTACGATCAATGCTCCATCCAGTGCGTCTATGACGGTTTCGGGAAGCTTTGACAATAGCTCTGGAACGTTTAATCCAGATGGAGGAACCCTTGTGCTTGATGGTAGTTCTGCCGCTACGCTGACCTCTGTGCCGAATGTAAAAAATCTTCTTCTTTCCAAAACCGGTAACGTAAGTGTCGGAGTTGCGGGTTCAAATGTTGCAGTTGCGGGGACCTTAACGACCACCGGTGCAAATAATTTCAATCTCACCTCGTTTAACCTCACGGTGACGGGTGCAGCAAGTATCGCTGGTTCGACGGCCGTCACCTCTACTTCTGGTAACCTCTTGTTTGCAAGCACTGTCGGGAACTCTGGAGCGGTTTCCTCAACCAACGGCGTGGTTGCGGCGACCGGTCTCTTCACGAACTCTGGTAGCTTAGCCACAACAATTGGTTCTGTGCGTCTCGGGGCTCTCATAAACACAGGTACGGTGAGTTTTGGAGCTGGTGTAGCCACAACCACAGGTGCAGTTGCTAACAACTCTGGTGGAACGATCTTTATCCAGGGTGCAAACGTCACGAGTACAGCCACGTGGACAAATGCTTCCGGTGCGACGGTGAATGGAGGAACAGGGACGATTGACT
>OBEQ012678067.1_pt1 | contig 24979 bp, 28 predicted proteins | sample 1670901 | NCBI WGS metagenome assembly OBEQ01 (sample SAMEA104232315, study PRJEB22302) | groundwater metagenome | biome: forest; feature: aquifer; material: groundwater | place: USA | collected 2011-08-07 | depth 5.4 m | reverse complement strand
CGGCCGAAAAGAAAGCGTCATCCGCCAAGGAGACCGTCGGCAAGGACGGCGCTGCCATGGCGCTCATCCCCGCCGGGGAGTTTTTGATGGGCAGCACTACGACGATGATCGAGGAGTGGAGCAAGATCGATGACTGCGGCCCCAACAAGCAGTGCAACCTGGAGGACGAATTCCCCCAGCATCCCGTGATGCTCGACGCCTTTCTGATCGACAAATTCGAGGTCACCAACGCCCGGTACTTCAAGTTCGTGCAGGCCGCCAAGCACCGTCCTCCGGTCAACCCGAAGGATGCGCAGGACCGGACGCGGAATCTGTGGGCAGGGGGAAAGGTTCCGCCCGCGGTCGCCAACCTGCCGGTGGTCAACGTGGACTGGAACGACGCCAAGGCCTACTGCGAGTGGGCGGGCAAGAGGCTCCCGACGGAGGCCGAATGGGAAAAGGCGGCGCGCGGATCGGACGGCAAGGTGTTTCCCTGGGGATCGGACTGGGACCGGACCCTCCTCAATAGCGCCAGCATGTGGGCCGCTCAAGACCTGCTGAGCTTTGAGGCCTGGTCAACCTGGTGGGATGCCAAGGGTTTTGATCTGCTCGAAGCCAAAACCCTGGCGGGTGTGCTGAAGCCTGGCGGGAGCTTTCCCGGAGGCGCCAGCCCGTACGGCGTCCACGACATGGCGGGGAACGTCTCCGAATGGGTGGCGGATTGGGCCGGGCCGGACTACTACCATGCGAGCCCTGACCGCAACCCGAAAGGCCCGGACAACGGGGAGAAGCGGGCGCTGCGGGGCGGCTCCTGGTACAACCACGCGAACGGGGTGCGCGTGGCTCTCCGGCGCGACGCCTATCCCAATCACCGGGTCAATACGATCGGCTTCCGCTGCGCGAAGAACGCGCCGTGAAACGGTGAAATTGACAGCGTGGGACTGGCTCGGTATGATGCAGTTATAGTCATTCAGTAGGGCGTATCAATGATCCGTTCGTATCTCAGACCGATTGCGCTGACACTGGCGGTTGCCATCCTCCTCATGCTGGGGGCGACCACCGGCAGCGCCTTTGCGCATGAGATCCAGCACGCGGCCCACCACACGGCGGGCATGCATGGGTCGGGCATCTGCGCGTGGATGTGCGCGTCGGCCGGCGCGGTGACGACGGCCGCCATCTATGCGACAACCGCTACGGTCAATGAAGAAAGCGCGCTGCCGTTCCTGAGCAGCCTGCGCTCGTTCGATTGCTCTTCGACACTCCAAGCCCGCGCTCCTCCCGTTCTCCTCTAATTCCGTTCCAATAGAACCTGGGTCCGACCGGCCGCCGGCATCATCGCCGCAGGGGTCGGTTCTCAGTGTGTATCCATTGACGGTATGAGAAGAGGAGAATGCGATGGCTGTGAAGCACTGTGGCCGGCCGGTTGCGGCCGGCGCCGTGGTGGCGCTGGCTTTATTGATGAGTGGATCTTCCGAGGCGCTCGCGAGTTGCGGCTCGGCCGCATGTTTTATGCTTACGGGCGAGGAAGGAGCGGTTCAGGGCAAAGGCAAGCTGTCGGTGGGACTCCAGTATGCGTACACAATTTCTAAAGTCGCACCCGGTGTCAGTGGCCTCGTCACCTCGGTGGATCAGGAAGCGAGGCAACTCGTGATGAACGAACACTTTGAGAACCGGACGATTGCCGAGATTACCACGCTGGATGTGAACTATGGACTGACCGACAATTTTACACTTGAAGTCCTCGTTCCCCACAAAAGATTAAATCACACCCATACGGTTGAACTCGGAAACGATAACAGCGGCGCCGGGGTCTACGAGAAGTTCCAGAATGCGGGACTTGGAGACATTCGCCTCAATGGGAAATACAGCTACCTCCCGACGCTGCGAAGCCTGGTCGTGTTCGGATTTGGGGTCGACCTGCCGACCGGCGACTCCCACGCGACCTCCAATGTCGATCCCTCAAAGTTGCAGGAACCCACGCTTCAGCTCGGGCGGCGCTCGTTTGGGATTGTGCCCTCGATTTACCAGTCCTATGAGATCATTCCGCATGTGCTGGACCAGTTTGCCAGTGTCTCGTACCAGCATGCGTTTACAGGGCCCAACTCCTACCGGTTTGGGGATGTGTATGTCCTGAGCGGAGGCCTGAACTGGAAGGCGCTCGGGCGCGTCACATTGACCGGCCAGTTCAACTGGCGGTATGCGGTCCATGATGAGTTTACCGGTTCGCTGGCCAGAGCCCAGACACCTGCTGATCCGACCTTTCCTGGTAAGCCAATTGTGATCGATCCTAAGATGAAACGCCGGCCTGTGCCGACTACCGGCTCCACGATGCTTGCGGCTTCTCCAGGCATTTCCGTTGCGGTGCGGGAGAATATGAGGGCCTATTTCTTTGCCCAAATACCGGTTGTGCGAGATTTTAACGGCGGGTTGATCCCGGATGTGGGTTTCCTGTTCGGCCTGTCGATGTCCATGAACTGATGCGGGGTTGATGTATGAAACGCGTTCTCGTTTCCGTCGTGATGGTAGTGGGCTTGCTGGGCCTGCTCGGCATGGCCGCGCGTCCGCCGCTGGTCGGCGGCCCGGCGCCGGAGATCACGCTCAAGAATCTCCAGGGACAGGAGGTCAAGCTCTCTGATCTTCACGGCAAGGTTGTGCTCCTCAATTTCTGGGCGACGTGGTGCAAGCCCTGCAAGGAGGAGATGCCGGCCATGCAGGCCAGCTACGACAAGCTGCGCGGGCAGGGTTTCGTGGTGCTGGCGGTCAACGAACTAGAAGACACGGAGAAAGTCATCGAGCATGTCCGGAAGCATGGCCACACCTTCCCGGTGGTCATGGACCACGACAACGTGGTGGCGAACCGTTACGGTGTCGTGGGCTTGCCCGTCAGCTTCCTCGTGGACCGCCAGGGCATCGTGCGCGAGCGCGTCTCCGGCAGTCTGCTGACCGAAGAACGGATCACCGAACTGGTCAGACGGTACGGAGATTCCCCCTCCGCTCGACGCTGAGCGCAAAAAGCTCTGCCGTTGTAACGAGTAAGGCGGTTGCGCTATGGTATGAGGCGTTCTGCGCTGTAACCGGTAAGGATCGCCTCAATATGCGTATTCGACCTGCCAGTCTGTTCTTATCCGTAGCCCTGTGCCTGCTGGCATGGCCCGCGGCCGCAACGGATACCAAGGCTGTTCCCAAGGAACCGGATGTGGTCGAGCAATTGGACGAGGTCGAGGTCACGGCCGGCCGGATCGCGCTGCCCAAGCGCGCGATCCCCATGCCGCTCCCGGACGTGTCTGCCGCGATACCCCTCCCTCCTGAGAGTGTAGGGGTGCGGCTGGATCTGCCCGCTCCGGCGTTGCCGCGTTCCCGGACCTTGCTCCGGGACGAGACGGCGGCGACGAAGGGGGTACGGACCCGTCCTCGCTATCTGGAGGCCATGCGCCCCCCGTATCCCAAACGGGCCCGTGAAATGGGGTGGGAGGGAACCGTCGTGCTGAGAGTCGAAGTCCATCCAGACGGGACCGTGGGCGGGGTCTCCGTCCACCGGACGTCCGGCTACCTCGCGCTGGATGAGGCGGCCCTGACCGCGGTGAAACGGTGGCGGTTCGCGCCTCCGACCGACGGCGCGTTCTCGTTCGCAACGGTGGTGGATGTCCCCGTGCGATTCGATCTCAAGGAGCAGGGAGACCCGCGCGAGGAAGGCCGGGGTTCATGAGCGCGCGAATCCGCGTCATGGCGCTGGTCGGATTGCTGGCGCTGGGGCTCCTCTGGAGCGGGGACGCATCCGCCGCGGAGGACGAAGCCAAAAAATACTACAGCCAGGGTATGACCCAGGCTTCCCAGGGCAAGTACGACGCGGCCGCCGAGTCCCTCCGCAAGGCGATCGAGATCCGTCCGAAGTTTCCCGAAGCGTACCACCTCCTGGGCATCGTCTACGCGAACGGCCAGCGCCGCTTTAACGACGCGGCCGATTCCTTCAAGAAGGCCATTGATCTCAATCCGAATTTCGCCGAGGCCTTTTACAACCTCGGGCTGGTCTACCAGGTCCAGGGCAAGCCGGTTGAGGCCGAGCAGGAATTGAAGAAGGCGCTGGCCATCCACCCGAAGTATGAGGAAGCGCTGGTCGCGCTCGCGCAATTGTACGAGCGGCAGCAGGCGTATCCCAAGGCCATGACGGCCTACGGCCAGATACTGGCCCTCAAGCCGGATCACCTGGAGGCGCTCTACGCGCTGGGCTACCTCTACGAGTCGCAGGGACGGAGCCAGGAGGCCAAGGATCTGCTGACGCGGCTGGTCAGGCTCAAGCCGGATCACGCCGATGCGCACTATCTGTTGGGCACGATCGCCGAGAAGGCCAACAGTTCGCCCGATGCGGAGCAGGCTTACAGGAAAGCCGTCGCGGCCCGTCCGGACTTCGTGGACGCGCACTACAATCTCGGGTTCATTCTGAAATCGAAAGGCGAGCTGGAGCTGGCGGCGCAGGAGTTCAGGACGACCGTGAAGCTCAGGCCGGACTACGCCGACGCCTACATGAATATGGGAGTTGTCTACGCCCTCCAGCGGAAATTCAACGACGCCGAGCAGGCCTACGAAGAGGCCATCCGTCTGAGGCCGACGATGGCGGAAGCCTATTACAACCTCGGCGTGTTTTACGAATTCCACATGCGGGATACCGTGCGGGCGCTCGCGACGTACAAGAAGTATCTCGATCTGGGCGGCACGGATGAACGGGTGCAGCGCATCGTTCGGGAATTCAAGAAATGACCGGCCCGGCGGGAACGTTGGTATTGTGCCGGTCGTTCGGCCTTCCGGTCGCGCTGTCCCTGGCCCTGCACGGCCTGGCGGTGGCGGCTCTGGGCACGTTCCCGTTTGCGCCTGCGGTGACGCCGGTGCAGCAACCAGGGGTCCAGGTTGACTTAGTGTCGCTTCCTCCGCAGCCGGTCGTGGAACCTGTGGGCGCTTCCTCAGTTGTGCCGGCTGAGCCGCTCGCGCGGTCGTCCGATCCGATCCCGGCCGTTCGAGAGCTCCCTCGGGTTCCGGCGCCTGCCGCGTCGCCGGCCTCCGTCTTCGCTCAAGCGGCGACGTTCGCCGTGCCGGAGGCGATGGAGTCGTTGGACGACGGAGTGTCACTGTCCGTGAGCACGGGATCTTCGTCCGTGAGCCGTCCGGTGGCCGTCTCCTCGTCAGGCGGGACCAGGCTGTTGCGGGACTCGACGGCGGAGGCGGAGTCCGTGCGGTCGAAAGTGCGGACGGGAAACAACCCGCGGCCGGACTATCCCCGTGCGGCCCGCGAAGCAGGATGGGAAGGCACGGTCGTCTTACAAATTCTGGTCTTGCCGGACGGCACGGCCTGGAACGTCACGCTGCACAAGACGTCCGGCTATTCCATCCTCGATGCGGCGGCGCTGGCCGCCGTGAAGGGCTGGCAGTTCGTTCCGGCCATGGACGGCCACTTTCCGGTCAAAAGTTTGGTCCGCTTGCCGATACGCTTCGACCTCAAAGCGGCGAACTGACTCGCCTCACCTCTTCTGCTGAAAAACGGTTCCTGACACCTTTTCTCTTCTGCAGATCAGCGTCTCCGACCCGCGGAACCGGCTCACGGCTTAAGCTGGCCGGCAATCTCGGAGAGATCCTTCGGATATAGCGCGATCTCAATGCGGCGGTTGGCCGTGCGTCCTTCCTCAGTGTCGTTGCCGGCCACGGGCTTCGTGTCGGCATACCCGACTGCCGACAGGTTCGCCCGGTCCACGCCGCCTTCCTCAATGAGATAACGTACGACGCTGGTGGCGCGAGCCGTGGACAACTCCCAGTTGGTCGGGTACCGCTCTTTGAGCCTGGCCCCGATCGGCACGTTGTCGGTATGCCCCTCGATCCGAATTTGCTTGTCGGCCACGTTCTTCAGAATATCGCTGACCTGCTTGAGCACCTTGAGGCCGGTCTGTTTGACCTGGCTCTGACCTGAGTCAAAGAGAACGCGGTCCACCATGTTGATCGTCAAACGATCCCGGACCTGTTTGATCTTGATGTCGCCCTTGGCGATTTCGGCTTCCAGCGACTTGGTCAGCTCCTCGTGCGTCCGGGTCAGTCGTTGGACCTCGGCCTCCTTGGCGACGCGCTCTTGCTCCAGGCGAGCCTTTTCCGACTGTTCGGCTTTCAGCCGCTCTTCGAGCTGCTTGGCCAGATCGTTGGCGCGTGCCCTCTCGGCTTCGAGTTCGCCGGCGCGCTGCTGAAGCCGTGCAATCTCTTCCTTAGCCGTCGTGGTCCCGCTCATGAGCGCCGCGATGCGGGCGTTTACATCAGCGAGTTGGCTTTTAAGACTGGCTGCCTCGGCGGCCGCCTGCGTCTTAAAACTTTCGAACTCCGCCGCGGTCTGAGCCGCGCCCTTGCGCGCCTCCTCAAGCTCAGCCAGCGACTTCTTGTGAGTTTCTGTGCTGACACATCCGGTCACCAACGCAGCACACAAGACTACTCTCGCGACTGTTCTGATCTTCATGTGATACCCTCCTTCGCGTCTAGGGCAGGTGTCATGCCGATTATCCGGAGAGAGCATGCTAACTATTCTATTGTTCAAAGGCAATGCCGCTTCAAGACGGAGATCGTAAATGCACCGGCTTATCTTATGATGTCCCAAGAAATCCGGACTGTTGATCAGATTCTGCTACAATGCGTCCCCTAAAATGGCTATTGCGCGACCGTATCTCCATCAGATCAGCGTTTCGGGCGGTGGCGTGCCCAAGCTGCCGGTGTCGGAGGCGCGCATCACTGTGAATGGTGTGGCGGGGGACCGCCAGCGCAACCTGGAGGCCCACGGTGGCGTAGATCGGGCCATCTGCCTGTTTTCCCTGGAAGTGATCGAAGCGCTGCAGGCCGAGGGCCATTCGATCAAACCAGGCTCGAGCGGCGAGAACCTCACGATCGCCGGACTCGACTGGCCCAAACTCCTGCCGGGCGCCCGCCTGCGGATCGGCGATTCCGTCCGCCTGGAAATCGTGAAGTACACCGATCCGTGCCGGTTCAACGCACAGTGGTTCAGTGACGGGAACTTCACCCGCATCAACCAGAAGAAACATCCCGGCTGGAGCCGCGTCTATGCGCGGGTGCTGGCCGAGGGCGTGGTGCGGCCCGGCGAGACAGTGGTTGTCGAGGCGGAGCATGGATCGCGCGCTTGAACCCGAATTGATGGACGATCCCGAGCAGTCGCTGGCCTACGCGAAGGCCGACTTCGAAGAGGAGAACCAAGGCTTTGTGGACCGGTTCCTGGAGTGCTATCCGGATCTGAAGGACGTCCATGTGCTGGATCTCGGCTGTGGGCCAGCCGACATTCCCATCCGGCTCGCCCGCGCGCTGCCCGACTGCCGAATCACCGGCGTGGACGGATCGGCGTCCATGATTGCCCTCGGCAGGGAGGCGGTCCGCGCGGCCGGCCTGGCCGACCGCATCACCTTGCGGATCGAGCGGTTCCAGGACACGGTGCTCGCGGAGCGGGCCGACGCCGTGATTTCCAACAGTCTCCTCCACCATGTGCCCAACGCGTTGCAGTTCTGGTATGCGGTCAGGACATTGGCCAAATCGGGGGCCGCTGTGCTGGTGATGGACCTCTTGCGTCCCGATTCGCCGGAGACGGCACAGGCCATCGTGGGCAAGTATGCCGCCGACGAGCCGGCGATTCTCCGGCGCGACTTCTACAATTCCTTGCTGGCGGCCTTCACGGACGATGAGGTAGCGGCCCAATTGACGGAGATGAACCTCAGCCGCCTGCTGATTGACGTTCCCGACGATCGCCACTGGATCGTCGGCGGACGGTTGGTATGAGAGAGGGAAACATTAGACCTGTTATTGCAACCGTCGTTCTCACCTGCGCGATCTTTCCCGCCGCCGCCGCCGCCGCCAATCTGGAGTTCTCGGCCGAGCAGACGGTCAGGAATGGTGCGCAGTCCACGACAGGAAAGATTTATTTCAAGGCCGATCGGTGGCGCATCGAAATGACGAGCCCGGAAGGCCCGAAAGTCGCCATTCATCGGCTGGACAAAGTGGTGACCTGGCTGTTGTTGCCGAACCAGACCTATATCGAGATCCCGTTGCGCTGCGATCAGATTCCCCGGGTGGCGCCCACGATCGAAGGGGAAGTGCAGCGCAAACGGGTGGGGACCGAACAGGTCGGCGGCCGCAAGACCGACAAATACGAGGTCACCGTGGATGTCAAAGGCCAGAAAGAAATCGTGTATCAGTGGGTGGCTCCCGACATCAATTTTCCCATGAAAACCGCCGGCAGTAACGGGAAGTGGGAGAGCACCTACAACTACGTCAAAATTGCGCCGCAGAAGGCCGACCTCTTCGAACTGCCCGCCGGGTACACGAAGGCGCCCGGCAGTCCCTAGGCTCTGGGCACGGGCCGGCTCCCCGGTGGAGGCCGGTTGAATTATTTCGTGCTTGTCTGGGGAACGCAGTTTTTGTATAATCCCGTCCCACTCAGAAAACTGAGGCTTACCTGATCAAGGAGGGAGCAGCCGTGAAAGGGATGTGGACTTTTCTTCAAACGGTTCTGGTTTTTCTCTGCACCGTCGCTGTGGCCTTTGCCAATGAGCCTGCTGCGGCCGCGGCCAAGGAAGATCCATATACAGCGATCTATTACATCTGGTACGCGCTGATCGGGATCATTCTGGCCTGGGGCGTCTACGACTCGTTCTTCCGCCCTATCGACTAGTCCGCAGTCTGCATCGTGAGGCCCCGTAGAGCCTGATCGGGTTTTATGGGGCCTTGCTGATCGTCGGTTCGTAGAGAATCTGGATGGTGTTCCCGTCCGGGTCGGTGAGGTAGCAGGAGTAGCTGCCGTCCCGGTGCTGTTTCGGCGCTTTCACGATAGCCACGCCGTTCTGTCCTGCCCACAACGCCCATGCGTCCACTACCTGTGGGTCGCTTGCAATAAACCCGAAATGGTCCAACGGAAAGGCCAGAGTTGATGCCTGTCCTTCGGCAGGCGCGGCCGGCGCTTCGTGCAGCGCCAGATTGTCGCTCCCGGAACTCAGGTAACAGTTCTGCGGGTCCGGCTCCCAAACCACCTTCATTCCGAAGATGCGAAGGTAGAAATCCTTTGCCTTCCGGATGTCCCGCACCCGAAGCGCCAAATGGCGCAGTCCCTTTAGCGGCGGGCCCACATTCTCCTTCATGCATGATCCTCCCTCTGGCCTCTGTTGTTTCTGCGTCGGACGTATCATAATGGATTGCGTTGCCGGTGAGAAGCATTTAGCATGATGGAACGCGAGGACTGACGAAAGATGCAGACTTGGAAACGGCCGGATCCGCTGACGCGGGATCTGATTCACCTGCTCAACGCGCGGCGCCACGACCACTGGGACGTGGACGCGGCGCTCGACACGCTGGCCGAGCTGATCGAGGTGGGCCGGGAGGACGAGATTCTCACGGTGCTGGCGGCGCTGGACGAGGACATGGCGGAGTGGCTGTTCGACCTGCTGGCGGACGAGACGATTGCGGTGTGGTGGGAGCTGGGGCCGGAGGTGCGGGGGCGGGTGATGGTGCACCTGCACACGCAGTGCGGGAACGGGGTGTACATGCCGGTGTGGACGGACCTGCTGGACCCGGCGGGGGGCGAGGAGGCGGGGCCGCTGTGGACGTCGCCGGACGTGTGGGTGTTCACGGCGGACCTGCCGATCGAGTGGCCGGGGGAGGTGCTGACGAACCGGCTGATGGCGGAGGGCTGCACCCGCTTCGAAAACCACATCGTCGAAGCGCCGGAGAATTAGGGCGGATCAGCGCCCGCCGGCTGCCAGCGCTCTCATCGGCTCGAGCAAGTCAGACGGAACTGCGAGGTTTCCATACCCCGTCCCGACCAGGAGATTCGGTTTCGCCTCTCCGTGGAAGTCGCTTCCTCCGGTGATGAGGAGACCCTGATTCCTTGAGATGCTGCGGTACCGATCGGTCTGTCGCCGGCTGTGGCTGCTGTAGATGGCTTCAATGCCCAGCAACCCAAGCCCTTTGAGCGTTTCGCAGACCTGTTCAAACGGCTCTTTGAGACGTGAAGTGTAGGCGGGATGAGCCAGAACGGGAATGCCGCCGATCTGCCTGATGAGTCCGATGGCCTCGGCAGGGGAAGGGAGCAGACGGGGAATATAGGCCGGCGCGTCGTCTGCGAGGTAACGGTCGAAGGCTTCGGAGACGCTGTTGACATAGCCTCTGCGGACCAGCGCCTGAGCGATATGCGGTCGGCCGACGGTCGCGGCGCCAGCGGCCTCCTTTACTTCCGCGTAGGTCAGATCGCACCCCAGCTCCTGGAGCCGTTGCACGATACGGGGATTGCGCTCTTCTCTGCTGGCCAGATACCTGGTCAACGCGGGCTTGAGAAGTGGATCATCCGGGTTGATGAAGTATCCGAGGATATGGAGTTCGGTTTCACCGTAGAGACAGCTGATTTCAATCCCGGGGATGATGTCCACGCCCGCCTGTCGGCCTTCGGTGACCGCTTGCGAAAGGCCGGCGATCGTATCGTGGTCCGTGACGGCCAGCGTTGCAACTCCTTGCTGCTTCGCCAGCCGTACCAGTTCTTCCGGTGTGAGGCTTCCGTCCGATGCGGTGGTGTGGGCATGCAGGTCAATCCGTACCATGGTACAAAGGTATCGAGAAGTGCTAGGCTTTCCTTATGACCGATGGAGAAAAGCTAGAGACCGTCCCGTGCCCCTATTGCCGGGGTGTTATCCTGGTCGGCGCCAAGCGGTGCAAGTACTGCCATGCCGAACTAGCCGGCATGTGGCCGAAAGAAGTTTTGGACAAAGGGCCTGCGAAGAATCCTGTCTTGGCGACCGTCCTCAGTCTTCTCTTTCCCGGCATGGGCCAATATTATTGTGGGCGCACCGATAAGGCCATCGTGTTCGTGTTTTTGTTCGTCATCTTCGTCGGACTGTTCTATTGGTTGACGTTTCCCTGGGTTCTCGTGGCCGTTGGCGCCGGAGTGGATGCTTTCCGGGAGGCCAGGAAGACGCGATAGGCGGTCGAGCAAGCTTGGTTTGGCGGAGAGGGCGGGATTTGAACCCGCGACAGAGCTTTTGGCCCTGTGACGGTTTAGCAAACCGTTGCCTTCGGCCACTCGGCCACCTCTCCACGCCTTAACCGTCAATTACTACACGCTCATGTGCTCGGTACCTGTCCTCCAGGTTTCGGATTCTACCATCCACGTCCGTGGTGAACTAAATACTACCATGTCCGAGATGCGCCTGGATATACTTTCCCTAGGCAGTGGTAGCAGAATTATTAGACCGTGGCATAAACTGGAAAGTGGACGTTTTGATCCGGTTGGAAGTGGTTGGCAAACCTATGTACTGCCCCACTTAAATTCTGGACAGTTTGTTGAACATTGGTAACCATCCATTCTGCAGAGAATTCAGCCCTCTTCGTGTCTCCACTTCTCAAGGGACATCCGGGTGCACTCGCTCGTTACTCTGTTGAGAGGGCCTCGGCTGTCTTCCGCTACGATGGGTTTTGAATAATGTCAGTGGGTTTCCTGCACCCACCTGACTAAGCTACCTGTCCAATATTTTAAGTGGGGCACGACACTTGACTTGGCGCAATGAATGTGGCAGCGTAATCTGCTTTTTTCTTTCGCTAGAGGTTCACGCGATTTGAACACTACAGCTAGCCCGTTTCTGCCTTATGAGATTTTTAAAATGGAACGACTGTGAAATCCGAATCATTTGGCTGGTTCAATGTTTTTTGAGCTGAGCAAGAAAATAAATCGCATAGTTTTAGGCACTCTTTTGTTCATTGGTGGCTGTTCTACGACCAAACAAGTCACCATCGCGAGTGATCCTCAAGGAGCCGTGGTTCTGGTTGACGGGGCTGCAATCGGCGTGACCCCGGTAACGAAAGAGTTGACCTTCGGCGAGCAGAAGGCGTTCGAGATAGTCCTAAAGAAGGAGGGGTACGAGGAGGGGAAGCTCACCATCGAACCAACGCCACCTGACAAAACGATGTACCAGCTGAAATTAAAAAAAGTCGAAACGGCCCCCATCGATCTTTTCTCCGTAGAGCCACAAAACACAGACAAGGGTATCCGATTTGTCGTGAATCGCACACCGACACTCGCAGCTTTTGAGTTGATGGAACGATCTCCCAATGTCCAAAGTGTCACTCGGGTGACGGCAAATGATGACAAGAATTTCCAAATCGGGCCTCCTGCGCTTTCGCGTGTGGATCTCGTCTACCGAGCCGTAGTCGTGGACGAATCAGGAACTGTCTTCAGCAACATTTGGAGACAGTCTTTAGTAGCTGGAGCCGTGAAGACACGCGTGACTTATGGAAAGTGGCTGGATATGTTCCCTGACGTAAGCTCGGATGGTCAATACGTAGTCTTCAGCTCTAATCGACTCAGCCCTAATCCGACTCTCTGGAGAGCCAAACTTCTAGGGGGGGGAGGACTCACTAAGCTGACACAAGGTTTGACGGCAGACTATGAGCCTTCTCTAACTCCAGAGGGCCAGACCGTTGTCTACGCTTCAGTTGCGCCTGGCACGAATGACCCGCAGATATGGTCCGTCGATATACGGGGCGGCTTGACTACGCAACTCCGCGAGGGCGAGTCTCCGCGCGTTGCTCCCAACAGCGTAAAGATTCTTTTTATCCGGAAGGACAAGGCGACCGGATACAAGCAAATCTGGGTTATGAGCATTGATGGAACCGAAGAAACACTCCTGACCCAATCCTCGGATCATGATGAAATTGATCCGAGCTGGTCGCCAGATAGTAAATGGATCGTCTTTGCATCGAATGAAGGACGCGACCCTCAGAAGCGCAACTTCGATATCTGGATTATGGCCTCAGATGGAACCAAGCGGTCACAATTAACGACGAACCCCTCGAGAGATGATAGTCCAGTGTTTGAGCACACGGCTCTGACTGTGTATTTTCGTTCCAACAGAGGTGGGACTTGGAATATATGGAGGTTCGATCTGCAAACCCCTTAAACCTTGAGTAGGCAGATTGCAAAAGCAGACGGCCGGTGCCACGTTAGTTGGGTTCTACAAGTGTACTGCCCCACTTAATTTCTGGACAGGTCGTTTCTCGTTTGTGACCATCCATTCTGCAGAGAATTCAGCCATCTTCGAGCCTCCACCTCCCCAGGGACATCCGGTAGCACCTGCCTCTACTCTGTTTAGAGGTCCTCTGCTGTCTCCCCTTACGATGGTTTTGAACAAATTTCACTGGGTTTCCTGCATTCTGCCTGACTAATCTCCCTGTCCAAATTTTAAGTGGGGCACGACAGTTCCATGGTTCTTGATGTCTCACATTGTCAGGCACTGGCATGATGTATCAAGATCGTGAATACAAGTGGAAGCTTGGCATGATGATTGCTGCTTTCCTTCGGTAAGGCACTCCGGAGATGTTTTGAACCATGCCTGTACCTGTTTTGCTCTATACCCAATTCGGGTCGGTTTGGCTAAGCCTCAAGCCCGAAACCCGTAAACTCATTGTCTTCACCTCGACAAGCGACGCGCCGGTGAAGATCAACAGCTCACCCTGTTCGATCTATCTCACTTATCGCATCACCCGCAAAAACCTCCGGCCATTGACCATGGCAGCTTACACCCATCCCAAACATGAGCTGATCTCCGGCCCTTTGGCCCAGAAAGCCTCTCAGCTCCTGCTTCCGGTCATCAGCCAGTGGCTGTCCAGCCACAATTCAGGCCATGACCTGCCCCCGGTTGTTGTACCACCCTGAACGTTAGTCACGCACCTTGCGAAAAGAAAGGCTATCCTGCTCACTTCCCCAAGGAAACCACCCATAAGAGAGGGTCTCACTGAACTCTTCCTGTTACCAACCGTTCGGTTGGTATCGCGCAGGACTAGCGACTATCTGTTGGTCCCACACGCGGTGGCGCCGAGGCTAGGTCTACGTAGATTTTCTGGTTGCGGCTGGGTTGCGGAGGTTGCGGATTCGTGTCGTTATGTGGCGGTTCGTGCCACGGCATACGCCACAATCGCTAGTGTTGATGCGGGTTTGGAGAGGCGACCTTCAGAATTAGCAAACCGTTGCCTTCGGCCACTGGCCACCTCTCCCCCGAACTTGTTGGACCAGCGCTTCGATCAAATGCGCTGGATATTCAATACCATTCCCCCTGGACTGGCCCTTCGATCAAGATGTGTGCTGCACCTTATTAAGGTGCCGCTCTGAGTAGTGTCAAGGGAAATCTCGGGCGATCGGGTGGGAGAACGAGCGAGGCCCTTTCCAGAGTAAACTGGAAAGGGCCTCGCCATTCAGTGCCAGACGGAGGCTGTGGGGAGGTTACTGCTGTGTGACAGACCGCTGGGTAATCCGGAACACAACCCGACGATTCTTCTCACGGCCGTCAGGAGTATCGTTCGAAACGATCGGCTGTGCATCGCCGTATCCCTGAGCCATTACCATGTTCTGCGGCAGGCCATAGGTCTGAAGCAGATACTGGCGAACGCTCTCCGCACGCTCTTTCGACAGCTTGATGTTGGTCTCGGGAGATCCGACATTGTCCGTGTGGCCGGCAATCTCAATGATCCACTTCTCGGCCTTCCCGACCTCCAAGGCCTTCTTGAACGCCCTGCCTGCGGCGTCCAATTGCTGGAAGGATTCAGGGCTCTTCAAGAGGATCGAGCCTGTCTCGAAGAGCACGTAAGTGGTGGCCTCCCGTTTCTTGGAGTCGAATCCGGGACGTGGGACCTTCGCCAGACCACGCTTCTTAATGGTCTCGGCCGGATCCGGTTCGAAAAGCGCCGAGAATTCTTCCTCCGACACGAACTTGTCGGACGGATCGGCCGCTTTTGCGGGCGTCGGCGTCCCGAACCCCAATGCCAAGACCCCCAGGACCAACAAACCCTTCAGAACGTTCTCGCTGAGCCCCCGTGTGGTAACCATGGTGCTTACCTCCCCTTAACTATTTCCGATTACGCGACTAACGCGTGGTCGTCTTTCATTATCATAAGGACTGCAGCAAGTAGCATACCACAATCAATTTTGTTCTCACAGGCTGGTTCCACGGTCCGTTCGGCCATGCGCAACTCGTTAAATTTTAAGGGAAAGAAATACAAACGATCAAAAAACCTGCTTATAAGAAACCCTAGACTTTATATGACTTCCCATGCGTGGATAATGTCGAAAACCCCATAGATGGCTATCTGAAAGTATAGGATTCTATGTGGTGTAACCGTTTATAGGTGTTTGAGACGAATCTGGTAGTAGAACCCTTTCGCGTTTCCTTCCAGGGAGCGGGTGGGCGAAGAACCAGAAGATGATTGGGCGGCCTGGGAGGCGTCTTGGACGGGCTTGCCGATTCCCAGCTTGGCTTGGGCTTTGTGAAGATCGGAAATGATTTTCCGCTTCGTGTCAGCATCTACGACTCCTGACAGGGACAGAAGTCCGAGAGGGTCTTCGAGGTCCTGCAGTGGGTCCGCCGAAGCGACAATAACAATTTCCTCTTCCCCTGGGTTTTGGTCCAAATGGAACCACTGGCGCTGGTTTTTAGCCACGGGCAACCAGACTTCGGTTTTCGCCGAAACCGGGTTCCCCTGAGGGTTGAAATCGGAGTTTGGAAAGACCCGGAAGACTTCGCCAGATGAATCGGTCTGCCAGACATAGATATATGATGGCTTTTCCGGTTGCACAATGACGGCGAAATTGTCGGCCGCACGAAGAGAGTCGCCTTCATTCAACAAGGAAATTTTTCCGCCGGTTTGCTCTTTGACAACTCCCAGTTCGACCGCAATGGTGGAAACAGGCGCAGGCGGGGTTGCTTGCGGAGTCGGAGGTGTCGGCAGGGTGGGGGCACCTGAAGGCGCCTGCATGACGGCCGGCGTCTGCGGTTTGAAGATGAACCATGCCCCCCCTCCAAGCAACAGAAACACGGCCACGGCGATGCCGATGTATTGCAGGGGCAACCCGGCGGCTGGAGGCTGGGCTGCTCTGGTTGAACGTGCGCCTGCGGCCGTGGTTCCAGACATCCTGGACGTCTTGACGGTCATGAGGACCGCTTTATCAATGGCCGGGAGATCGCCGGGCCGAATGGCGACCGTCGCTGTAGGCGCCTCAGCCATGACTGCCTGAAGCGCCTCCACCATTTCTTTGCCGCGCTGGAAACGGTCGGCCGGGTCCTTGGCCAGGGCCTGCATGACGGCTTCGCTCAGCGCGTAGGGGATTTCAGGCCGTAAATCTCCGGGAGGAACGGGCGTGTTCGGATCGAGAATCCCCATCATGACGTTGACGATGGTGTCGCCTTGGAAGGCCTTGATGCCCGTGAGCATCTCGTAAAACAACGCGCCGAGCGAGAAGATATCCGACCGGCCGTCCACCACCTCGCCACGGCATTGCTCCGGTGACATGTAGTGGGGCGTTCCCAAGACCGTTCCCGATTGCGTCGCGTTGGTGCCCTCGATCCGGGCCACCCCGAAGTCCACCAGTTTGGGGATCAGAGTATCAGGGTCGACCATCATGTTGGCGGGCTTGATGTCGCGGTGGACGACGCCTGCTTGAGCGGCGCAATCCAGGCCGTCGGCCGCTTGGCAGATGAGCGTAACGATTTCCCGGATCGTGAATTTCCGCTCTTTCATGAACTTGTCGAGCGGTTTGCCCTTGATGAACTCCATGACGATGTAGGGCATACCGGTGTCAGGATCATCACCGACGTCATACACCGCCACGATGTTGGGATGCTTCAAGTTGCGGCTGATCTTGACTTCCCGAAGGAACCGCGTGATCTCTTCGGTCCTGTTCGTCTCATCGTTGCCCGGCAGGAGGACTTTGATGGCGACGTCCAGTTCCAGGCGGGTGTCCCAGCCTTTATAGACCGCTCCCATAGCACCCTTGCCGAGAGTGCCGCGGATCTCGTAGCGGCCGATCATCTTTTTTTCGTCAGGCATGAGCAGAGGTGTCCCGAATTGCGGGTAAAATAACAACTTTTGCATATCGGGTCAATCGAAAGGAAGGAAAGGCGGGCTCACGGTCGAACAAGCTCGGGGTGGCGGAGGGGGTAGGATTCGAACCCACGGAAGGCACGAGACCTTCAACGGCTTTCAAGGCCGCCGCTTTCGTCCACTCAGCCACCCCTCCACGCCGAGCTTGCTGAGCCCGCCAGTTCGATCAGACCTGGCGGGATATGCAATACCTCCAGATAAATCCATCATGTCTTCGATTTCGTAATTTTTTCCAGCCCGCCCATGTATGGTCGCAATGCTTCAGGGATGACCACCGACCCGTCCGGCTGCTGATAGTTCTCCAGGATTGCCACGAACGTTCTTCCCACGGCCAGCCCCGAGCCATTCAAGGTATGCACGAAGTCAGACTTCCCGTCTTTCCGCTTGTACTTGATGCCGGCTCGTCGAGCCTGAAAGGTCTCGCAGTTGCTGCACGATGAGATCTCGCGGAAAATACCCTGCGAGGGGAGCCAGACTTCAAGGTCATAAGTCTTGGCAGCGGCGAATCCCATGTCGCCCGTACACAAGCACACCACTCGGTAGTGGAGGTTCAGCCTCTTGAGAACTTCTTCGGCATTGCTTGTCAGACGCTCGAGTTCATCGTAGGAGTTTTCGGGGCGGCTAAAGGCAACCAACTCGACTTTATTGAACTGGTGTTGCCTGATGAGGCCGCGCGTGTCTTTTCCGTATGAGCCAGCCTCGGAACGAAAGCAAGGCGTGCCAGCTGTGTAACGTAGCGGAAGTGTGCCCTCATTCAAAGTTTCCTCCCGATGGAGGTTAGTCAGAGGCACTTCGGCTGTTGGACTTAATAGCCAAGGGGGTTCATCCCAGACGCTAAAGAGATCCGCCTCAAATTTGGGAAGTTGGCCCGTTCCGATCAAGCTGTCCCTGTTTACTATGCAAGGGGGCAGGACTTCCTGATATCCATGTTCAGTCGTATGCAGGTCCAGCATGAGATTGATTAGCGCCCGTTCCAGGCGCGCGCCTGCTCCCCTGTAAACCGCAAACCGGGCGCCGGTCATGCGGGCCGCTCGCTCAAAATCCAGGATGCCGAGTGCCTCGCCAATCTCCCAGTGGGGTTTGGGGGCGAACGCTAGAGATGGCGGCTTCCCCCACCGCCTGATTTCCTGATTCGCGGAGGGGTCTGCACCGACCGGGACGGATGGATGCGGCAGGTTGGGAATCCTGAGGGTGAGAGCGTTCAGCCGTTCTTCCACGTCACGCAACGAGGCTTCGAGCGCCGTGATGCGATCGCCGACGGCCTTCGTCTCCTCCATCAGGGAATCAACCGGCTGTTTTTCCCGCTTGAGCTTGGCTATCTGGTCGGAAGCGGTCTTGCGCTGGTGGCGCAGTTCTTCGACCTTGGCGAGCAGTTCGCGCCGTTCATGGTCCAGCTTGCGGAGCCCCTGCCAGTCGATGTCCTGGCCGCGTGTGCCCAGGCGGGCGCGAACCTCATCGGGGTTTTCTCTGATCAGGCGCAGATCGAGCATAAGCGTGGGCCACTCTAGCATCGGCTTCTCTGACGAGTCAATCCGACGCGACCCGCTCGAAACCAATGGCAGCGGCCTTTTCGAGCTGTTTGAAGCGCGGAGAGCGCGTGAATTGCGCCCTTACGGGATGGCAGGTATAATGGCGCCATGAGTGGATCGGCTCTGCTGCGCGTGGACGGCCGCCGGCCGGATGAACTCCGCCCGGTAAAGATCACCCGCAACTTCATCAAGCACGCGGAAGGTTCTGTGCTGTTTGAGATGGGTGAGACCAAGGTGATCTGTACCGTGTCGGTCGAGGAAAAGGTCCCTCCCTTCCTCAGGGGCCAGAACCGAGGCTGGGTGACGGCCGAGTACGCCATGCTTCCTCGCGCCACGCCGGAGCGGGTTCAGCGCGAGGCCTCCAAGGGAAAACAAGGAGGGCGCACGCTCGAGATCCAACGCTTGATCGGACGCTCGTTGCGGGCCGTGACCGACATGGATGAACTGGGCGAGCGGACGTTTTGGATCGACTGTGATGTGATCCAGGCTGACGGGGGAACCCGCACGGCCTCGGTCACCGGGGCCTTCGTGGCGCTGGCCGACGCCGTGGCCGTGGTCCGTGAAAAGGGACTGATCAAGAAGAACCCGTTGAAGGACTATCTCGCGGCGGTGAGCGTCGGCAAGGTGGGGGGAGAGCTGTTGGCCGACCTGTGCTATGCCGAAGATTCCCTCGCGGATGTGGACCTGAATCTTGTCATGACCGGCAAGGGGCAGTTCGTGGAGATCCAGGGGACCGCCGAGAAGCGGCCATTCACGCTGGACGAGCTAAACAAGTTCCTGTCGCTGGGCTGGAACGGAATCAAGGCCCTGATCAAAGTTCAGCAGGATCTTGTGGGAGCGCTCCGCTGATCACCGAACTGGTGGTGGCGACTGGCAACTGGCACAAGGTTGAGGAAATCCGCGCGATACTGGCTGACCTCCCCATCACGGTGCGTTCCTTGGCCGAATTTCCGGGGGCCCCGGAGGTGATTGAGGACGGAACGACCTACCGGGAGAATGCGCTGAAGAAAGCCTGGTCGGCCGCAAAGTTTACCGGCAAGCCGGCGTTGGCTGATGACACCGGGCTTGAGGTGGACGCCTTGGGGGGGCAGCCGGGCCTCTACGCGGCTCGATTTGCGGGTGAGGGGCGCACGTTTCAAGATAACGTGCGCAAGCTGTTGCTTCTCCTTGAAGGGGTGCCATCGCCTCAGCGGGAAGCCCGGTTCGTATGCGTGATTGCGTTGGTAGACCCGAACGGGCGAGAGCAGGTGGTGGAAGGCGAGTTGTGCGGTCGGATCACCGAGTCGCAGGCCGGGAGCGGTGGATTTGGATACGACCCGGTCTTCTACGTGCCGGAGGTCGGCAAGACACTGGCGGAGTTGACGGCTGAGGAGAAGAACCGCATCAGCCACCGGCGACGCGCGTTGGACAAGGCAAGGGCGATTATTTTGGAGAATTGACGTCGGGGCGTAGCGCAGCCTGGTAGCGCACCAGCTTTGGGAGCTGGCTGTCGGAGGTTCAAATCCTCTCGCCCCGACCACTCCGAACCTCCAGTGATCTTTTGGAATTGCACGCGCCCGTAGCTCAGTTGGATAGAGCATCAGCCTTCTAAGCTGGTGGTCGCAGGTTCGATTCCTGCCGGGCGCACCACCGAGAGAGCAAAAGAAGTTGCTATTCAGGGTCGCAATGAGGTAAATCAACGGGCCAAGCAATGAAGATCTATCTCGCCAATCCCAGAGGCTTCTGCGCGGGCGTGGACCGCGCCATCGATATCGTGGAGCTGTCGCTGAAGGCTTATGGCGCGCCCATCTATGTCCGCCACGAGATCGTACACAGCCGCCACGTCGTCAACTCGCTCAAAGTGAAAGGGGCGGTGTTTGTGGAGGAGCTCAACGAAGTTCCGGACGGCCAGACCGTGATCTTCAGCGCGCACGGCGTCGCCAAGTCCGTCTGGGAAGAGGCCAAACGGCGGGGTCTGAAGATCATCGACGCGACGTGCCCGCTCGTTATCAAGGTCCATAACGAGGTCAACCGCGATTACACGCAGGGCTATGAATTGATCCTGATCGGACATGCGGGCCATCCGGAAGTGATCGGGACGCTGGGCCAGATTCCGGATAAGTTCCACCTGGTCAGTTCCGTGGAGGACGTGGAGAACCTGCAGGTAGACAACACGGGCACCTTGTCCTATGTGACTCAAACCACATTGAGCGTTGATGAATGCCGGGACATCGTGGCCGCGCTGCATCAGCGATTCCCGAAAATCAAGGGGCCTCATCAGGAGGACATCTGTTACGCCACCCAGAACCGGCAGAATGCGGTGAAGAAGCTTACCGAAATGGTGGACGTGATCCTGGTCATCGGTTCCCCGAACAGCTCCAATTCGAACCGGTTGCGGGAGCTCGGCGAGCATTGCGGGGTTCCCTCCTATCTCATCGACGCGAGCGCCGACATCGATCCGACCTGGCTGCGAGACATCAAGGCGGTCGGGATCTCCGCCGGGGCGTCGGCCCCCGAGGTGCTGGTCGCCGAAGTCGTCGACTACCTCAAGGCGCACGGCGGCGAGGTGGTCGAGGAGGTGACGGTGGTCGAAGAGGACGTCGAATTTCTGCTGCCCAAGGAGCTGATCTCCGCCGCTGAAATCACCCGGACTTAGAAGGAAGACACCGCGTGGGCGCGGCGCGGCAATCCCGTTCCAAAGGCTGTAAAACACCATCCCGGCGCCGTCAGGCTGCGCCTCCGATTCCCGTTTTGCCCGGCCACAAACGTAAATTCCGGGAACGCCTCCTCAAGTGGTACGCGCAGCATGGCCGTGACCTGCCTTGGCGCAAGACCGCCGTTCCATACGAGATCCTCGTTTCGGAGATCATGCTCCAGCAGACCCAAGTGGACCGGGTCCTCCCCAAGTACCAGGAATGGCTGGCCAAGTATCCCACGATGGAAGACTTGGCCGAGGCTCCGCTTTCGGATGTGAAGAAAACCTGGTACCCGCTCGGATACAACATTCGCCCGGTCCGTCTCCATTCCATTGCGCGGGAATCGGTCGTCCGTTACGGCGGAACGCTGCCGAGGGATGCCGAAAGCCTGCTGGCCTTCAAGGGCATCGGGCGCTACACGGCCGGCGCGATCCGGGCGTTCGCCTTCAAGGAGGATGCGCCTATCCTGGATACCAATGTGATGCGGGTCCTGCACCGGGTCTTTGTGGGTAAGGGTGATGCGAAAAGACAGAAGACCGCTTTGTGGGGCCTGTCCGAGGCAATGATTCCGAGGGGCAAGGGCTATGATTTCAACCAGGCGCTGATGGACTTCGGGGCCATGGTGTGCATTGCCAGAGATCCTTATTGCCTGCTCTGCCCGATGAATGGTTTTTGCAAGGCGTATCCGTTTCAGCGGGATCGGTAGTGGATACAATCCAACCCATCCAGGTCGCGGCGGCGCTGATCGTCCATGAGGGCCGGTATCTGCTCACACAGAGGCGGGCGGGCGTTCACCTGGGAGGCTTCTGGGAGTTCCCTGGAGGGAAGAAGGAATCGGACGAATCGCTGGAAGACTGCCTGCGCCGAGAGCTGCGCGAGGAACTCGACATCGAAATCGCGCAGCCGGTGCTATTCCGGGTTATCCGCCATGATTATCCGGAGAAGGCCGTGGAGCTGCATTTCTTTAGGTGCTCGATTTTGAGCGGTCTCCCTCGACCGCTGGGGTGCGCTGACCTTCGATGGGTCGTGCCGGAGGAGTTGGCCCAGTTCCCTTTGCCGCCTGCCGATCAGCCTCTAGTGGAAGCTCTGTGCGGGGAAAGGTTGAAGAATCCATGAAAGTGGTGCTGGACATCGAGACGGTGCAGGCTCCGAAGGAAGAATGGGCCAGGCTGGCGGGAGTCGATGTGGTTGCGGCCGACAATCTCCTGGAAGCGGGCGAAGCTGCCCAGCAGGACAAGGACTATGACCGGTCCTCGTTCGACGGCACCTTCAGTCGGATCGTTTGCATCGGCATGATCGCCTTCACCGATTCAATGGAGCCCCAGAGCGCCACGGCCTGGTCCGGCGGCCATGAAAAAGAGCTGCTGCGGCAGTTCTGGGCGTGGATGGGGAACGCCAGGCCGAGTCTCTTCGTGACCCACAACGGGCTCGGCTTCGACCTGCCCTTCATCAAGAAGCGGTCGATCATTCATCAGGTCAAGCCGACGGTCGAGATCAGCCTGGCCAAGTTCCGAACCGAGCCTGTCTACGATACCCTGGCGGTCTGGAGTAACTGGGAAAGCCGGAACTGGGTGAAGCTGGACGTGCTGGCCCGCGCCCTGGGCGTGGAGACGAAGTCCGGCTCCGGCAAACGGGTCGCCGAAATGTGGCAGTCAGGTCGTGGCAAGGAAATAGCGGAATACTGCCTGCAGGACTGCTATGTGACCTACGCCTGCTACTCGAAGATGACCTTCCGCGAGCCGCTGCCGTCCGAGCGAGTGCTGGCAAAGAAAGACCTGATCGAGGTCACTTGAGTTTCAGGAGCTAGGCGGGTGGCGACGAGTGGGACCCTGGCGGAGCGGAAGGCGGCACACCTGAGTCTGCGGGGCTGCGACAGGGAAGCCGCCTGAGCACGTCAGGGGGACTCGGCGAAAGGACCCGCCCTAAGCCTTTGGATAGACCTGCATGAAGGGGTGGACTTCGTAGCGGGCGAAGACTCCCTGGGTGACATAGGGATCACCGGCGGCGAACCGCCTTGGCTTCTTCCAAAGAGCCGGCCTCGATGACGATGAGGCTGCCCACCCCGTCGGTGAGCGGCCCTGCCAGGATCACTTTGCCGGCCTTGTTCAGAGGATCCATCCGGTCGAGGTGAGCCTGGCGATGCAGCTTGCGCTTGGCCTGACCGTCCGGGCCGTCGTACCCAATGATGACGAAGATCACCCTTCGCTCTCGGTCAGGGTTTCGAGGGGCTGGCGGCCCGCGTAGCCGTCTTCGACCTCATGCCAGAACCGGATTTCGGACTCGCCCAGCTTCCAGCAGAGGTAGACGACGCGGCCGTTCATTTGGTAGGGAAAGTCGCAGAGGCCGATGTCGAGGTCCTTGACCAGGACCCCCATCTCCTGGATGGCCTCGACACTGTCGCTGATATGCTCAAGGGCACGGATATAGCGGGGGCCGGCGAAGCTGCCCCCGTTGGCTTGGGCGTTCGCGCTGGCCTTCTTGATCTCCCCATGGGAGTGGACCAGGACTTCCTTCTCTTTCTTAACTGCCAGCAACTGTTCCTCAAGCTGGGGCAGCAGTTGCTTGGCTTCGGTCAAGGTGAAAGTCCGTTCTTCCATAAGGTGTCTCATGATAGCAAGGGGGGCCGATGCTCGTCAAACCAAGCGGGTAGCGCTTGTGGGGCTCTAAGGAGGCCCTTCACATTGGGGTTGACAAAGGGCTTGTCGGCGGCTATGCTTGTGGACAGATCAGGCTGTTCATAAGCCGACCACCCCTGTGATTCTTCCCCAGGTCAGTTCTTAATGAAACCAAGGCGTTTCATCCTTGTAGATGGTTTGGGCTCCGTTAAGAAAGAGTAGCGTATCACCTGCGTTGATGAAACTCGCCGTATTACTCCAATGCCGACATCGTTTGTCCAAGCAACGGAGCGAAGGGGCTGGGCCGTTAATTATTGTTCATAGGGAGGTAAGGGAGTGATATGTCCGAAGCGACGACAACCAAAGAGGCCGTCATGTATCTGACCCAGTTGAAACAGCGCAACATCACCGAGTTGAATGAGGTCGCCAGAGACCTGAAGATTGACGGAGCCACGAACCTCCGGAAGCAGGAGCTGATCTTCGCCATTCTCCAGGCCCAGACTGCAAAGAACGGGGTCATCTACGGGGAAGGGGTGCTGGAGACGCTCCCGGACGGCTTCGGGTTCCTCCGCGCTCCCGATTCCAATTACCTCCCGGGGCCTGACGACATCTATATTTCGCCGTCCCAGATCCGGCGGTTCAATTTGCGGACCGGCGATATCGTTTCCGGCCAGATCCGCCCCCCGAAGGAGAGCGAACGCTACTTCGCCCTCCTGAAGGTCGAGAAAATCAACTTCGAGGATCCCGAAATCGCGCGTGACAAGATCCTCTTCGACAACCTCACCCCGCTCTATCCGGAAGAGCGGATCAACCTGGAGCATGATCCGGGCGAGTACTGCACCCGCGTCATGGACCTCATCACCCCGATCGGGAAGGGGCAGCGCGGGCTGATTGTGGCGGCCCCCCGGACCGGCAAGACCATGATGCTGCAGGCGATCGCCCGGGCGATCATCAAGAACCACCCGGAGATCGTCCTGATCGTCCTGCTGATCGATGAGCGGCCCGAGGAAGTCACCGACTGGCAGCGGCAGGTGAAGGCCGAGGTCATCAGCTCCACCTTCGACGAGCCGGCCCAGCGCCACGCCCAGGTAGCCGAGATGGTCATCGAGAAAGGCAAGCGGCTGGTGGAGCACAAGCGCGACGTGGTGATCCTGCTCGACAGCATCACGCGCCTGGCCCGCGCCTACAACACGATCGCGCCGCCCAGCGGCAAGGTCATGTCCGGCGGCTTGGACTCCAACGCCCT
>OBEQ010387191.1_pt1 | contig 24979 bp, 23 predicted proteins | sample 1670901 | NCBI WGS metagenome assembly OBEQ01 (sample SAMEA104232315, study PRJEB22302) | groundwater metagenome | biome: forest; feature: aquifer; material: groundwater | place: USA | collected 2011-08-07 | depth 5.4 m | reverse complement strand
GGCACCGACGCGCCGCTCGACACGGGCGCGGAGGCAGCAGCGGATGCGAGCGCGGATGCGGGGGTCGATAGCAGCGACGCCGGTGCAGACGCAGAGATGGACGCTGCGGACGCGGACGATGGTGCCATCGACGACGCTGACGCGTCGGATTGACCATGAGGGCCATGAAGCGCCCTAAACCGTGGACCCTCGTCTCGGCGGGGGTTCTCGGTATGGGTCTCGCTGCGTGTGAGCTCGCGCTCGACTTCGATCGCACAAAAATCGACGCTGGCGGAATCGACGCATCGTTCGGTGACGCCGTCAGAACGGATCAGACGGCGCCCTCGAACGATGCGCCGGTAGACACCGCGAACGATGCGGTCGACGCGCCGGCGGACGCCTCGCCCGAAGACGCGTCCGCGGACGCGCTGACGGACAGTGCCTCGGATGCGAGCTTCGACAGCGGCCTCGACGCAAGCGCGGACGCGGACGCGGGCGCCGACGCCGCCGACGACGGTTGAACGCCCACAGTAGAGTCAGGCGACTATTTTTCGAAGCACCGCCGCGACCTCGTCGACCTCTGGCGGCAAGGCAATCGGCGCATTCGCGCGGGACGAGGTCACGCCCGCGAGCTTCCTATCGTGGTAGCCCATCTTGAACTCGGTGAACTTGAGCCCGCTCGCGGTCGAGACGACGACGACGCGATCGGTCTCCCGCAGAATTCCGCGCGCGCGGAGCTTGAAAGTGGCGGCGAGCGCGACGCCGGTGTGAGGGCACGTGTAGAGCCCCGTGCGGTCTGCGCGTGCGCACGCGTCCGCGAGCTCCTCTTCGCTCGCCTGTTCCACGACCCCGTTGAGCGCCCGCAGTGCGGCCATGGCACGAGGCGCGCTGACCGGGTTTCCGATCTGGATCGCGCTCGCATGGCTCTTTTTTGCCTGGATGGGCTCGACCTCGTCCTTGTGCGCGGCGAAAGCGCGGTACATCGGGTTCGCGTTCTCGGCCTGAGCCACGCAAAGGCGCGGGAGCTTGGTCGTGAGGCCCAGGTCCATCATCATTTTGAAACCTGCGTACAGCGCGGCGGCATTGCCCAAGTTGCCGCTCGGGAGGATGACCCAATCGGGCACCTCCCAGTCGAACTGCTGCACGATCTCCACGGCGACGGTCTTCTGCCCTTCGATGCGTAGCGGGTTCATCGAATTGGCGAGGTAGACGAGCTCGCGGCGCGCGAGCTCTTTCACGACACTCATGCACCCGTCGAAATCGGTATCGAGCGCGAACACAGTGGCGCCGTGCGCGAGCGGTTGCACCAGCTGCGCCGTCGAAACGAGTCCGCGCGGCAGGAGCACGGCCACGGGTAAGCCGCAAGCAGCGCCGTATGCAGCAAGAGACGCGCTGGTATCGCCGGTCGATGCGCACGCGACGACGCGCGCTTTGAGCGATCCCTGCGCGATCGCCTGACGCACGACGCTCACGAGTACGGTCATGCCGAGGTCTTTGAACGAGCCCGAATGCGCGTTGCCGCATTGCTTGACCCACAAATCGGCCAGACCAATTTCTCGGCCCAGGCGTTCGGCCCAAAAGAGGTTGGTCCCGCCCTCATCGGTGGACACGATGTGCTCGTCCGGCACCTCAGGCGCGACCCACTCGCGCTTGCCCCAGACACCCGAGCCGTACGGCCAGAGCGTGCGCTTGTAGCGGTCACCGAAGACCTTCATCCATGCGGTCGGGCTCTTCGTTCGCAAGGCATCGAGATCGTGATGCACTTCGAGCAGGCCGTCGCACTTCGGACAACGGTAAATGGGCTGCGTCAGCGGGTAGCTTCCCTCGCAGCCGGCGAAGCAACGGAATGTGGCGCGGTAGTCGGGCATCTCAGGGTCTGCTGCAGATGAGGTAGTGGAAGTTGGGGTTCGTGTTCGGCCGGCAGGCCGTGTATCCCGGGTATGCCGCGCAATCGGCATCCGTGCAGCAAACATCTGTGCACGCTCCCGTGGAAGGCTCGCACATATGGGTCTCGCAATCCGAGTCGCCGTTGGGGCAAGCGGAGCCGACCTGGCCCACACCGGGCGGAGCGGACCCCGGGTACAAGCAGCCAGGAACGTACTCCTGGACCAACGCGCCCGGCTGCGACAAGTACACACAGGCGTGGAAGGTCTTTGCCTCGCAGCTCGCTTTGCCGCAGCAGCGCGGCCTGCACGTGTTGCTCAAGCAAAGACCATTGGCGCACGCGTCGATCGAGCACGACTGACCCGAGCCCACGCTGCCGCTGGCAGGCTGCCCGCAGGCCATCGTAAGGTGAGTCTCCACGGTCGCGAGCTGGCATACCCCGCCGCCCGGACACGGGCCGTCGATGCAGCATGCGTCCGCGCAGCGCTTCGCGCCGTTGAGGTCGAGGCACACGCCCGAGCGACAATCGGAGGGGGTCGCGCATGGAGCGCCGCCGCGCGTCGTTCCTCTCGCCGTGCCGCGCGGCAGCTGGGTCGCGCGAACGCAGTAGTTGCCGCCGGTGCCCGGGCCGTAGCAGGCGAAGTCTCGGGGGCAATCTTCCGACGCGCAGCAGGTTTTCGTGCAGACTGCTCCCGTCGTCCTGACCACGTCGGCGGTAAGAACGGAGCTGTCCGCGCACAAAAGACCGGGCTTGCAGCTCGGAGACGTCTGACACGGGGCCCCGAGCTCGGCCGCGGTGTTCGCGTCGACATCTGCCGACACATCGGGCAGCGCATCGACGGTCGTGTCCGTCCATTCCACGTCGCCGCCCGCCTCGGGCACCTCGACGGTTGGCACGCAGAGTCGAGACTCGGGGTTGCACGTCCTGCCGCTCGGGCACGGTGCTTCGGGACAGGCAGACACGCATACGCCCGAAGGCGAGCAAACTTCACCGTTCGGGCACGCCGCCGTTGCGCCGGGTGTGCACGCGAACGCCGGCAAATCGCTTCCAACGAGCGCTTCACAGCCTGCCGACGCGAGCGCGACGAGGATGGCCGCGAAGATCAAGAGCCCGACGAGCCGCCCCATTTAGAAGGCACCCTGCAGCACGAAAACCCCTCCACCCCGAAGCGGGGAGGCTGAGACTTGCGCGCGTGAGCTCGAGATGGCCGTCACCTTGGTCCGAGCGAAATAAAGGTACGCGGTAATCGCTGCCGCGACGACGCCAACGCCGAATCCGATGTCGGCCACGATGGCTTCCTTGTGCGCCAGATCGGTGTTCTTTTGCAGATCGTCGTACGTCCCGTCCCTGCCCGTCACGAAACTCGCTTTCGGCCGATCCGCAAGCGCCTTGATGCCGAACGTCGCACCCACCCCGAACCCCACGACCGCGATGGACCCGGCGATGACCGTGGCGGCGTCGATCCGGCCTTTTTCCGGTTCCGCGTCTTTTTTCGCGGGCGGCGGCGCGGGGGGCGGCACGATCTCACGCTTGGCCCCCTCGAGGCGCCGGACGAACGACTCGGCCTTCTGACGCTCTTGTGCCGTGAGGCTCTCCATCTGCGCATACGTGCGGAAATACTGGAGCGCTAGATCAATCCTGCCGAGCTTTTCGTTTACGACGCCGAGATTGAAGACGAGCTCTTTGGCGTTCGGGTCGAGCGCGTGTGCGGCCTCCAGCTCGGCGGCGGTTTCGCGGTAACTGCCGGCCTGATAGAGTTCGCGCGCCCGCTGATAGTGCACCTCCGCTCGTTGCTGGGCGTCGAGGGGCGTCGCTGTAGGTACTTCGGCGTAAACCGGCATGGTGATCGCCGCGGCACCAATTGCCAACCGTGCGACAATACGCAGCTTTGCGCCACCGCGGGGTACCCCGACATTCATGTCGGGCGATCATAGCGCCGAAACGGCTGCAAGGGGGGTGCTGTAAGGCACGGCTTCTCATTCCGTTGAGGGGGAGGAGGTCCGGTACATGCGGCGCTTTTGGATCATGAGCTTGTTGGTGTCCGTTTCCCTGGGCTTCGCGCGCGAGGCATCTGCCGACGACGCGGTGGTGACCGTCGGCACTCCCAATGATGGACGCTTCGCCCAGCAGCCCGAAAATCAGCCCCGGGGGCCGCTCGTGGCGGAAGAGAACCCGCGCGAACCGATGAGGCCCGAGCTTCGTCGGGCAGCGTTTCGACTGCAGCTCGGTCCCACCGCGATTACGAGCGGCAAGGGGCTCGGCGGCGGCATGCAGGCTGCCGCAGATTTCGGTTCGGAAACCGTCGGCGGAAGGCTCTCGGCCGCATGGCTACGCGGCGAGGGGCACGCGAGCGATTCATCGTACCCGCTTGGGGACAGCGTGGGGCAATACACGGGCGAAATCACGCTCGACCTGCACAAGCGCGGGCCGGTTCATCCGGTGGTCGGCATTGGCTTCGGCCTTTCGCACGTGAGTCGCCCGACGGGAAGCGGCAACGCGGGGATCGGCACGGGCCGGCTCGGGATCGACTACGCCGTGCCGGTAGACGACGCGGACGTCCGCATTGGCGTGCACGCGACCGGCGTGCTCACCGGACCCTCTGATGACGAGATCAAGGATCTTCACGGCTACGCGCTGGTGTCGACGCTCTTGAGCATCGGGTTTTAATGGCTTACGTCACAGGCGGCGGACGCGAGCTCAGGACGGATCTCTCGCGATCACCACCCCCGCCGAGCTGCAAGAACTGCTCGGAGACCGGATCGTAGTCGTAGACTTCGCCTGTCGCGATCTTGAAGACCCACCCGCTCATCTTGAGCACCCCGGAGTCGAGCCGGCGCGACACGAATTCGAACGATCGCAAATTCTCGAGTTGGACAAGCACGTTCTCTTGTACGGCGGCGGTCATGCGAGCCTCGGCGTGGAGGTCGCCGTAGCGCTCCTCGATGAGCTTTGGGATGCGCGACGATTCGGCGAGCCAACGCGACACGAACGGCAAATGCCCGACCCGTTCGGGGTGAAGGATCGCGTCGATCGCGCCGCAGTTCGTGTGGCCGCAGACGATGACGTTGCCCACCTCGAGGACCTCGACGGCGTATTCGATGGCCGCCGAGACGCCGCCCAGCACTCCTCGGTTCACCGAGGGGACGATGTTGCCGACGTTGCGCACGATGAAGAGCTCGCCGGGCGCCGCGGTGGTGATGAGGTTCGGCACGATGCGCGAGTCGCAGCACGTGATGAACAGCGTCTCGGGGCGCTGCCCCGCCTCGGCGAGCTGTTCGAACAGTTCGCGATTCGACGCGAAATAGTTCGCCTGGAAGTGGTGAATCCCGGCTTCGAGCTTCTGCACGGGCGGACTCTAGCGAGGATCGCGGCGCGGCGACACGGAGATCCTGCCTGGGGTGAGAGCAAGCGTGGCGGTCGTGCCCACGAGGGACGCTGGATGCAGCGCAACCATCGCCTATCCTAAAGCGCATGGTCGATCCGGCTCCGCAGCGCAAGCTCTCCTATGCCGAGTATGCGAAGCGCGAGGAGACGAGCGAGGTCAAGCACCAGTACCTCGAGGGCGAGGTCTTCGCGATGGCGGGGGGAACGCCCGAGCACGCGGCGTTGGCTTGCCGTTCCGGCGAGATCTCAGTCGCAGTGAAAGGGTGAGCCGCCCATGCGAGCCCCTTGCGCGCCCGCCGAGCGCGGGCGTACCGTAGCAAGGCCTCAACTCACATCAAGAGGGGGATCTCATGACCGATCGCTACATCGATGCCGATGAAACGCTCATCTATGGTTCGTACGCCGCCAAGAAAATCCGCAGCGTCGTGCGCGGCCTGGTGCCGGAGTTCGACAAAGGTCTCGACTACGCCGCAGAGGAGATCGAGCACGCCACGAGCGCGATGAGCACCGCCATCGCGAGCGCACGCACCGCGGACGGCGAGCTTCGCAAAGGTTTCACCGCGCGAGGACCGGCGCTCGGTGCGGCGATCGACGTGCTCGGACGTTTCAGCCGCCACCTCGAAGCGCACAAGTCCGGCGAGGTGGATCGCAAGTTGTTCTTCACGGCGGACGGCACCGCGGGCGGCGTCGGCAGAAGCGCCACACGCGTGCTCCTCGTCTTGACGCACATCTCGGGGGAGCTGAAGAAGAAGACCTGCACCGTGCGCGACAAAGAGACGTGGAAGGACGAGATCACGGCGGCCATCGCGCACCTGTCACCCGCCATCGAGCACGCCGACAGCGCGCGTACCGAGCGACGCGCGGCAACTCCCGAAGTCGAAGCCGCGCGGCAAGCGTGGCTGCATACGTACCGCGCGGCGCGCTCGAGCGTCGAAGGCGTGCTGCGCTTCGCGGGCAAGCTCGATTTGCTCTCGACGGTGTTCTACGATCTCGCGGTCCCCGCAACCGCGAAGGTGACAGCACCTCCGGTGGACACGTCGCCCGGAGCGCCTGCTTCGGGTGGAGCGCCGAGCTAAGCCGCCGCTCTGGCTCTTCGCCGGCCAAGTTCAGAGAGGAGGGCGCCACGGAACGTGTCTCTGCGTGCGTGGAGGGCTGAGGAGCGCGTCACTCGGCGGGTTTCGCATGGAGAAAACCCCCGGCGACGCGCCGCCCGAATGCCTCGCCCGCGCGGACGGGCCGAACGGCGCGTCGGGGCGCGCCTTCGGGTCGGCGTGAGTGTCGCGAGGGCCGTCGTCGCGTCCCCAACATCGCCGCGACCACTTCAGGTAGAACCGCCATCTCCAAGCGGCATCCAACTTGGGGTCGGCGGCGTCACGATTTCGGTGGCAAAGGAAGAGAGCGGGGTGACTTGGTTTCCTCGACGGACTCCGACTCTTCCGCCTAGCGCGAACGTTTTGGTCGTTCGATGAACGAACCGTTCGCGTTTGAGGCCCGACCGCACGCGCAAAGCACCTACTGTTTCACCATTTACGCGGTCGCGCGGCCGGCATGCTCGTTGCTCTCCTTCGGTGCCATGTTCAGAACAAGCTTTCCGCTCCCCACGTTCTTCGCTGGGATCTGTGCGCTTGCCGCGACCGCGTCGTCGCCTGCACGCGCGGCTGAAAACACCAATCGCAGCAACGCGGAACCCGTCTGCCGGCGCGGCGACGTGATCTTTTGCGAAGACTGGGAGGACGGCGACAGCGCTGGATGGTCCGACTGGAAGCCGGTGTCCAGCAGCGGCGTGCTCTGGGGCGGACTCTCTTGCTCGCCAGGCAGCTGCGACTTTCCCTACTCGGGATACGACTCGAGTCACACGGCGGCGCTGCACCTGGTGCAAAACAATCCAGACTCCATGTACCCGATGGCTGCTTTCAACACGCCTGCCGGCGTCGACGACACGTTGTACGTGCGTTGGTACGCGTATTTTTCGCCCAACTTCGAGTGGAATACGACCAACACGAAGCACATTTACCTGCTTCCGAACTCCGGTGCCGCCACCTGGGAGGTGCCCTTTTTCTTTCGTCCGCAGAACGGCCCCGTAAACCGGGGGATGCCGTACTTCCACTTTTATTGTTCGCTCATCGATGTCGTGCCCGGCTCCGACGTCGAGAGGGCTTGCACCGACTCTGGCGGCGACGTGCGGTACTTCCCCAATCAACCGGGGTTCGAGAACTTTCGCGTAAGCCCCGGGAATTGGTACGCGGTCGAATTCATGGTCAAACCGAATCCCTCCGGGCAGAGCTTCGGGGGACACATCTCCGCGTGGATCGATGGCAACAAGGTCATCGACTACGACAACGTGAGCGTCCGTCACGCGGGCATCTCGGAGCCCCTCAACCTGCTGTGGATTACGACGTACTTCGGAGGCGGCGGCTCGCCGTCGCATCCCGATCAGTACGTGCTCTACGACGACATCGTCATCTCCAAGAGCTACATCGGGCCGATTTCCGGAAGCATACCGATAGCCGATGCAGGGCACGCCGGTGACGGCGGGCCTGGCGGCGACTCGGGAGCTCGCGCCGACGCCGGGCACGATGCGGACGCGTCGTCGAACGGGGGCCTTGATGCAGGTCGTTCGGATGCCGGTGGCGAGATTGGCGATAGTGGTCACGGATGCGGCGTGACGACGGGGGCGAAGCACGACGGCACGGTCACGGGATGGGTCGTCATCCTGGGCCTCGTCTTCTGTCGAACTGGCAGACGTCGCATTTCGAAGTGATCGCGGCCTCCTGAACCGCGGACAGCGCGTTCCGGAGCGCTCCTCTCGATTCCGTGGCTCACGGCGAAACGACCGCGCTACCTTGTCCTGTGCTCTTCTCTCGAGTGGCCATCACGCACGCGGTCGCGCGCTGGGGCGTCCGCGTCGCCGTCGCCGTTCTCTCCGTCGCGTGCGTTGCCACCCTCGCGTACGCGGTGGTCACGCTTCCCGTGCGCACCCTGGATGGCTCCGAAGGGCACATCCTCTTCGATGCGGCGCGGATTCGATCGCACCTTCCGCTCTATACGGATCCTCTCGTCGGGGCATGGGATTACGGGCCCATTCCTTCGCGGTACTACGTCGTGTACACGCCGGTGTGGCCGTGGATCCTGTCGTGGCTGCCGGAGCGCATTGCGGCGACCGGCGGTAGGACCATCGCAGCGCTCGCATGGTTCGGGCTGCTCGCGCTCGTCGTCGCGCGTGCGGCGGGAGAGCGGCGGAAGGTGGCTGCCGTTGGCGCGCTCTTCGTGGCCGGCGTCTACACGCTCGCCCTCTACGGCGCGTGCGCGCGGCCCGATGCCGTCGCGGTTCTCGCAAGCGGCGTCGCGCTGCTCCGGAGCGTGAAGAAAGGCCGTGTGGGTGCCATCGAAGGGGCGCTCTTCGCGGTGGCGCCCTTGGTGAAGCCGAACGTGCTCGGTCTCGCCGTAGGCGCGGTTCTCGCGGAGATCATGATTCGCAGGCTGCATGCATGGCGGGCCATCGCCGGGGCAGTGGGTGTCGGCGCCCCCTTCGCGTTGGCCCTGCATGTCGCGAGCGGTGGCCGCTGGATCGCCCACGTCATCGCCGTCAACTACGGTGAGATGGACATGCGCTTCTGGCTCGATCAGATCTCGGGCCGCCTGCAGTTCTTTGGCGTGCCTCTCGCATTCGCGGCATGGTGCGGATGGCGCGCCCGAGCGGACGATCGGATCAAAATCGCCCTGGGCGCGCTTGCTTCGAGCTTCGTTTGGGTGATCTTTTCATTGGCCAAAGCGGGAAGCGCCACAAACTACTGGATGGAGCCGTGCGTGGCCGGCGTCGTGATCCTCGCGCACGCGCCGTTGCCCCCTCTCCAATCCCACGCCCGCGCATGGGCATCCGTCCTCGCGATCGTGCAAGCGCTCTGGACGGGCGTGGCCAGCGTGCGGAGCTCGATCGAGGCCCTGGCGGGAGCTCCCCAACGCGCGCGCGCTCTCGCGCGAGCGAGGCAGGTTTGCGCCGCCCGTGACGACGAGGTCATGTTCGGAGAAGAGGCCGGGCTCGAGTTCAAACTGAATGATCGCGTTCTAGAGATGCCGCTCTCTTGGACGTACCTCGGACGTCGAGGAAAGTTCCCCGAGGACCTTTGGATAGAAGACGTTCGCCGCCGCGGTGTGGTCGGAGTGGTGATGCAGACCGATCTCCTCGAGCGACCGCTGTCGGAGGTCGACCGCGAGGGGGATCAGTTTTCGGTCGGCCTGAGGACCGAGCTTCGCAGCCGATTCGCTCTTGCAGAGCGAGACGCCGGGCTGCGCACCTACTGCCTACGCGAGCGCGTCATCTCCGGCTCGCGGTGACGTCTCGACCTACTTGTTCAAGGCGAACGTGCCGGGCCGCCCTTGCGCGTGCTCATGAATCCCGTCCACGGCGTTCATGGCTGCGTCGCGAAGCTCTTCGTCGACGGCCGACTGAGGAGCCGGCACGCTGGGTACGATGAGCAGATCGCATTTGACGACCGTGAAGTTCTCGTCGACCTCCTTCATGGTGATGACGATGTGGGCCCCGTTCACGTTGGTGCCGCGCACGAACGTTCCCTCCAGCTGCTCGACACCGGGCGCCACCTGCTTGGCAGGCCCGAAGCGCAGCACCTGCGACAGCGTCAGCATGCCGTGCATGACCGGCACCTGAACGTACACGTCCGTAGATCCGTTCTCTTTGCCGACGACTCGAATGTTACGGAGCTTGCCTCCGAAGATGTTCTTGTACTGACCAAACGCTCCCGCCGTTTCTCGCACCTTGGTGAGTGGGGCGTTCACGAGCGCTTCGGCGTGACCATAGCGACCCTCCCGTCCTGCCAACGGCGCGTTCCACTTGACCGAGTGGCCGGCTTTTTCGATGCGCAAGACGTCGGGATCCGTCGACCCGGCATGCGCCTCGAGTGGGAGAAAAAGGGCTAGAAGCAGCGCGATCGGCAAGAGACGGGGAAGGGCCATGGGCAGTTCCGTAGTTATGTGGGATGATGGCGTACACACCACCCAAACGAACACAGCAGCACGAACCGTGCCGGGGGAAAGATGAGAAGGCTGCTGGTTAGACGGTGTCGACGTCGCCACATTCGCGGGACATGAACGGCTCGCATGTCGAATTCGATGACGGAATTCTGCGAGAGGGGGCGCTAAGAGCAGGCAGATATGGAGTTGGCGGCCGAAATCGCTGCGATTTGCCGTCGCGCCCGGGATGCGGCGCGCAAAATCGCCCCTGAGCCCCGCGCGCGAAAAGACGCCGCGCTCCAGGCGATCGTGCGCGCGCTCCGCGCCCGGCGCACGCAGATTCTCGAGGCAAACGCGCGCGACGTCGCTGGCGCGGAGGCGCGCGGTACGCGTGGCGCGCTCCTCGATCGGCTCACGCTGAACGACGCGCGCATGGAGGCGGTCTACAAGGGCATCCAGGAGATCGCAGCGTTCGAAGATCCGGTGGGGCAGGTCGTTGCTCAAACCACTCGCGCCAACGGTTTGCGCGTCGCTCGCGTGCGCGTGCCCATTGGCGTCGTCGCGATGATCTACGAAGCGCGTCCGAACGTGACCGTCGAAGCGAGCGCGCTCACTCTCAAAGCGGGGAATGCCATCGTGCTGCGCGGCGGATCCGAGGCGGCGCATTCGAACGCCGCGCTCGCCGAGGCGATTGGCATAGGGCTCGCGGAAGCCGGCCTCCCCCGCGACGCGGTGCAGGTCGTTCCCTTTACCGATCGCGAGGCCATCCGGGTCCTCGTGCAGCAAACGGACAACGTCGATCTCGCGATTCCGCGCGGCGGCGAAGCGCTCATCCGCTTCGTCACCGAGAACGCGCGCGTGCCCGTCGTGCAGCACTACAAGGGCGTGTGCCACATGTTCGTCGATCGCGGGGCCGATGCGGAGACGGCGCGCCGCTTGGCGGTCGACGGCAAGCTCTCGCGCCCCGGCGTGTGCAATGCCCTCGAGTGCCTCCTCGTCGACGCCGTGGACGCCGAGCGCCTCTTGCCCGTCGTCGCACAGGGTCTCGTCGAGGGCGGCTGCGAGATACGCGGTGACGCGCGAACGTGTGCGCTCGTTCCGGTGGCGCGTCCCGCAAACGAAGACGACTGGGGGCGTGAGTTCCTGGACAAGATCATCGCCATTCGCGTCGTCGACGGGCTCGACGGGGCGCTCCTGCACATTGCCCGCCATGGCTCCGGGCACACCGAAGCCATCTGCACGAAAAATGCCGATCACGCCGCTCGCTTTCGCCACGAGGTAGATGCCGCGTGCGTCGTGGTGAACGCGTCTACCCGTTTTCACGACGGGGGAGAATTGGGCCTTGGTGCCGAAATCGGCATTGCGACCAGCCGGCTCCATTGGAGGGGTCCGATGGGGCTCGAGGCGCTCACGACCAACAAGTGGGTCGTGGAAGGGGAGGGGCAGACGCGCGGTTGACGCGCGACGTGCTTCGCCCCCACGATAGACGAGGAAAAACTGGAAAGGACGTTCCGATTGGCATCTGGCAAAAAGCCGCCGCTGGGGAGCGGTGGCGCAAGACACAAAGGCGAGGGCGCGCGGCCGAAGATCCGCTCGTCACACGGCGGCGGCTTCCATCCACAAAAGGCCGATGAGCCCCCGCTTCGTCCGAAGCGCGCGTCGGCCGACGTTCGGCCGGCAGGGTCCGGACCGCGCACGAAAAAAACGCGCCCGACCACGGGAGCGAGCGGACCGTCGACGTCGCTCGCCAGCGATGCCGCGCGCGAGCTCGCCATTGCGATCGCCGTGGCCGCGCTCGACAAGAAGGCCGTCGGGCTGGAAGTTTTGGATGTCGCCGGCAAAGTCGACTACGCCGATTTTCTGGTGCTCATGACGGGCCGCAGCGATCGGCAAGTGCTCGCGCTCGCGCAGGGCATCGAAGACAGCCTGCGCAAACAAGGCAAACGACCGATGAGCGTCGAAGGGCTGCCGCACGGCAGCTGGGTGCTCATGGACTTCGGGGACGTCGTGGTTCACGTCTTCCAGGACGACGCGCGAAGTCTGTACGACATCGAGGGCCTCTGGATGGACGCGCGCCGCATCCCAGTGCCGATGCCGGAGTCGATGCGCGAGGGATAAGGCTCGACGACCCAGGGCTTGGCTTCGCACCCCGTACACTCGGGTTGTTGCTTTTTCAGTGGGCTTGCGTGAAAGCGCGCATCCTCCGTGGATCGCCCTCACCACGCGGCGCCGCATCTCACGTGGTGTTGCTCGTCGAGTCGGCTTCGGGCTTCTTCTTGGCCACGATGAACGCCACGCCGACGCTGAGGAAGTAGAGGCCGATCAGCGCCCCGCTGACGGCGAGTTGGCTCGAGATCTCCGGGCCAGGCGTGACGAAGGCGCCTAGCGCGAAGGAGGCGATGATGGCCCAGCGACTGAACTTGACGAGCTGGCGCGGCGTGACGATGCCCGCGATGGCGAGAAACGCGATGAAGAGCGGCAGCTCGAAAACGAAGCCGAATGCGAGCAGCATGCGGGTCGAGAAGTCCATGTAGAACTCCATCGTCGGGCGGCTCGTGAGCACCGTGTCGGAGCTTCCCACCTTGCCGAGGAGCGAAAAGAAGTAGTCGAAGGTGAACGGAAACGCGACGTAGTACGCGAATGCGACGCCAGACATGAAGAGCGACGTCGAGAAGAAGACGAAGGGAATGATGTACTTCTTCTCCCTCGAATAGAGGCCCGGGCTGATGAAAGCCCAGAGCTGGTAGAAGATGACCGGCGCAGCGAGCACGAGGCCGCCCACGAGCGACAGCTGCATGTAGTTTACGAACGCGTCGGCTGGAGCGAGCGTCTGGAGCTCGAGCGGCGTGCTCGGAAAGCGCTCCTTCCACGCGTGCTCGTAGGGTTTCTGCAGCCACTCGAGGAGCTTTTCTCGATAGACCCAGCAGCCGACGGCGCACACCAGCGTTCCGATGGACGCGTGTACGACCCGCTTGCGAAGCTCCGTGAGGTGCTCCCAAATCGTCATCTTGATCTCGTGCTCGGGATGAGATTCGAGGTTCTCGGACTCGACGTTGCTCATGCGGGGTCAGGGGGAGCGGAGGTGTCCGGCATCGGGGCGGGGACTCGGGGCGCGGGCTTTTCGATGACTCCGTTCGGATCGCCGAGCATCCAAACGGGGTCTTCGGCCCACTTGGACTTGGGAAATCCGTCGGCGTAGACGAAGGCCGTGTCGGGCATCGCGTTGTCGGTATCCGGTCCGTCCTTCGGTTGCTCGCGCTCGCGGTCGACCGGCACGTCGTCCTGGTACGAACCGAGCGATGCGGCGGCGGCGGTCGCGTCGATGCGCACCGCGCGCGCGACGGTGTCGAGCTCCCCGCGCGCCAGCTTGCGAATTTCGGCGAGGTCTTCGGTGAGCCCCTCGGCTCGGAGGACGTCGTCGATGCCGCTCTGCGCGCGGAGCTCGGAGGCCATTCGCCGCAGTTTTCCGGCCCATTGCCCCATTTTTCGCAGGACTTTTGGCAGATCTTTCGGGCCGATCACGACGATCGCTACGACCACGAGGACGACGAGCTCGCCGAAGCTGAACCCGAACACGCCTACAACGTAGCACGGGGTCCGAGACCCCGTGCGTGCTAAAGCCAAGACGGATGTCCCCGCTTCAAGGCTTTTCGCCCGCACGGCTCGCGATCGAGTGCCCAGACATCTCGCTGGCCGAGGCGCGTAAGATCGTCGCGCAGGTTCATCGCGACGAGGCGGTGGCAACGCCGACGGCCGGAGTCAGCCGTCGCGCGAGGCTGGCCGCGGTCGCGTTCGGGCCGGTCCCCACCCTCGACGTCGTCTCGGAGCGGAAGAGCAGCCTCGATCCGTTCGTGAAGTACGCAATGAAAACGGGCGATTTGCACACCCTCGAGGCGGTGCGCATTCCGCTCGAGCGCGCGGGGCGTTTCTCGGTGTGCGTGAGCTCGCAGATCGGGTGCGCGCTCGCCTGCGCGTTTTGCGCGACAGGGCAAATGGGCCTACGGCGCAATCTCGAGACCTGGGAAATCGTCGAACAAGTACGCATCGTGAGGCGGCGTCTCGTGAGCGGTCGTGTTCACGGAGTGGTGTTTCAGGGTATGGGCGAGCCGCTTGCGAATCTCGATCGCGTGCTCGATGCGATCTTCGTGATGTGCGATCCGAGCGCTCTCGCCATCGACGCGCGCGCAATTACCGTGAGCACGGCAGGGCTTCCGGGCGGAATCCGGCGGCTCGCGCGAGAGGCTCCGAAAGTGCGCCTTGCGCTTTCGATCGGCACCGCCCGGAGGGGAGCGCGCAAGTCACTCATGCCTATCGACGCCGCGCACGCGTTCGAGGAGGTGCTCGACGCGGCCGTGGAGCACGCGCGCGTCACGGGGCTTGCGCCGATGTGGGCGGTGACACTTCTCAACGGCGTCAACGATGGCGAAGACGACGCGCGTGCGCTCGCCGAAGCCGTGGCGAGCTTCGTGACGCGGGCTGCCGTGCGGCCGAGGGTGAGCGTGATTCCGTTCAACGCGATCGATGGCGATCCATTCGAAAGGACCAGCGCGGAGCGCGAAGCCTTGTTTCGAGACGTGCTGGCGGACAACGGGGTGTTTACACACAAGCGGTACAGTGGGGGCGGGGACGTGAACGCCGCGTGCGGTCAACTCGCAGCGAAGGGGTAGGGCGCCGACTCCGACTCCGACGTCCGACCCCGACCCCGATCCCATCCCGGGCGGTCATTCGATCCACCCCTCGACGCATTTGGGGCCGTGCCTCACGCCGTAAGTATCTATGATGTATCATATTTTAGCCCAACCCACATTGACATACAATGGCCTACGATTTGCATCTAGGTGAAAGGTGATCTTCTCCACAGTCGCCCGACGGCTTCTCCTCGGGGTCATCGCAACTCTCGCCGTGGGATGCGGTGCAGGCGGTACGCCGGCAGAGCAGCTCGAGGATGAGAGCGCCGTAACCGAAGACGGCTGGCAGAGCCTCGGCACCGGGGTCGCCTACAAGCGCGACGGGGACGGGGACGGGGACGGGGTCTTCATCGGCTACGCCGGATGGAGCGTTCGAGATTCATGGACTCGTGCCTGGTCGCAGGAGCTTTCCCGCGCGCGATTGAAGGAGCTTGGGATCGGTCACCTTTACGCGGTGCGCGGCCCGGAAGACGTTGGCTACGAGCGCGGCGAGATCAAAAATTCCAAGCTTCTGGCGCATCTGGTGAACGGCATCTCGTCACGCGCCCCCATCATCCTGATCGCCGCTCATTCCAGCGGCTCCTACGTCGCGCATGAGCTTCTCGGCATACTCGAGAGGGCGGGCACGGAGGCCGCCCGCGAGACGTTGCACAAGACTGTTTATGTGAACCTGGACGGAGGCGGGCAGGGCTTGACCCCGAGCATCGTCGGCCAGTTGCGAGATGTTGCCTTCGTCTGGGCCGAGGACACGACGATCGCGAAGGGAGTTTCGGCAAACGCAAGCACGATGGACGCTCTCGGTCGCGCATACGGCAAGACGCGAACGCGCATCGTGAGCGATCACACCGGGTGCGACTCCGGGGCGCGCTGGTGCCTTCACGACGCGGTCATCACGACGCGCCCGCACGACCCTGCCAAGTACGATCTCGCCAACGACTACACCGATTTTGTGGACCGGCCCGTTCAAACAGGATGGATCGACGTCGTGGCGGGCTCCCTCACGAGAACGAGCGCGGCAACGTCGTCTCGGTAGTTCAGACCCGTTGGGGTGCTCACTTCTTGACGAGGGTAGGCGCAAGCGTGGCCTTCCATCCCGTCGGACTCGCCTGGAAGAGCCAAACCTTGTCGAGTGCCTGATGGCGCGTGGGTGAAAACTCGGCAGGCGTGCCCACGCCGAGATCGAACTTGCCGATTCTCTCTGCCGCTTCATAAAACGTCTTGCGCGTGAGCTTCTCTCCCGCGTGCTGGAGCACGGCAACGAAAGCTTTGGCGTTCATGAACCCCTCGAGCGACAAGAGGCCGTAGGGCTGCGTTGGTGCATACGTGCTCCCCGCCATCTCCGGCGGCACCAGAGGCCGGTATTTGTCGATCGCCGCTCGGTACTCTCGCACGAGAAGAAGCGACACGTCTTCGACGTCGGGGACCGTCGCTGTGTAGAAAAGGTTGTAGGCAATGAGCCCTTTTTTCCCCTTCTCTTCGTCGACGAGCACGCTCAAGACCGGGTCGCAGGCGGTCTGCGAGCCGAAATGAATCGGCACGTCCCAGCCCTGCATGCGCGCGTCGCGGATGAATCCGGCAAGGCCCTCGTGGGGTCCGAGCATCATGACGGCGTCGACGCCCGCCTCTCTCAGCGCCTTCACCTCACCGGCCGCACTGTCCTCGTACTTGCGCTCCAGTTTGTAGCGTTGGTCGGCGACGAAGGAGAGACCCTTGTCCGAAAGGGCGCGCTCCAGGCTGGGAAGGAGGTGCGCATTCTCGCGCCCGAAGAAACCGATTCGCTTTCTGCCCATCGCGATGAATGCGCCGACCATGACCTGGGCTTCTTGATAGGTGGACGCGCGCACGTTGAAGACGTGCTCGAAATGAGGCGGCTTGCGTTCGCCGTCGAAGCCTGCGTAGTTCGAGAAGTACACCAGCCCGTGGCTCTGGAAGAATTGGCGAACGACCGGGAGCTCTCGCGTGACGTTGGGCACTCCCAGGCCATTGAAAATCGCGAACGCGTGATCGACCTCGACCAGCTTGACGATGCTTGCAGGCGCCCGGTCCGGGTTGAAGGCGTGGTCCTGGAGGACAAGTTTGATCTTGCGACCGTGCACGCCCCCGGCATCGTTCGCCGTGGAGAACGCCGCGCTTGCGCCACGCCACAGCTCGACGCCATGGTTGGTCCATTTCCCCGTGAGCGCGGTGGGCTGGCCGAGGACCACGTCTCCTTGCACCACCGCGTCACGTGATTCGACTGCCGGAGCGGTGCTCGTTGGGGCGGTGACCGCCGCTGCCCCTTTCCTTTGCGCGTTGCCACGGTCTCGATCCTTGCAAGCGCCCATCGCGGCTCCAGCGAGCACGACGAGGAACAAAGTATGCCGCTTCAAGCTCGACCTCCCAGCTGATGCCACCGACGAGCAAGTCCGCGACTATACGCGAGAGCCCAGGTCTCGCCAGCGAACTCCGGATTCTGATCCTCAGTCCGAGACTGAGTAGGAGTCCGGCACCGAGTCCGACCGTGCTAGGGTCGCCAGCTCATGCGCTGCGTTTGGGGCATTTTTGGCGCCTTTCTATGCCTTCTCGCGAGCGCGCGGGCCCACGCATCACCAGAGGACATTTTCGGCTATGGTGCGCGATCCCCCGGAATGGGCGGAACGGGAGTGGCCTGTGGCGAGGGGTTCGAAACGGCGTATCTGAACCCAGCGCTCCTCTCGGCGCTGCGCGCGCGGAAGCTGACCTTGGGTCTGCACGGCGCGACGTTTCACCTCTTTGCCGAGGGGGACGGCCTTCCCGGCCGCATGTCCTCGTCCCCGGCCAAGGGGATCATCATCGGCGCCGATCTCCCGCTGCCTTTCGGCGGCATTCTCGAAGATCGGGTGGGCGTCGGCCTCGCGTTCTACACACCTACCGACGTGGTCGTTCGGGGACGCATCCTTTACCCGGAAAGAGCCCAGTTTCCCCTCCTTCCGGATCGCGCGCAGTCGGTGGCCGTCCGCCTCGGGCTCGGCGCGGACATCGGATACGGCGTGCGCGTCGGAGCGGGCTTCGCGGCCCTTGCCGAGATCTCCGGGTCCGCCGTCGCTGCCACGGACGCGACCGGTCGCGTCGGAACGCGCGTCGAAGATCAGCTCATCGCCACGTACGCGCCGGTGTTTGGCATCACTTACGATCTGCCGGTCCAATCGCCGCTGGGAGGAAAGCTCCGCGCGGGACTCTCGTTTCGCGGCACGTTGGACGCCCGATTCGCCGTGGTCATCGACGCCACCAAGCTCAGCACGTTGACGATTCCGCTTCTCAACATCTCGGGCCTCGCGCAATACGATCCGCAAGAGCTCGCGTTCGAGATTGCGAGCAGGGGCGATCGCTTGACCCTGGCGCTCGGCGCCACGTACAAGCGCTGGAGTAAATACCCGGGTCCGCTCGAGCCGACCATCGTGTGCACCGAGGAAAATCCGGACTGCGCTGCCCTCGCGCCCCCCAAAATAGCCTACGACGACACGCTAGCCCTCCACGCAGGCGGAGACTGGGCCATCCCGGTCACCGACAAGCTGACGACACACGTCCGCGCGGGCGTCTTCACCGACCCCAACCCGCTTCCGACGCGACTACCCACCGCGCAGGCCTACGATCTCACGCAACGGCAGACTGTCGAGATCTCGACGCGCTACTTCAACGCCGGGCGTGTCGCTTTGACGTGGGGCGCGGGGCTACGCATGGCTGCGCCCCTGCCGCCGATCGACATCGACGTGTACGGCCAGTACCACGCGCTCTTGCCGACGACGCACGAGACGGTCGATGCCGCCGGGAACACATCCCCGCTCGGACGCGCTTCGGGGCACGTGCTCGCGGGCGGCATCGTGACGGGGGTGCGCTTTTGAAGGCGATTCATGCCCTAGCATGCCTCGCCGTGCTTACTTGCAGTCTGCAAGCAGTGGCCAACCCTCTCGACCCGTTCGGCTTCGGGTCGCGCGGCACCGCGATGGGGAGCGCGATGTCGGCGGACGCCCAAAGCTTCGACGCGAACTATTACAACCCGGCGGGGCTCGCCCGTGCGAAGGGACTGGAGCTGTCACTGGGCTATTTTTCCGCGAATCATTTTCTCAAGACCAACGGCAACGACAACGATGTCGATCCGGTCAAGGGGTTGGTCGGGGGGCTCGTCGCGCCGGGAGAGGTTTTCGGCATTCCGTTTGCGTTCGGCTTGGGCCTGCATCTGCCCGACGACCGCATTTCTCGCGTGCGCGCCCTCCGGCAAGAAACACCGCGTTGGGAGATGTACGACAATCGCAACCAGCGGCTCTTTCTGGCCGCGAACATTGCCGTGAGCCCCGTTCCGTGGCTTCAGATAGGCGGCGGCTTCTCGTTCATGTCGTCGACGCAGGGCCGTCTCGACATCGGTGGCCTTGCCAACATTTTTCGTCCAGAAGACTCGGCCTTGCGTCATGAGGTCGACGCAGATCTCACGGCGGTGCGCTATCCACAGTTTGGAGCTCGCGTGGCGCTTTCGGACAAGATCGCCCTGGCCGTCGTGTATCGGGGCGAGTTCAGGCTCAAGCTCGATTTGTCGGCCTACCTCCAGGGGGACATCTCGCGTTTGACGACCGCGATGTACGCGCTCGAGACGCACAGCGTGAACAATTTTCTGCCCCAGCAGCTCGTTTTCGGCGGCTCATGGCTCTTGCCGTTCGACTTGCGCGCGAACCTGGACGTCACGTGGGTCAATTGGAGCGCCTACGTGCCTCCCGTGGCGTCGCTCGGCGTCGTGCTGGACATCCCTCCGCCTCCGGGTGGATGGCCCAACGGCATCTCACCGCCCGAGGCACCCGCGAAGGCGCATGTCGCCCATCTGGAAATGCATGATCGTGCCGTCCCGCATGTCGGGCTGGAATGGCGCGCGATGGCGCAGACGAAGTGGGAGCTATTTGCCCGCGCCGGGTACGAGTACGACAAGAGTCCGATAGCCCCTCAAACCGGCGTGACGAACTACATCGATCGCGATCGGCATGCCGTGTCCGGCGGCCTGGGCGCAAGGCTCATTTCGCCCATGCCCGAGGTTCCGGGCGACGTCCGCCTCGATGTGCACGTACAAAGGAGCGAGCTCGTCGGCGCCACGACCCCGAAAACTGATCCGGCCGATCTGGTGGGCGACTATACGGCCGCGGGCCACATCTGGAATCTAGGGGCAACCCTCACCGTGGGGTTTCCATGATCGAAAAGCACAAACCACTGGCGCTCGTGCTCGCGTGCCTGTGCGTATGCCTGCCGCAGGCATGCGCGGCCGTTGGATCGTCGGGCGCAGGCGACAAAGACCTTCCGACGAGCGGCGTGGGGCCGTTTCGAAAATTGGACGGGGACGAGACGCTGGGCATCGCGCCGTTCGTGCTCGATGACGGGGCAAAGGAGTGGAAAGATCCCGCCGTCCTGCCTGCAGATCCTGAGTCGGGCGACGCGCGCGTCATCCTGTTCGCGGCCGGTAAGGTAAAAAACCGAGAGGTGATCGTGCGGACGCGGGCAGAGGACGGGCGCTCGTTCTTCGGCGCGGAGACCGGCAAGACCCCCCGTATCGTGCTGCAAGCCGAGGATGACGCCGAACAGGTTCAGGCGCCGAGTGCCGCCCGGATTGGCGGGCGTATTTTCCTTTATTGGGCCGACGGGCAGGGAATCCGGATCGCCGTGAGCGATGACGGGCTGACCTTCGAGAGGCGCCCAGGACGTGCGCTCGATATGGATTCGCGCGCCGCATGGGAGAAATCGCCTCCGAGCGCCCCGAGCGTCGCGGTGTATCCAGATGGACGCGTGCGGATGATCTATGCCGCGGGCGGCTTTTTCGGCGAGGCCGAGAGCCTCGACGGCTTCTCGTTCACACGATTGGGAGAAGACCCCATCTTCGGCCCGAGCCCGGAGCGCTTTGCATCGACGGCGCCCGGCGAAAAGCCCCTCTTCGACGCAGCACGGGTAGACGACCCGTGCCTCGTTCCGCGCGTCACGCCGGCGGGGCGCCTCCACATCCGTGTACTCTACACGGCCACCGACGCCGCTGGCGCGACCGCCATCGGCTTCGCGTCGCGCTACGGCGATGTTGGCCCCCTAGTGCGTCAAGCGCAGCCCGTGTACGCCGTCAACAAGCGCGAAAGAGGGCCGGCGCTCCTCGAGTGGCCGGGCGGCGCGCTCCTCTACGTGAGCCAAGTCCGTCAGAGCACGCCCGACACGAAGTATTTCGCCATCGCGGCGGCGGTTTCTCCGGCGAATCTCAGGCTACCGCGAGCGACGACGTACGCGGATTCGCCGTGATACCGTCAAGGAAATGATTCTCGTCGGCCTGTTCCTCGGCCTGCTCTTCGTGACGCCGTTCGTGCTCACGTATGTGCTCTTCATCCGATGGTGCGACCGCTTCGAGCCGGAGCCCTGGTGGCTCGTCATTTGCGCGTTCATCTGGGGCGCGCTCTTCGCGACGCTCGGCGGCGGAATGTCGAGTGGCATCGTGCAGGCCATCGTCGAGGGCATGACCAACGCGGCGGCTCACGATCCGGACATCGAGGCTTTCGGCGCCACCGTACTCGCGCCCGTCTTCGAGGAAGGATTCAAAGGGCTTGGCGTCGCCATCATCGCCGCGATCAGCGCGATGGGGCTGAAGGAGCTGGATGGTCCGCTCGACGGCGCGATCTACGGCGGCGTCGTTGGTCTCGGCTTCACGCTCACTGAGGACATCCTCTATGTCGCCAACCAGTTCGAGCACGAAGGGCTCGGCGGCTTCGTCGTTCTGCTCTTTCTTCGCACTGTGCTCTTGGGGCTGTCGCACTGCACGTTCACCGCGATGACTGGACTGGGTTTCGGCATCGCCGCCGAGTCGAGCAATGGGTTCGTAAAAATCGCGGCGCCGATTGGAGGGTACTTCGGCGCGATGGCGCTGCACGCAATGCACAACGGCCTGCCTACGTTCTTCGGTGAAGGCGGCCTCGTCTTGATGATTCTCATTTCCTGGCTCATCGACATTCTCTTCTTCGTCCTCCTGGGAGTGCTCGTCATGCGCGACCGCGCGACCATCGTGCGCGAACTGTCCAGCGAGATGGGGGCGCTCCTTCATCCCCGCGAGCTCATGCTCGTGACCACGTACTTTTCGATCGGAATGAAAAACTACGGCGTGCTCTTCTCCAAAGGCTGGCGCGCCTTCAGTCTGCGACGCAAAAAGCAGCTCGCGCTCGTCGAGCTCGCGTTCATCAAGAATCGACGGCGCCGCGGCGAGTGGGGCAGGGATCTGGATCTGAAAGAGGCAAGGCTCCGTCAGGAGATCTGGATGGCCAACCAGCACGGAATCTGGCTCGGAAGCTGATCCGACAAGACGGCCTCCACGTCGTTGAGGGTTGCGGAGAAGACTTTTTCTGCGACAGTTCCGCCGCCCGCGGCTCTCTTGGGGGAACCATGCAACTCCGACTCCTTTCGCCGCTCTGCCTCGTCATTTCAGTGGGTTGCGGGAACGCCCGACCTCTTCCGGAGGCCCCGTCGACCCACCTGGGGGCTGCATCGACGGAAGCGCGAGCGCATGAGTCACCGCGCTCTTATGCGATTCGCGCCGTCGAGGGGCGTTTCTCGGCGGAAGTCGAAGCGACCGGGGCCCCGGCCATCGAGACTGAGCTCGATGAGGATGGCGACCCTCGCACGACCGTCACCATCCCCACTGGCGACGCGCGACCGATTGTGTGTCTCGTGACCAACGACATGCGCGATGCCGGTGCGTTCGTGGTCCGTGCCTTCACGTCGATCAAGAACGACGCCCAGCTCGATGATCTCGAGCTCCCAGCGCTCGAGGTAGAGCTGGCCCAGCGCGCACCTTTCGTGTGGGTCTCGTCGCGCGGGGTTTCGGCGACCAAGGCCGTCGACTTGCGCGCCGCGCTTCTCCCGCGCGAGGGAGGCAGCCTTTTCTGCCTTCAGGTGGGCGGGACCGAGCGCGCGACCTTCTCGCGCGTTGTCGGTGGCCTTGTCGCGTCGGCGCGCCACGAAGGATGGGCCAGGACGCGTTTCGCCGAAGCGGCGGTCATGCGCACGCAGGGCAAAGTGAACGGTTTCGCGCAGCGGTTCGTGCATGATGGGGGCAGAGAGACGCAGTACGGCACTGCCTTCCTCGACCAAGGCGCCGGTTGGTCTGCCTTCGATTGGGCGAACGGGGCCACGGTGGACGCTCGAGGCGAGCTCACGGCGTCGACGTCGGCCGGCGCGGTAAACGGCACGCAGCTCTTTCGAATCGACGTCAAGCGCGGAAAGGGAAAGGAGTACACCTTCGACAAAGAGGTGCCCGGGCAGCCGCCGCAACACGGCTCGTTCAAGGCCACACGACCGATCACGACAGACCTCTCACGCGCCGCATTGGTACGGGCGTTCGTCGCAGGAAAAGAGCGAGAACGAACGTTCCTCGAGGTTCACGAAGACCCAGAGAACGTGGAGCCTCGCGCGATCGTGATTCGGCGCGTGAGCGGGCGCACGGTGTCGTTTGCCTACGGGACGAAAAAAACGGTTTTGTGCGAAATCGCCCCCGATGGCATGTGCATCAGGGGTGAAATCACGGACGAGGACGGCGACAAGCGAGCTTGGGAGCGTCTGTACGTGGAAGGCGAGCCGTGAGCGTGCGCCCCGCCATCGCAACACTTGGGCTGATTTGCCCCCTGCTCGTGGCATGCGGACGACCGCCGGCGTCTGGAACCCCAAACACGAGGGGCACCCATGCATGCCCATCGATTCAGGCGATTCTCCACCGTCACGGACGCGAGGTAACGGCACTCCATGAAGACGCACGAGCTCGTGATGGCGCTGCAGCAGCGCTCTACAGCTTGCGCGGAATGGAGGCTGCTTCGCTGGACGCCGCCCGCGCCGTCGACGCGTTGAAGCTCGAAGGCGGCGACCTCGCGCATCGCGCTCGCGTCTACGCGGAGGCCTCACGCCGGAGTGCCTCTTGGGTTCACGCAGCAGCCAAGACAGTGGAAGCGTCGGCAGGAGAGCTCGGCGCCGCTTCGCGCGCACTCGATGACGCCATCTCGGACGTGACGCGCGCCTGCGAAGGGAAAAAAGCCCCTGCGGAATGCGCGCGCGTCCATGAGAGGCTGCGAACGTTGCACATGGCCGATGTGGCCCGCCCTGACACGATGGAGGCCGCGGCCGCCGGATTCGAGGGGGTCGCGAGCCCGGCGCTGGCTACGAAGGTGGAGCGCGTCGCAAAGGCGGCGCGCTCTCTCGCAGCAAAGACGAGCCTCGTCTTGAAGCAGCTCGACGAGACAAAGATCAAATCCGTTCGCGAGGCACTTGCGCGAGCAACCAAAGGGATTGAGGGGGCGTGCGGGGAGTTGCCCATCCTGCCGAGCGTCGGCCCGGCGTACGCCGCGGAATGGATCGCACCAGAAAAGGCCGATGTGCGAAAGCTCACCGTCATCGTGAAGGTGAAGCCGCCCGGTCCGCTCAGGGCCACCTTCGCGACCTTCGCCAAGTCGGACGACGAGCTGTCGCCGCTCTACCGTGCGGTCGCGGACGGTGGCTTTGGCAGTGGACTGGTTCTCGTCAAACGGGCCGGCAACACCAGACGAGCGTACGTGGTGACCAACCGCCACGTGGTCGCGCTCTCCGACGAGGCCGACATTTATCTGGACGGAGGTACACATCTCGGCAGCGCGCCGGTCATCTATGCGGACCCCTGGTACGATCTCGCGGTCCTCGCGCTTCCCGAGAACGCCCCGTTCGATCACGGCTTCGCCTTCGCGCCCACGCCGGCCAAAGACCAGCTTCCCGTGATTGCCACGGGTTTCCCCGGTATTGGCGCGCGGCCATCGTATCAAACGACCCGAGGCTATGTCTCCAATGAGAGATTCATCTTCGAAGACGAAGGACGGAAGACTCTGTACGTGCAGCATACCGCGCCGATCGACGGCGGCAGCAGCGGCGGTCCGCTCACCACCGAGGCGGGCAGGCTTCTCGGCGTGAACACGATGAAGCTCCGCGGGCGTGAGAACGTGGGCCTCGCTGCCCCCGCGTTCGCGGTGGCCGAAGTGGCCCACCACGCAACGGAGCTCGAGCGCCTCGCGTCGAACATCGATTGGCGACGCCAGCGCGC
>OBEQ010085579.1_pt1 | contig 24983 bp, 19 predicted proteins | sample 1670901 | NCBI WGS metagenome assembly OBEQ01 (sample SAMEA104232315, study PRJEB22302) | groundwater metagenome | biome: forest; feature: aquifer; material: groundwater | place: USA | collected 2011-08-07 | depth 5.4 m | reverse complement strand
TCCACAAATTCACACTACCCACAAAGAAAGGAAAAGCGTCCAAAAGAAAGAAACGACTACTACTATTCATTCAATCAACTAAACCCAGAGGGGACAATTCACTTGCTACTAAAAGGGGACATCTTGACTAGCTACGAACAGCTTTGCATCCAGAAGCCCCAAAACTAAATATTTCTTACTATAGTAAATTACTACTCCTATGGTATACTTCCATCAGGAGGGAAATCTTATGACGATTACCATGAGCGAAAAACACCAAGTGACCATTCCTAAAAAAATAGCGGATGTTCTTCATCTAAGAAAAGGCTCGCTCTTTAACGTGGAAATAAAGGGAAGTAGGATAGAGCTCGTTCCTTTGGAGGTAACGGAGAAGACTTTAACGCCGGAGGATTACCAGAAATTGGACCGCCTATCCGCGCAAGAAAAGGGCAAAGAAGAAAAAGTAACGAAAGCGCTGATTGCCCGTCTAAAAAGCGGTAAAAAGTAACCGCATGCCTTTAACTCTCCACTTCGGCCCGTCTTTCAAGAGAAGTCTCAAACACCTCGGACAAGAACAAATCAAAATCGTAGGCTGTCTATTGGAAGCCTTAGAGGCGTACTATGCATCCGGATGCAGCATGGAAGAAGCCAGGCGACTTGCGGCCCGCTTCTTCTACAAACAACTCCGAAAACCTTATTATGAAGCCGGCATCGAATCGAAGATTCGAATCATTTTGATTCAAGAAGGAGAAAAATGTATCGCCGTGTTGGCCGGCAATCACGATCAAATCAAGAAATTCTTGCGCGACGTTTAAGCAGCCGACTCCACAGCTTTAAGTTCCGCGAGGAATTGCGTGAAGGCCTGCTTGAAGAGCGGCATGAGTCTGGCCATGTACTCAAGTGCGATGTTTCTGGACTCAAGGTTGCCGCTGCCGAAATCAAATACGTGCTTCCTCGTGAGCTCGACCTCTTTGGGCGTATTTCCGGCCAGGCGTTTGACTTCGGAGACTGCATTTTCACTGACATCTGCCGCCGTCATGGAATCTTTGTGATTTTGGATGCCTAAAAGATAAAGCGAGTAGTGAGTTAAAGACAGAAGCGGCGATAAACGATCGTTTTGGGCGTAATCCAGAAATGCATAGCCTGTGTTTTCCGGAATATTGTCGTCATTTCCTGTGATTCTGGTCTTCTGGGGTTTGCTGGAATAACCTACAGCCAACCCTTGGGCTCTGGCATAGTCTGCAAGGCCCTGATTTTGACTGTAGAAGGTGAAGCCCACTTCTTCGTACAGCCCGTCCGGTCTTTGCTTTAAAAGACCCATCACGGTTTTGAAGAGATCAATATTCCTTACAAAGGCCGGGGTAACTTCTGTGTGATTTTCAAGGTTCAACCTGTCCAAATTAATTTCAATGTCTCCCCGTAACACATTATCAGGGTAGTTGGATAAAAGCCCCGTAAGTAACCTCTGAAATACCCTCGCCCTGCGTTTTTCTTCTGACAAAGCAATCTTAACGGATTCAAAAGCTTTCTGATCTTCTGGGATAAGAACTTTGGCTTCGACTGCGGCCAATCTTGTCGCAGCTAGGCGAGCGACCGTTTCTTTGGCTTCTTGTCTTGTGAATCTTAAAGTCTCACCAAAATTATTCGGTTTACCATTTTGATCAAGACTGACAATCTGGATAGCGGTACCCGCCTGAGGCGGCAATACATTGACTACCGCAAAGCGCGCTCCGCCAACGCCCACGGTGAAAATTCCTTCGTTGGTAAACAAAGGTAAAAATCCAGCCACAGGGCCAAGTTCCGCATAGGTTGTAACTATCGGTGTGGGTAGTAAGCCTGAAACTCCGTAGATATTTTGGAAAGAAGAAGCATCGGAATTTTGAAGAGCGAGGCGGGAGCCGGACAAGCGCTCCCTGATGCTCTGTCGAAGCTCATCTAAATCCGTATCCGTGACGCCTTCAGCGAAATGCGCTTTCAGCTCCGTCAAGATTGTAATCCATGAACTACGACCCTTTCCGTCTAAATAACTCGCCAAACGCCTCCGAACCCGCCATCCGAAAAGACCTACAAGTTTTTCTATCTCTTGTTCCCCGATCCAATGGGGCGGCCTGTCGTCTTCTTGCATTTCTATGTCGTCCGCTTGGTGCGTAGCTTCACGCCTTTCTCCATGGTGGGCCAATTCATGAATGACAAGATTTAACTGCTCTCGAAAAAATGAAAAAGCTTTCTCTGAATTGGTTTCTTTCATTAGTTGATTCAGTACTTCGGCAGTTTTGAAAGCATCATAAAGGTTGAAGTAAATTTGGCCGCCTCTGTAAAAAGCATTCGTTGAGGATTCGTGAAAAAATAACCTCACGCTGACAGTCTGCTCCGTAACTCCAACGATTTTTTCGTAAAACATCTTTAATAACCCGAGGACCGGGGACTTCGAAACTTCATCTTCTGAAAAATAAATACTTGGACGTTTTTTCTCTTTTTCCCGCTCGACAATATTGTGAGCTGCAGCATTCAAATCGTCTTTCAAAGATTTGGCGACTTCCATCTCGCCTTGCGGTTCTTTTTTTCCAAGCGCCTCTTTAATTTTCTCCCGCCGATATTCCCATAAGTTAAATCGCGCGCCTCCATACTCGACTTCTATTAAAGACACTAGATCGGCAGCATCACGGATTTTTCTTTCTTTAACAGCTTCCGTATCATGAGAGTTAACAATATAGCCTTCGTAATTCACCTCTGAAATGCGATTTTCATTGATCCGCTTCGCATCTTCAATAACCGATGATTGGATTCTGTTTTCGGGTTCCGTTCTTTCCGTGATGCGGGTATCTGAGAAGAAATCTTCGGATAAACCCGGTGGCAATAAGCCACGCTGCAAATAGAGCTGGGCTGCGAGCTTAAATCCACAAGCCGCCATAGCTTGTTGTATGGGGAGTTGATACAGTTCTTGAAGGGCTATCCCAATGCGAGTCCTTGTGACTGGAACGGTTCCAGGTATATTGATATTGATTCCTCTTCTTGTCAGGTGCAATCGGAATTTTGGGGGGAGAAGCTCAAAGAGCCATTTTTCAGCCAAACCGATATAGAGATCGTCCTGCGTCAAGCGCCGGTGATAAGAAACGGGACTTAAGGATACTCGAACCGAGCCAGCTTCGGTTTCTGCTTGAGCCGCAACATCCATTTGTTCATTAATGCGCCGGCCATTAAAAATAATATCGACATCTTGAATCGCTCCCGCATACCGGATTAGGTCCTGAGACAACATAAGCGCTTCAAGCTCAGGAGGTTCTACTTCGTAGTTTCTTGCCCACTCGATTGTAGTGCCCCGAAATTGTTCATCCGTTTCAATCAGTTGGTTTATAACCGGCAAGCCATTTGCGCCTTTTACAAGTTCAATATAGAACGTGCGGTTTTCGTCGCCGGTCTTTATTCTCACGCGATCGAAATCCACAAACAGCGTATAAAACCCCTGCCCGAAAAGTCCGGCCATCTTTTTTTCAATTTTCGAGCTCACGTCCGCGACTAAAAGAGGGCCTGCTATAACGCCCAGATCCATTCCGCCTTGATCTGCGACTCGAAAAACAAATTCCTTGAGATCTTCCCGGATAAACGTATCCACGAGAATAGGCGGTGGGTTCTTCGGATACTGCTCCCGGACGGCATCTCTCGCATTTTGGATCAATTCCCGAGTCGCCACATGATCCGACATATCCTGCCCCCGAATAACCGATGCAAGCTTCTCTTCCATGGGTTTCAAGTCCGAATCGGCAAACTGCTTTACTTTTTCTTCAAATTGAGAAATGGATTGAACTTCTTCTAATTCTGAGGGTTTTTGACCCGGTTTTCGCTTGTCATCATCTCGATAAAGCGCTTTGTACGCTACGTTCAATTGTGCGATGGGCAAAGACTGAGAAAGTCGCGCTAATATCCTTCCCTCGGGAGCTAACGGAGGACGATTTGATTTCATCACCAATTCTTCGGCCTCCCCTCTTAAGTAATGCACGTAAAGTACCATGCCCTGATCCGCTCTATCCTTATCTTCAGGAGGAATCCCCTTGACTAGCCATTCACTCAACGCTTTGTTTGAACCCCACCAGCGTTCGGATTTTTTCAGGGTTTCAATCTTGCCTTTCATTGAATTAAAAAAAGTATCCAAGGCATCTTTCTTTGTTTCCAGGGTTTCATAGAGACGAATCCACCGTTTCAAGAATTCGTCTAAATTCTTCTGCTTCTTGATTAAAGGTTCCGCCATCTCAACAATCTCAAAGAATCGCTGCAGGTCAAAAAGAGATCTTTCAGAAACAAAAGGATGCAGGAGTTCTGCCGTGGAACTTGTTAACTGTTCCAGGAGACTATCGGGAAGAAAAGGAAGAATCCTAAACAAATCCTCCATTTCGACACCAAGCAAATCTTCATAAAAAAACCGTTGAGCCAGGCGTTTTAACTCTTTATCGTTTTTGGAAAAAAATCGCGAATTATTCGCAACAAATTGAGCGAACTCCGCGCCCTCCCGGGTAAAATCAACATTTCCTAATGGCGGATCCGTAAGACCGGGAGAAATTTCTACGAAGTAGAGTTTCTTCTCCTTAACATAAACAATGCACAATTTTCCATCGTGTAATACAGGCTTTATACCAGAAGGGATGTAAACACCCTCTCTCAGATTCAAAATCTCATAAGGACTCTCCCCAGGTCTCACTTTGACATAAACTCTTGGTCGTTCAGGTTTTTGTAACGTCGGCTCTGTAGTAGACCTATCCTTTTTCATTCTTTGCCTACTCCATTCATATTCGTCTTCTTGATAGGAAGCCTGGAAGTAGAGGCTACCTTCATGAGCCACCAGGCCTCCAATGCTGTATTTTTCATAGCCTGGTAAATTTATAAACCATGATCCGCCTTCTTCGCGAACGCCAAGGAGCTCCACAGGATTAGGGCGATGCCCCATCATTCTATGTTCTAGAAACATTTTTTCCTCTTTGCCCATTCCATCCATTTCCTCGCTTTCCCGGATTTGCCGCTGCTTTTTTTCTTTTTCCGTCTCACTATGTAGCGCGGTGTAATAGACCTGTCCATCCACTGAAGCGAAGTCATGCATTGATTCTAAATATGATGACGAAAATCGAACGGGCACTGTTGTGCCATCGTCTTGGATCATCACCAAATTATGGCCCGTGAATCCGTATGTGTAATGCACATACAATTGGCCATCAGAAGAATACAGATGGTGCTGATCGAAATCGTTGTGGTGCTTGTAATGAGTGTTAGAAAAAACAGTGTAAGTTGCCATTGATCCATCAAGATTGATTCTCACGATCGTATCAACAATTTGTTCACCTAAATCAGAGCGTTCCGCCTTTTCATTTATTTTTGTTGTTCGAATAACCCCGTACAATTTCCCCTCATGAAATATGAGAGACTGGTCAAACATCTCCTCAGGCAAATCACCAACATGCACCGTTTGGCCATTTTGCAGTTTTAGAACGACACTTTTTCTGCTCTCCTTTTTTTGTCTGGCTATGATATAGAGTGAATTTCCATTGGCGAAAAGCTTGATTGGTTCAAAGTTGCCGATGTTAATATTTTCCGCCTGACCACTTCCCCCTTCGATTCTGAGCAATCCACTATTTTCGACTTGAAATTGATTGGAGTAACTTAGATATGCAGTACCCTCAACCATACTGAGAGATAGAATCCGACCTCCCCGCTCATCACCAATACCCAAAGGAATTTCGCGCAGGATATGGCCAGTCGGAGCGGTCTTTTTAAGCGGAGAATGAGTGGCTGCCCACACAAGACTGCTTGGAGGCGAACTGTCCCCCGCCTTGGCATTGAGATCAAACAGCGTTGACAACCGGTTCAGCCAACGATCCCGCCATTCAGGATCTCTGTGTTTAATGAATCGCAAAATGGCCTCTTGGTCGTTGGCATCCAATGCTTCAACAAAGGGATATTTTGCTGCTAGCCCCACTACTTCTCGTTCTCTCGTTTTGGCCCTTTCCTGCGCTTTTAAATCATCAGGCGTGGGAGGCCGTAAGAGACCTTTTCGCTCCTGTGTGGCATGTTCCCGATATCCTGTTCTGACCGCTTCAATCCATAAATCAATGGGCGCGGGCATAACGTGATGCGGCAAATAATAGGATTTATTCAGAAACACTGCAGACTCGATTTCAAAGGATATGAGACTGGGATCTTGAATATCGACAAGATAAAGCGCGTGATCTCTGGATTCATAGTTCATCACACGTTCGGCGCTGGGAATCTTGGACGGGCGAAAATCAAAGAGGGCGGGGTCGAGATGAAGAGCTTTCTTTTCGCCCAGGTTTAGTTGAAAGAACCCAGCCTCATTCGGCAGTATTACATACCCCTTTTCTTCAAGGGTCGAAAGCCAAGGTCTTAATTGGTTGATCGCCGCCTGAAGAAGGTCCGTGGATATCTCCGCTTGAATCCTTTTTAACACCAAAACAACCGCATTTAAAATTTGAATTTTCTGTTCAAGGGAAAGCGCGCTTTGAAGCACATTATTGATAACGGTAGTGACATCTTCAGCTGAAAGACTGATCTTGTTTCGCGACTCAGGGACCCAGCTGGATGGTGGCAATTCAATAAATAACCCTTCCGGTAGGTTTCGGCCTTCTGCGTTAAAATCCATGACTCCCTGTCCATTGATCAAAACTCCTATTCGAGAAAAATTGCGTTGAGTTGGTTCTACCTCTCGCAGCATCCATGTTACCTGATAGTCAGCGCGAACTTTGGAAGGCATTTGTTTATTGGGAGACCTTGGAACCAAAAGCTGTTCGATCAGGGTTTGATCATCAATGCCCGTTCCCGAATCTCTGACCTCGAAACCATCATCAAAAAAATCGATGTCAATTCTAGCGCGCTTATATTGGTGTTTTACGACTTTGCCATTCAAATCGTGAAGTCCATCTAAAGGATTCAGCAATTCTTCTTTGCCATCGGGCGAGTGCAGATATATTTGAAGGTATCGATTCTGGGAAAAACGCTTTCGTAAATAGGTTTCGAGTTCCTGAAGATATTTTTCTATCTTGCGCTTTCCTTCGGATGTCGATGATGGAAGATGAATCTTCACGCTTGTCCCTTTTTTTTGGGGCTTCTTGGCGACTCCCCAGCCAACTTCAAAATTTCCATCGACTGGACTCCGGCGAAACACAACAAAGCGTGACTTTCCCTTCCCGGTGGATGTCGTTAGGAGAATTCTTGAATCTTTATCGTCAAAAATTTTAAGACTGGCCAAAATCATAAAAAAACCAACGCCAAAACGGCCAATGGGTGGCGCCCCACGCGCTACGAGAACAGCATCAATGGCATTCGCAACCAATTCAGCACCGCCCTGATATACGGATCCACCCTGATTCCACACCGCTGTATCAACTCTTGCCATACCGCGTATTGCTTGCATTATTTGACTAAACTGACCTGGGTCATCTAGAAGCGACGAGTATTGAGACCGATAGGCAGTTTTTTGATCATTGGGCAGGGCTTTTAACGTTTCAATTTTTCCAGCCACTTCACTTAAAGACAGCCATGTATGGACATCCAAGTCTGCGGACTTACCGAGATGATTTGCGGAGCGGGTATCTTCACTAGCCGCCAACCGCGCGGCGTTCACCTGGGACATATTGAGCATTGGATAACTCAATACAAAGGTTGTCATGAGAAGTCCGTCCTCCCCGGTTTCCTGGATCGGACCTTCGATTGATCCGCCATGAAGTTCAGCGGCAATCTTGGTCATAAAAAGGCCTACGCCATCGCCTGAGATCGGGTAGGGCTGCATCCCACTATGTTCACGAATCAATAAGTTTGATGAGCTAGACAAATGGGGGATGAATAATTTTGATTTATCGATCACAGCGTTCGACCGACTGGTATTTGAAACCCGAATCTGAGCCCCGTTTTGGGACTTTCCGATTTTGATACGGATGGCCCCCGTTCTTTGAGGCGAAGCGCCTTCCCGTTCCGGTAAGGCCTCGGCGGCATTTTTAAGAAGTTCGTGAATGCTCAAAATAAAAGGAAAGCTTGTGTAGGTTTCGGGCGAAAAATGTTCATCCTTTTCAAAAAGTAAGCGGACATTCTCAAATGGTTTTTTCCCATCCGGCGTCTCCCATTGCGAAATTGCCCGAAGTAGCTGCTTTACCTCTGACGATGGATCTTGAATTTTAATCATGCTTGATCCTTGAGCATAATAACTTTTAAGATGACTCATTAACACAGATTGCTGAAGCTGGCGGCGATAAATGTAGGCCACGGCATTTTGGACGCCCTTTTCCTGTAACGACCTCGGATTCGTTTTCACAAACTCCATCAGCACTATGGCCATCTGAGGTAATAAATCCACGCCAAGGGAAACAAAGGAATAGCGGAAATTTCGATGACTGTGAGCATCCGAAAGTACGGAGGGGTTCCCAATGAGGGTCTCTACATTTTGCATCGCAAGTGGATATCCTTTCCAAAGCTCAGTCCAGGTCATTGTTTTTTTTGCGCCAGACTGAAAAACTAATGACCCACGAAATTTGTCGGCCAATTGCGTTCCTGCGAGTCGATCAATCAGTTGAAATCGATTCTCAATTTCCCTAAAAATTTTCTGATGTCCCTCAGTATAGGCTTTAAGGATTCCATAGACGTGCGCGTGATCCTCCCAACCAATCTCATCTAAATAGTCCGTTATATTTAATGCCTCCTGGACAGTCCAATTATGATTCGGATCTTGTAGGGCACTGACTATCACATCATATTGTTTTGCCAACCGCGCGGCAACTGGCTGAACCCTTTGTCGCAATGCCTCTGGAAGGTTTCGTTGAACACTTTGGGTCAAAACAGGTGAAACGCCGGTAAGCTCGAAGGGTTCTTTATTCATTCTTTCGATAGTCTCTTTGAAGGGCTGATCGAGTTCTTTTAGAATTTGTTCCACACGCCAACTAATCTGATCTTCAGGCACGTTCTCCCAGCGTAGGGTGTCTTCCAAGAATCTATGGAAGTTTTGGGTGGTGGATTCCCGGAAGCGTAGAAGAATTTGTCTTTCTTCTGTGGTTAAAGAGATATTGGGATTGATGCCGGTGGCGGCACGTAGAAGCGCGGCACGGACTCCCTCTGTTTTCTTTCTAGCCTTCATCAAGTCTTTCTCCAAAGCACTTAAAGGTTTGTCCTGATGGTCCTCGCCTTGGACGACTTCCACTTTTTTGATTTCGGGCTTGATTGGCGACAGAAGCTGTTTCTCATAGTTTGTTTGATTGGTTTCGGAAGTCACGATCGGAGTGAGGACTGCGTACGAGTAACCTTTTTCCTGCATGAGTTTTTTAAGGTGTGAGGTGTGATAGCCGCCCGTAATGAGGAAAGCGGTAAGCGGAGAGCGGCGTTGCTTTCCGCTTTCCTTTTTAATCGTTTTCTCCATATTTAGAATAAAGGCTTCATCTCTTTTAGAGACAGAATCATAAAACCCTGTGAGGCTTTTGCGTCCTTCTTCGAGGATATTTTTGTAGGGGACAAGGTCCTGGTAATAGCCTTCATCCAAGAGCTTTCGGTTTAAGAAGGCAAGATAACTTGGGGTGGAGAAGTCCGGTTCATTGACAAGAAAGGTGTTGAATTCTTTGGTGGTCATCTGAATCTCGTAGGCGACGTGGAGAAGTTTTAGGTATCTGTCAATGGAACGCACCAGCCTCGCGTCAACGGTATTTGCTCCCAGTCCCAGATAGGCGAGATAGACTCTGTCTTCCAGCTTCTCAAGTTCATCCAACAGTTGGTCGAGATCCAGGTTAGAAAATTCTTGCAAGTATTCCCCATATTTCATGAAGTTTGGGTAGCTTGAGATATTGATGTTCTTTTCTTTCACGATATTTAAAAGGCTTTGAAAGTGGGTAAACTGCGAGACTCTTTGGTCTTTCATTTGTCCCATTTTTTCCAGATATCCTCTTACCTCTTCCCTCTCGCCTCTTACCTCGAGTTCTTCGACAATGGCGGCCTGTTCGAGATTGGCGAGGGTAAAGTCAATGAGCTTTTCTTGAAGCTCAAGCTCCAGTAATTTCATTACGTTTGGAAGGTCGGCGAGATCTATGGATTTGGACTGGGCCAGTTCCAATAGCGCTTTGTAATTGGAGGGTAGCTCTTTTTTGTTGCTTAGGTTTTTCTCATAATCGAGCAGCTCTTTGGGATAAAGCTTTTGTTTTAGTTTTTGAACGGAGTTTTCTATGGTTTTAAGATACTCGAGGATCTCTTCTCTTTTGCCGGCCAGATCTGCGTAGTTTTGGACGCTTTTTAAGTAAAGGGTGATGTCTTCCAAACCCATGATCTTCATGGGGTGGTTTGAGGTAAGATTCAAATATTCCTCACCGGTGATCTTTCCCTGCATGAGATAGCTTTTGGCTATTTTCTTCCAGACTTCCGGGGGAGCCATCTTTTTTATGGGAGTCAGAGAACAGTCCTGACTGCCTCCTTCGGACAATACCAGGGACACGCCGTATTTTGACATGATCTGATCCAGGGTACTGGCGAGATTCTGTTGGCCGCTTACATTGGCGTGGGCGTCTTGGATATGAATGATGAAGGGTTTGTTGCTTTGGCCTTCATGGATTTCCTTCAGAGAACAAAACTCCAGAGGCGCTTCAAACAGGATCGCGGATTGTGGATGGTGGATCGCGGATGAAGAAATAGGGGCGGCATAGGCCAGCTCCTGGCACAAAAAGGCCCCTATCAGAGTGAGACAGATAAGTCTTTGTAAAACACTATGGGATCGTGTCAATAAAAAAGCCCTCTTTTGTAAGGGTTTTTGATGCCTAACTTTAGCTAAGGAAAACAGTTAGACTTATCCAAAGTATACCCGAAAAGTACTCGAAAAGCAAAAAAATTGAATTGTGCCCTTACGAGCGTATTCCCTTGTATATCCTTGGGATACGACTATGGATGGCGCAAACAATCTCATACGGAATGGTGTCTATGATTTGAGCCAGGTCCTCGGCCAAAATGCTCGCCTTGCCTTCCCGGCCTATCAGCGTCACTGGATCCCAACACCTGACGGCCGGAACTCCGCCGACGTCCACCAGCGTTTGATCCATCGTCACGCGTCCGACCACAGGGCACCGGCGGCCGTGAACCAGAACAAACGCCTTGTTGGAGAACGACAAACGGTACCCATGGCTGTAACCAATGGGCAGAGTGGCGATCTTTGTTGGCCGCGGCGTTTGGTAAGTGGCGCCGTAACTCAAGGCCCGGCCCTTTTCCACGCTTTTTAAAAATGAAATCCGGGTTTTGAGCGCCAAAATGGGCTTAAGTCCGATCCCATACAAAACAATCCCGGGTCTCACGAGATTAAAATGCGCATTTTTAAAACGCATGAGTCCGATGCTGTTGGCCGCATGCAGGTACTTGGGAGAAAACCCAAGCTTGCGAATCCGCGCGAGGGCACGGTTAAAAAGCGAGATCTGCTTTTGCGTGAACGCTTCGTTTTTGTCGGCGTTTGAAAAATGCGTGTAAATGCCTTCAACTTCCAGTAACCGGCACTTTTTCAATTCTCCGAAAAGAGGCCCGAGCTCTTCATGCCACACGCCGAGCCGGCCCATACCCGTATCGATTTTGACGTGAATGGAGAATTTTTGGCGTGTGTTTTTTGCCAAAACTCTCACGTCCTCAATGCAAGAAACTGTCGGGATGATGCGCTCGCGAACGTACGCTGAAATCTGCTTCGGATGGAAACTTCCGAGCACCAGGATTTTTTCTTTTGGACAAATTTTCCTGAGTGTACCGGCCTCATCGATGTTGGCGACGCCGAAAAATTTCACACCTTCCTCTTTCAGAACGCGCGCGACGGCTTCCATCCCGTGGCCATAAGCGTCCGCTTTCACAACAGCGAGAATCCCGGCATTCGAAGCGTGCGCGACCTGGCGAATTTTTTTTAAATTTGACCTCAAGGCGTCAAGATCTACTTCCGCCCAGACAAGAGGAAAAATAGGGACATCCCTATTTTTTCGTGACATTGCAGTCCTTCGAATAAAGATACAAAGGTTCCAGTTTAAAAGGGTCCGTGAATTTTTTTGTCTTGGCCATTTGGACGCCAATCTCCGCTATCCTCGAGGCCAACGGTGTGTGATCGCGGGCGTTCAGCGTGCGCGTGTTTAGACTGTTTTTCAACCGATCAGATTTCATAAGACACGGTTTGACCAGCGTCTTTAACTTACTTTTATCGTATCGATAGACGGCCGCATAAAGATTTCCCTTTTTGGCGTCGGCCGTCACGGCAAACTCCCCTTCAAAATACGCCGCTCCCCTCGCGATCGCCTCAAAACTGGAAACACCCACGATCTTTTTATTGAGTGCGTAGGCCAAAATTTTAGCCGCCGTGATGCCCACGCGAAGCCCGGTGAACGAGCCAGGGCCCAGTCCCACGGCCAGGCAGTCTACGTCTTCGGGTTTCATCCGATTTTTCTTAAAAATTTTTTCGATGCTTGCCACTAAAGACGCCGAATGCCGCGTGAACGCCGCCGAATTTTCTTCGTCGATTCTCCGGTCGTCCTCAAAAATCCCTATACTCAAAAAATCAGTGGAGGTGTCGTAAGCGAGAATTTTCATTGGATGAAATCTCAATCCGTCTTGTATGAACATCTTTGTGCTTTAATTCCACCCGTAAACAATCTTTCGGTAAAATAGATTCGTCGCGATCAGCCCACTCCACCAAGGTGACGGCGTCCGAATCAAAACATTCTTCGCAGAGCGCCTGATCCGAGCGCCCAAGAGAACCCAAACGGTACCAATCCATGTGAAAAACTTTTTCGCGGCCCTCGTATTCGTGAATCAAGGCAAAAGTAGGGCTCGTAACGTCCTTCTCCTTCAAGGGCACCCCGAGCCCTTTCACCAGACCTTTCACAAACGTCGTCTTGCCGGCTCCCAGTTCTCCGACCAGCGCCACCACATCCCCTGATTTTAAAAGTGCCCCTATTTTCCGGCCTATTTTTTTCGTCTCGCTTTCAGAATAACTTATAAAGTTTACCATTGCTTGCGAATCCTCTCGTCGAACTCGCCAACTGTCAATGCAGCGGTGGCGAGGGAAGCGTGTGTTTGGCGATGGAGCCTGCCTGCCGGCAGGCAGGCGTCCAATCATTGCCTAACAGTAATCTCGTTGTGGTCCAAGCGACTGAGCCGAATACACGCTTCCAGGCGCCCAAACGGATGGTTGAATTCATTGTGCAACCTGCAATTGTCGTGCGCTCATTTAAAATGATCAAATCCCTTTTCGAGCAAATCCTTTGCGTCCCTGCCAGGCTCGGTAATTTTTATCCCCTGCCGTTTCGACACTATTTTCCCCACCGGCCAAAAGGGGCCGATGTTTCTTTCCAACGAATAGAGGGTAAGCCGCGCGGCTTCTTTCGGTGATAGGGTGAAAAGAAGCTCAAAATCCTCCCCATCCGACAGCGCCGCGTCCCTGTTTTTCGCGAAGGGCGATGTCGGAATCGCTTCTCTGGATAAAATGGCTCCCACACCGCTTTCCTCGCAGAGACGGTGAATATCTGAGGCAAGGCCGTCCGACAGATCCATCATCGCGTGAATTTTAAAGTGGCGTGTAAGAAACCGAGACTCTTTAAGCCTCGGAATAAAATTCAAATGTTTCTTCGACGTATACGAACCGCCTAAAGGTCCCGTCACAAAGATCACGTCCCCGCATTCCGCACCCGACCGCCGGATGGCCTTATTTTTTTTCACCTCACCCAAAAGCGCCACGGAAAGAACAAGCTTTTCGGACCGATTGGTGTCCCCGCCCACGATGGCCACATGGAAACAGGAGGCCAAGTCTCTCATTCCCCTATAAAGATCTCTCACAAATTTTAACGAAAGATTTGGGGGCAATCCCACAGCGACCACCGCAACCGTCGGCCACCCACCCATGGCCGCAATATCGCTCAAATTGACGGCCAGGGCCTTTCGACCTATTTGATACGAAGATGCCTCGGATAACCTGAAGTGCACACCCTCGACCAACATGTCCGTCGTAAACAAAATGTCTTTTTTTGAACACCCTCGAATCACCGCAGTGTCGTCACCGATGCCTATCAAAACCGCCGGGTTCGATACGCGCGTGGCGTTTCGAATCTGACGGATCAGCCCGGATTCACCGATAGTTTCCAATTCTTTCATTTTCAACCCGACAATGCTTTAAAACACAGAGTAAAAATGACCATGAGCAAATTATGCGTCACATGCACGGCCATGGAGGGAACCAAGGAGCCCGTTTTTTCATAAAGATACGCCAAAAGAATTCCCAGCACAAAAATCGGCAAAAAGGCGATCAGGTTCATATGCAAAGCGGAAAAAACAAGCGCCGAGCCCACGAGAGCTCCCCGCACACCCCAGCGCGCCCGAAAAGCTTTGTAAGTAAAACCCCTGAAAAAAATCTCCTCGAGGGTCGGACCCAGCACCGCGACAAAAAGAGTGAAAAAAACAAGCACTTTTTGATGCGACTCCCGCATGTAAATCTCAACGACGGTTTGAGGCGGCGGCTCATAAGAAAAGGTTTGGGCAATCCATGCCAAAATAAAAAGAAGCACCAAAAGGTAAGGAATGAGCGCCAGATAACCCACAAGCCCCGTAGCCACATTCCTGAAAAAGTTCCGAGCGGTAAGCCCAATATCAGACAAAGGCCTTTTAAACTTTTTGACGACCAAAAAAACTACGAAAAAAGCGACAAGCACATCCCGAAAAAGGCTGTTGACCATGAGATAAAAATCTTTCTCCAAAGTCTTCAACCCAAAGAGTCTGGCCGCAAAGCCCTCAGCCAATAAAATCACCGCCTCTATAAAAAATAAAAACACAAACACTTGGAACACATCCTTAAGCCCCCAAGGCACCGACGAGTGCCTTTCTGAGACGGGAATCGGAACCAGGCCCTTGGCTCTCTTCGTAAAAAAATATACGTTCAAGGCAATGCCGGCCGTGACTACAAAAAGCAAGGCGAGAGTCGCGGCGCCGTAAACGGGCGCACGCGCCCAATGGGCGCCGGCATTCCAGATCGGGCCATGCGTCTCGACGGTCAAAGGACGCCCGACGTTCGCGCGAGAAAATATCAAAAGACCGTAGAAACAAATGACAAAAAGAAGCATGCCGATCGTTGCGGAGTTATCCGCCAAAAATGACTTCCGGTTACGCGCGTTCATCGACGGTTTTGATCCCGAAAAATCCGGCGGCCGTTTGGGACGTTTTGTCTTCCAGCGCCCGGCGATCGATTCCCCGTGCGTCGGCCAGAAACTCCGCCAGATGCACCAAACACGCCGGCTCATTGCGCTTTCCACGGTAGATCTGAGGTGCCAGATACGGGGCGTCGGTCTCAAGCATGAGGCGGTCCAACGGCACCTCTTTGGCCACCTCGAGAAGTGGTCCCGCATTCTTGAACGTGAGATTGCAGGTGAAAGAAGCCAAGAAACCGATATCCAAAAGCTCCTTCAAAGAGGGCTTGTCATAAGAAAAACAATGCATAACTCCCCTGACTTTCCCCTGCGTCTCGGATTTGATGATGTCGAGCGTGTCTTTAAAGGCATTGCGCGAATGGACGATCACCGGAAGCCGGTGTTCCACCGCAAGATGAAGCATCCGAATGAAAACTTTTTTTTGCGCGGGCGGCTCCGCCACGCTTTTAAAATAATCGAGGCCGATTTCTCCAATCGCCACCGAGGGATGTGTTTCTATAAACGCCGCGAAACCCCCAAGCTCGAATTCCGAAACCTCGTGTGAATGATGCGGATGAAGTCCGGCCGTGCTGAAAATAAAATCGTAGCGTTTAGCCAAAGCGGCTGCGGCCTCATTGGTGGCAGGATCCGTGCCGACATTGATCATGTATTTTATCCCGTGATCTCGGGCGCGCTGAATCACCTGTTCACGGTCGGGGTCAAAAGCGTCGAAATGAAGATGGCAATGGGTGTCAATGATCACGGGAGCTTGGTGTGTTCGGGGATTTTTCCTTTATTCTGAGTCGATGCCTTCCCTAAACGCTTCACAAGGGGAGGAATTTCTTTGAGCGCATAATCAATCTCCTCCTTTGTTGTAAAACGGCCAAGCGATAAACGAATCGCCGCGCGAGCCAAGGGATCCGGCATTCCCAGCGCGATCAAAACATGCGAGGGCTCAATCGAACCCGCGGTGCAGGCGGACCCCGTGGACACATAAATATTCTTTAGATCCAGATTCATCAGCAATGTCTCGCCGTCGAGCCCTGGAAATGAAACGTTCAGGGTATTATAAATTCGACGTACGGGATCGCCGTTTACATGAATATCAGGGATTGATTCTTTGAGACCTTCCTGCAATTTGTTTCTCAACATCAATACCCTCTCCGCTTCTTTTTCGCGCAAAGAAGCGGCCAATTCCACCGCGCGCCCAAAACCGGCGACAGCTGCGACATTTTCCGTACCGGGGCGTATATTTTTTTCCTGATGCCCGCCATGCGTCATGGCCTTCACTTTAAGCCCCTTCCTTATATATAAGGCGCCCGTACCTTTGGGGCCGCAGATTTTATGGCCCGACATTGAAAACATGTCAATGCCAAGCTCCTCCGGATGAATCTCAAGTTTACCAAAAGACTGTGCGGCATCCACATGAAACAACGCACCATTTCTATGAGCGATTTCCCCGATTTCTTTTAAAGGCTGAATCGTGCCGATCTCATTGTTCACGTGCATGACACTTACGAGCGCCGTTTCGTCGTTCATGGACTTTTTCAAAAAGTCCAAATCAATAATTCCGTTTTTGTTCACCGGAACGATCGTAAGCGTAAATCCCCTGCCCTGAAGAAACTGAGCAGGGTGCAAAACTGCCTGATGCTCGATCGCTGATACCACTAGATGTTTTCTTTTTTCACCTAGCGCTTCCATGGTGCCTTTGACAGCCAGATTGTCCGCTTCCGTTCCTCCGGAAGTAAAAACAATATCCCCCGGCTCCACCTCCAAAAAATCCGCGATGGTCTCTCTAGCCACTTCAACGGCGTGTCTGGCGGACTGGCCTTTTTTATGAATGCTCGACGCATTCCCGAATTCCCCGGACAAAAACGGCCTCATCGCCTCAAAAACCTGAGGGTCTACCGGTGTCGTGGCGTTATAGTCTAAGTAAGCTTCCATCATCGTCATTTTAACCTAATTCCGGTGACACACACCTAATTATTATTCCATACCGAATCCCGGTGACACACACCCAATCTACTAAGTTCAAAGAATTAGGTGTGTGTCACCGGAATTACGAGAACTATGCTCTAATGGCTTTGGACCCGGCTTTAGTTTTCTTAAGACTCTCCTTGTCAAATTCTCCAACCGTAAAACAAATTCCTGAGATCCAAGAGGCCGCCCTGTTCTTATGTGCGAATCCAACATTATGCCTTCTTTTTCAGATTCACAGCTCCGGAGATATTCCGACCAAGCCGTTATATTATCCAAAAGATAGAAATGACTCAATAAAGGATCATTTATTCGATATAGGTGTGCCCGAGCACTAGACCATGGATAATCTTCTGCCCGCTGAACAATACCAGCCTTAACAGGGTTGTTCTCAATGTAGCGAACCACAGCGTACAAATGAGACTCGTCAACTACGTAGCTAGAAAATCTGCCCTGCCAAAGGTAGCCTTTCCAATCCTCTCTAAAGTTAATTCTCCTTGTGTAATGCCAATGTGTCTGCCCAAAAGCTTTCGAGAGACTATCTGTACTTTCCGGAATAGCGAGGAAATGGACATGGTTCTCCATCAAGGAATAGGCCCATATCTTGACACCGTACCTTAGAGTTTGATCCTTAAGAATCCTTAGGTACTCCCTTTTATCCTCGTCCGTAAAAAAAGTTGGTAGCTTACGGTTTCCTCGTTGGGTGACATGATGCGGCAATCCGGGAACAACCACTCGCGCGCGTCTGCTCATATCTGAGGCGTCTCCTACTACACAAGACGCAATGCCCTGTCGATTTCGTTCAAAAAATATCTTAATTTTTTCTATCTATTAACTAAAAAGGCCGGAATAAGGGGAAATTAGGTGTGTGCCACCGGAATTGGTGGGTGAACTTCGAGTAGGAAACCAAAGAATATCACCCTGACCATCATTTCTCCCTCAACGTCTTAATCGCCCGACGATGAAGCGGATGAGAAGGTACGCCGGATATCCTAAGCACATAAGAATGAGTCCTACAATGGAAAGGACATCGTCACCCGGTATACTCCACGATACGAAGAGTAATAATATGGCACTGACCATGATACCTAAAAATATCAGCCCTTCTCTTGCAAGAATCTTCATGAGTTTAGTTTTGTCCACACTCAATCCAGCCACCTTTCGGCCGTCCGGTTTACGGTTTATAAAAATAATCCATGGTCTGCGAGATAATTAATGCGGTAGCACAATTCGGTGACACACAATTCGGTGACACACACCTAATTCGCATACTCCAAAAAATTGGGTGTGTGTCACCGAATTCTTTGTCACCGAATTCTTCACGCCTCTAAGGCACAAAATGTTTGATCTTAAGTTCGCGAAGGGATTTAAAATGCTTGCGGTTTCCGGTGGCCAAAACTAAATTATTTTCAACGGCTGTAGCGGCGATGATGGCGTCTCCGGCTCTCAATCCCGAAGTGACAGCATACTCCTCAATATAAATAGAGGCTCGATGTCCAATATTTTCAGTGAGAGGCAAAATCTGAAAATCAAGCACGTGGAGAAAATCTTTCATCACCTGAATGTCTGCCGGCGATTGGGCTCCCTGCAAAAATTCCATATAGGTTTGAGCGGAGATATACTTAGCATCGGCCTCGTCGATCAGGCGTGCCGCCGCCAAGTTTCGTTTTTCGTACCACACCACCACATCCGTGTCAAAGATCACGGTAACGTCCGCCTCGCAATTCATCCATGATCTGCTCCACCGACCTGCCTTTATATCTCTCCGAATACATCCCAAAAAGAGGATGATCCTGCGCTCGCATCACCGGCTTCTTCTTCCGAGGCGGGACAATAGTCCCCGCGAGCTTCCCATGATAAAGGATCTTCACCTCCTCGTTATGCCGCAAAGCCTTCAAAATCTCCTTCATTTTGTACCGCAAATCCACCACTGACGCCTTCATCCGGCACCTCCACTAATATGTATACTTAAATTATACATTTTAAAAAATGCCCTGTCAAGCGAGCCTTTATTTCATTTCAATTCTTGGGAAAAGCGGCTGGCCTTTGGCCACCTTGCCTCCCTGACCTAGCTGCCTGCGAATGGTCTCCGCTGTGGACGGCATAAACGGCCCTAGAGCGTCCGCTACGGCGTTCAAGACCTCAAGCAAGCTTGCGAGAACTGATTTTAATTCTTCGGTTTTCCCCTGTTTTGCTAATACCCACGGTGCGGCCTGTTCGATAAATTTATTCGCTCGATTAATAACAGCCCATATTTCGGCCAACGCTTCCTTGAAAGCGAGGTTTTCCATCCATTTCTCAAGTTTGGGCAGCAGTTCTTGCGCGCAGGCATGAAGCTCAGCCGATGGCCTGGCCCCTTTGGGCACTTCGCCCTCAAAATATTTCTCGCACATCGTGAGCGTGCGCGATAGAAGATTTCCCAGGTCATTCGCCAAATCATGATTGAACCGGTCGATCAAAGCCTCCTCGCTGAACGTGCCGTCCTGGCCAAAGGGCACTTCGCTCAAGAGAAAATACCGTAACGCGTCTACACCGTACCTGGCCACGATCTCAGTCGGGTCAATAACGTTGCCCCTGGACTTCGACATCTTCTCGCCACCTTGCACCCACCAGCCATGCGCGAAAATCATGCGCGGCGGTTCAATATCCAAGGCTTTGAGAATAATCGGCCAATAAATCGCGTGATGCCTCAATATATCTTTGCCGATCAAGTGAACGACTGCAGGCCAATAGCGGTTGAATCTTTTCATGTCGTCCGGAAAACCAACCGCTGAAATGTAATTGATCAAAGCCTCAAACCAAACGTACGTGACATGTTCACTGCTGATACTGGATGGCAACCCAATGCCCCAGCTAAGACGCGCTTTTGGACGTGAGATGCAAAGGTCCTGCAACGCATTATTTTCAAGAAAACCTATTACTTCGTTGCGCCGAATGTCCGGCAAAATCCGTATTTTCTCCCCTTTTTTAATCTCTCCTAAAAGCCATTTGTGCTGATCTGACATTTTTAAAAAATAATTGTCTTCCTTCATCCGCTCAAGCGGCCGTTTACATTCCGGGCAAAATGCCTTGTCCTCTTTGAAATCAACCAGTCCTTCCGTCAAAAAAGTTTCGTCGGGAACACAGTACCAGCCATCGTACGTGTGCTTGTCAATTAATTTCTTTTCAAAAAGTTTGCGCCACACTGCCTGTACCGTATTGACATGACGCGGCTCGGTTGTCCGAATGAAATCATCGTATTCAATGTTGAGTGCTTTCCAGACATCCTTGAATGTCTGAGAAACTTTGTCGGTGAATTCCTTTGGCGCCATCCCCGCTTCGGCAGCCGCCTTGTCAATTTTCTGCCCATGTTCGTCGGTCCCAGTGAGAAATAACACTTCATCCCCGATCAGTCTTCGGAAGCGAGCCAACGTGTCAGCAGCTATTTGGGTATACGCATGCCCGAGATGCGGCTTCGAATTCACATAATAAAGCGGTGTCGTGAGATAATATTTACCGGGCATAACTTTGCCTCAAACTTTCCCACAAAACGGCCATGGCCAGCTTAATGTTGACGTTGTTTTTTATCTTTTCTTTTGTTTCGGCCAAAAGCTCAATCCACTCCTCGAGCTCTTCCGCGTTCCAATTCTTGGAAAGCGCTTCCTTTTGGCGCCTGTTTTCCACGTCCGCCAAAATCTCTCCAGCGCCGGCGCCGAACAGAAGTACCTCCCTGAAATATTCAATCAGTCCGTCAAAGGCGTGGGCAATCAAAACGCGATTGGCCTTTGAAACATCCGGCTCTTCCGCATCTGAGCGGCCTTCCAAATTCTGTAAAATGTATGTCAAAAGCTCATTCTTTAAATTCTCGACGTCCTCCTCCGCTTTCCCCGCTCGAAAGTTGGACGAAAAATTAAGACTCTGCGCGCGCGAGCGTATCGTGGGAAGAAGCCCGCCCATCGTGGAAGAAATCAGAATAAAGGTCGTTTTCCCAGGAGGCTCCTCGAGCGTCTTAAGGAGCGCGTTTTGGGCGACATCGTTTAGGCATTCGGCGCACTCGATCACAAACACTTTAAAGTCCGCTTGAAAGGGTGTGAGATTCGCTGTCGCGATCAACTCGCGTATCGCTTCCACCGGGATGACGCTTTTTCCTTCCTCGGGCCGCACGACGGAAAAATCCGGATGCGACCCCTGATCGACCTGCCGGCAATGCGCGCAGGCCTCGCAGGATTCCAGGCCTTTTTTATCGCGGCAAAAAAGAGCCTTCGCGAGCTCCCGAGCCGCCTCTATCTGGCCGCAACCTTCCGGACCCAAAAACAAAAGAGCGTGCGGCAGGCGATTTTTTTCTAGCGCCGATTTCAAATATGCCATTACGCCGGGCTGACCCCTCATTTTCTCAAAGGACATCTGAGAGCGCCCCTCTAATTTTTTTGTGAACATCCGAAATGGAATCTTCGTCTCTGACCCGTATGCGTTTGAATCTTCTGGGCTCAGCTTTCGCAATTTTCAAGTACCCCGCGCGGACTTTTTTATGAAACAAGAGGGCTTTTTGCTCCATGCGGTCGGCCTTTTTCCTTTTCCGGGCGCGCCGTAGACCCGCCAGAAGCGGCAACTCCAAAAAAAGAGTGCGCGCTGGGATAAGGCCCCGGCAAGCCGCTTGTCCAAGCCCGCGAATCCAGCGCACCTCCACTCCGGCACCGTATCCTTGATAAGCCACCGTCGCGTCAAGCCAGCGATCGCAGAGAACTATTTTTCCTTCTTTTAGTTTTGGAACAATCGCCTCTTCGGCCAGCTGCGCGCGGCTGGCCATGTAAAGAAGCGTTTCACACACCGGAGTCATCTTTTTACTTTTAAGATCCAATAAAATTTTCCGGATCCCATCCCCGATTCGGGTCCCGCCCGGCTCACGCGTGAGAAACACAGGGCGCCCTTTTTTCTTCAAATAATCATAAAGCAGCCTGATCTGCGTCGACTTTCCGCAGCCTTCGTTGCCTTCCAGGGTAATAAAAATTCCTTTCCGACTCACAGTTTCACTCTCCACGTGGTGCGGCCGTCCGGTAAATCACGCAGCTCTACACTGCGGTCGCGCAAGAGACGCAGGCGAATATCATCAGCCGTTTTGAAATCTTTTATTTTTCTCGCAGCCGCACGCTTCACAATGGCGCTTTCGATTTCAGGCCTGAAAGGACTGACATCCGCGTTTTGATCGAACACAATGCTAAAAACCTCTGACCCGAAATTACGGATGGCCGAGGCCGCGCTGACTATAGCGATCGCATCGCCCGATTTATTAGTTTCGCGCATGAGTCCATGCATCAGAGTCAAGACCTCCGGGGCATTGAAGTCATTGTCCATCGCCTCACGAAAAGCCTGATGAATCTCGGTGACGCGCTTTTCAGCGACCTGGGCTCCATTTTTCTCCAAGCCCCGGGCATTTTCAAAAAAATCCAAGAATCGTTTCCACACCTGCCGGTCCATTCGGACACGCTCGAGTGTGTAATCCAGCGGCGCGCCGTAGTGCGTGCCCAAAAAGGTCAATTTTAAAATTTCATCCCCAAACACCGGGTCTTCTTTCAGTATTTCATCCAGCGTAATGAAATTTTTGAGTGACTTGGACATTTTTTTCCCACCTACAGTGACCAGGCCGTGATGCATCCACAAGTTCGCGAACAGATGACCGGTGCCGCAACGCGACTGCGCGTTTTCATTTTCATGATGCGGAAAAATGAGATCCTGTCCGCCGCCATGGATGTCAAAAGTCTCGCCCAAATAGTTCATGCTCATCGCCGAGCACTCGATGTGCCAGCCAGGGCGGCCCCGGCCCCAGGGACTGTCCCATGCAGGCTCGCCCTCTTTGGCTTCTTTCCACAAAACAAAATCCAACGGATTTTTTTTATTGGGCCCGGCTTCGACACGCGCCTCTTCAAGCATCTGGTCCGGCCGCTGATGCGACAGCTCGCCGTATTTCCCAAAAGAGCTGACCTCAAAATAAACGTCGCCGGCCGCAATGTAAGCGTGTTTTTTCTCTATCAGGATTTTGATTAAATCCACCATCTGAGGAATAAATTCCGTGGCCTTAGGCTCGAAATCCGGGTCCTGAACGCCAAACCGCTTCAAATCCTTTTTATAAAGCTCGAAATATTTTTGGGAAACCCTTGCTGCTTCCGCGTTTAAATCGGAGGCACCGGCCGCGCGGGCCTTTTCAATGATCTTATCGTCCACATCGGTGACATTGCGAACAAAGAGTACCTTGGTTTTTGAATATTTAAAATAGTTACGCGCCACCTCAAACACATACACCGAGCGCAAATGCCCGATATGCGGCTCGTCATACACGGTCGGTCCGCAGACGTACATCTTCACCACACCTGGTGTTATCGGCTTGAACTCTTCCTTTTGTTGAGTAAGGGAGTTGTAAATTTTTAAAGGCATGCGTGTTAATTTCAAATTACAAAATTCAAATAACAAAATAAACCTGAAGCACAAAATTCGAAATTCAAAACACGTGTTTTGTTATTTGAATTTTGTCCTTTATCATTATTTTGTCATTTGTGCTTTGTAATTTCTATTTATGTTTTTTGCCATCTCCGAATTCTTTCAACTCATTCTCAATTTTGTCGATCTCGTGCTGTAATTTCTCAAGTGCCTGCGTGAGCGGGTCAGGCAAACTTGTGTGATCCAGATTGATACCATGCACTTTTTTGCCCTCGCGGCTGGCGATGCGTCCAGGCACGCCCACCACCGTCGAGTTGGCCGGCACGTCGCGTACCACGACAGCATTCGCGCCCACGATCACGTTGTCGCCGATATGGATGTCGCCGAGAACATTCGCGCCTGCACCGACAACGACATTGTTGCCAAGCGTCGGATGCCTTTTTCCCTTCTTTTTTCCTGTTCCGCCCAAGGTCACCCCTTGAAAAAGAGTCACATTGTCGCCCAACACGGCCGTCTCGCCAATCACCACGCCCATCCCGTGGTCAATGAAAAGCCCTTTCCCGATCCGGGCACCCGGATGGATCTCCACGCCCGTGAGCCAACGCCCGAATTGAGAAATCATGCGCGCGAAAAAATAAAGGCGTGCTTCGTAAAACCAATGCGCCACACGGTAGTAGAAAATTACATGAAGCCCGGGGTACGTCAAAATCACCATCCAGGCATTCACCGCGGCCGGGTCACGTTCGAGTGCCGCCTGGATCTCGTCCTTGAAGAATATCCGATACACGAATGCCTTCGCCAGCACCAAAAGTAAAATTATGACCAGTATGTTTTGCCCCATAAGTAGCTTATTCTACTCTGTTTAGAAGACATTTTCACGGAAATCGTTTTGCCGTCTCCCTTGCGGCTTACCTCAAAACCACAAGCGGCGAAAGTCGGCGAGTAAGAGCTGATATATTTATAAACGTATTTATGTTTGGATGAATCGATAAGCTTTGTATCTAATCAACAACTATCTGATATTTCTTAAATCTGCCATTTTTTAAATGAATCAATAGCCATTCATAATCGAGGCCCATAAGACTGTCCCTTTGCGGACCAAGCATATAAATTAGATCGTACCGCCCTTTGAAGTGAGAAGTTCTTGTAGAAGGCCCCAAGACAGCCGTGATTTCTTCACTTGATTCTCCTGGAAGGACATTTTCGATAACATCTTTCAACATTTTCTGACGGGCCGTTACCAAATCTTTTGGCAGAGGCGTCGATTCGTCTTTCTGCCAAACTACGGAATCAAATTTGAGCAAATCCGATCCGGTTGGCAGGTTTTGAGGAAGATTACCGCTAAGGCTCTGGAAAACAATAAATGACACATTTGGCCGAGATGATTTTGGAGCGAAACAAGAAGCGAGGAGGAGGCGTAGTGTTAACTACGCCGACGATCGAGCGACGAGGTTGGAGCCC
>OBEQ012969366.1_pt1 | contig 24985 bp, 25 predicted proteins | sample 1670901 | NCBI WGS metagenome assembly OBEQ01 (sample SAMEA104232315, study PRJEB22302) | groundwater metagenome | biome: forest; feature: aquifer; material: groundwater | place: USA | collected 2011-08-07 | depth 5.4 m | reverse complement strand
GTCTACTTTTAGTAATTTTTCGACGTCAACATCATAGCCTTTTTGTTTAGACTTAATTTTGACTAACTTTGCGTTTTCACGGATAAATTTAATGTCTAGCATTTTAGTGATTATTCTTTTGCCAACTTCTTTCTGGCTCTATTTCGTCTTTTAAAATCATTTCAACCGCCTGTTTATGCCAGGGAATTTTTGTGATGTGATAAACCTCTTTAAAATATTTTAGCGCAGGGACGGCCGCAGGTACACCTTTGGCTTGGGCGAGCGCGTCTAAATTATCTGCAACTTTACACAAACGAGCCTCTAGCGTCTTCCGTTGCATGTATTCGTTGACGAGTGAAACAATCTCTTTTTTTTCCGGAAGATCGGCAACTAACCATTTAAGGCCTTCTTCTTCAATCGGTGCAAATGCGCCTTTGGCCATTCCTTTAACAAATGTGCCGACGTCGCCGACTATCGTTTCTGCCATATCGTGGAAAAGGGCCATTTTAATGGCTTTTTCGACATTAATTTTTTGACCCTGCTTTTGCATCTCAGTTGCCAATAGATAAACCAACATTGCACAAGTCCAGGAATGAGCGGCGACAGAATCTGCTTCGTTTCTTTTAAATCCAAGCTGAATAAAGCCTTGTCTAGGTAGTTCTTTAGCCCATTGCAAAGTTAAGAAAACCTTAAGAATTTTTTTCAGTGTGTTTTTTCTCATAATCCTAACTCCTCCGATTTTTCTCGCATGGCAGATAGAGTAATTTTTGCAAATTCTTCCAGAGGTATATCTAGTTCTGTTTCGCAGGTTTTGATCTGGTCGCGGTTTGCACCAGCTGCAAAAGATTTGTCTTTGAATTTGCGCATGACCGATTCGACTGTTACTGATGATAGCTTTTTTTCTGGCTGAACCAGGGCGCATGCAACAATCAACCCGGTTAGCTCATCGCAGGCATAAATGGCTTTGGCGAGAAGAGTATTCCTATCTTCTTTGTCACAATGTCCGCGGATAGCATTTATAACTAGTTTGTCAGCGTTAATTTCTTTAAGCAGTTTTGTTGTTTCTTCTGTGTGTAAATCGAGAGATTTATTAGTTTTTTCATAGTCTGCGTCGTGCAAAAGACCAACTATTTCCCAGTCTTCACGGGAAAGTTCAGGGTTTTTATTTTTCGATTTTAAAAAATCAAACAGAGCCGACATTGCAAAACCAGCTGCTTTTCCATGGTTTGCCATGTTTTTGGAATTTTCCAGTTTGTCTAAAATCTCTATGGCATTTTCTCTTTTCATTTTTCCGGGCGGAGTGTTGGGAAGAAAACAGTTTCGCGAATTGGTTTGTCAACTAAAACTGCGAAAAATCGCTGCGAGAATCCAAAACCTGCCGCAGGCGGCATGCCGTATTCAAGTGCTTCCACAAAATCGCGATCATACATTTGAGCTTCAGTGTCTCCTTGTTTTCTTAATTTTTGCTGTTCTTCAAAGCGTTCACGCTGATCAATTGGATTATTTAGTTCTGACCAACCGTTGCCAATTTCTGTCCCGGCTGCAAGGACTTGGACTCTTTGAACTTTTTGCGGATCACGTTCTAGTTTTTTAGCAAGAGGAGAAACTATCAATGGATGGTTTACTAAAAGAGTAGGTTGGATTAATTTTGGACGAACAGTCTTTTTATAAATCATATCGATGAGACGGCCTTCGCCTAATTTTTTGGCTGGTTTGGCTCCTATTTTTTCGGCCATTTTAAAAAGTTCATCAACACTTGGGTTTTTGGCAAGATCAATCCCGGTTTCGGTTTTGAATGAGTCAAAATAATCAACTTTTTGCCAGTCTTTTTGCCAGTCTATAGTTTGGCTATCACTGATGCTTTTGGTAACACCCAGAGTTTCTTTGACAATAAAACGATAATATTTTTCTACGAAACTGATCAAATCTTCGTAGTCTGCATATGCCCAGTAAAACTCCATTTGTAAATAATCCTGAAGATGTTCTGCGTCTATACCTTCGTTTCTAAAAATCTTGCCGATTTCAAAAGTTTTTTCAAAACCTCCGACTAAAAGTCTTTTTTGGTAAAGCTCTAAAGAAATTCGCAAATAGAAATCTGTATCTAGCGCATTGTGATGAGTAGTAAATGGTGTTGCGTCGGCACCACCGGGAATTGGCTCTAATGCCGGAGTTTCTACTTCCAAGAAATCCTGATCCAGTAAAAACTGACGGACTGCAGACCAAAATTTGGTCTTCTTAATAAAAAGTTCCTGGACTTCTGGATTTGCGATTAAATCTAAATAGCGCTTCCTAAGTTTTGTTTCTGTGTCCTTTAAACCGTAAAACGTTTGTGGAATAGAACGAATAGATTTTGTGAGTAGATTAAAGCTTGTTGCAAAAATAGTTATTTGGCCGGCTTTGGTTTTGTTGACCTCACCTGAAACTTCGATAAAATCACCGATATCTAGAAGGGTTAATAGTTCATTGTTCGTGGTTGATAGTTTGTCTTTTGAGAAAAACAGCTGGATTTTGCCGGACTGGTCCATGAGATCCATGAACGTTGATCCACCGTGGCTGCGGATGCTTGTGATTCGACCTGCGGTCTGTACATTTTTACCAATTGATTTGAGACAATCGGCAATTGTGTTTTTTTTGGCGGATTTGGCCGGGAAGGGGTCGATATTTAGCTTTTTGATTTCCTCGAGCTTTTCCAGGCGTATTTTTTTGAGATTATCCAACGGCCCCATGATGCCTTAGAGTATAAGGGAAGTGATTACTTAGAACAAGATGCCTTAGCTTCTTTGGGATCTTTAATTACTTTTTGTTTGCAAGATTTGATCATAAATACTATCGTCAAACATCTCATCCCTGAATTGCTGTACGTCTATTTCAATGCCATCTTTTCCTAGTTTAGTGACTTTGTCGGTTAGGGTATGTATTGTTTTTCTAACTTCAGAAATATCTTTCCACGTCAAACAACCATCCAGGGGATGAACTGCATCGCTGTCTATACATGCTTTAAGAATAATTGCGTGGGACGGAAGATAGTTACCCATTTCTCCTGTTCGTTTATAAAGTTTATGCTGAAGGAAACCATTGGAAAAATGTGCTGCAAACGCTACCTCATGTTCTCTGTTGTGAGTATAGACCTGCGGAATATCAAAGTATCCATCCAGGGAAATGAGATCACAGTAGAGCTCGTTGAACCAGTTTTTGTGCGCGCCGATTCTTTTTTCTATACCTTCTGGAACCAGGGAATGACCAATCTCATGACCCATGACTCTTCTTAAAATTCCAGTCCTTATTAAGGATTTGGGGATTCCAGACAGTCTTCCAGAATGGATATACTTGTCAAACGCTTCTGATCTTGCTCTGTAAATATCGTCGAATGATGGGTCGAAAATAGTAAACTTGGAACCAATCTTTCTCCTAAGTTCGGGTTGGCAGGGTAAACTATTTGCTGTCCAACGCAGCTCTCCTTCTTCGTGTCCTGCTTGACCGGACATGATGCGGGTTTCATCAACTCGTACTTTTACTTTTGGTTTCGTATTGCCAGTTTTCTGCGCCCAATTTTCCAAAAATGCGTCGACAAACTGCTGAGACTCTTTCGTCGCTTCAATATTCAAAACTCCTGTCCATGCCTCTGCAGCGTATTTCCTGCCTAAAAATCTATCAGTGTAAGTGTCATAAAATCCAATTACTATATCTACTAGAGGCTCATCGTCTCTTGAAAGCCATTCTTTGTCTGCCTCTTCCCAATCACCTGTTTGGAGGGCATGCACTTTGGCTTTTAAATAGTTTTTAAGTTCCTTATCTTTTGTTGCTTTTGTCGCGTCTCTAAGTAGTCCAATTACATTGGTTGATTCAATGATTCTGGAATATGCCTGATGCATTGGGACTGTGTCAAAATTACCGTCCGGAGCTTTTAAAACAACAGTATATGGTGAAAGTATTTCTGGATTGTGCTCTGAGGCTCTGATTATTTGATTTTTTGTTGCTCGTGTTGGATAAAAACGTGCTTTTCCGTCCGATCCTTCTTGGATAGAATAAACTTCCGCCCACCTTCTAACTGCTCGAACGAGATAACCAAGCGCTTTTCTTTCACTTTTAGGCAGAGCTGCGAGTGATTCAGGTGGGGCAAATTCTCTGGTCAACAATCTTCTCATAAAGCGTTCGCCAGAGATTGGTCCAACAGCTTCTTTTAAAGAAGATGGGTTCCGATTAGAATCATTAACAGCAGATAAAGTCCTTTCTATACTCATGTTTATTAACAGAGGTTCGTTATTTTACATCTTTTCATCATAAATATCTAGTCTATATAGGCTTAATTTCTGAAAGCTTTAACTCAAATGCTTTTAAAGCGTCAAGTGACAAGTATTTTGCTAAAAATTCTTGAGCATCCATATAATTTCCTTCCTCCAAAATACGTGTGAAGATTGTTGATAAATTTTCCATTTCAAAAAACATTTTTGCGAAATTTGGCCATGATATTCCATCTTTTTCTAAAAGTGCGCCTTCTCTTTTTAGAAAATTAAAGATCATTGCGTCACCCTTAAGGTACACGTCTCGTGTTGAATTTTTTCTAGCATTCACAAATTCTGAAAAACCCCAACAAATTTGGGCAATCATCATTGCCTCAAGTTCTTTTTGGTCCATAACGCCCTTCAAAACAAGATGCTTCGCGTGTTGTATCCCAGATGCGGCTACATTTGCTTCGTCAAAAATCGGGAAAAGTTCCTTTAATCTAGTCCGAGAATTTCTGTAACGATGTAAATGTTGAACTATTCCGCTAAGAAGCACTCGATAATAACTACCCTTTTTTATTAAATCTTTTGTATATCTTTCTCTAAAGCTTTTTTCAAAAACCGCGCAGAAGATTGGATAGATGAGTTTATCAAATTTATAGTTTAGGCTTGATTGAAACCCTAAGATTCTTGACCCGTATCGTTCAACTGAATCTGAATCAGAAGGTAAATGTTGTTGGGTAAAGAGGGCTCTACCTAAAAACCCGGCGAAAATAAATGACTCTCGAACTTGAATATCTGTTGCTGTTGGAGAAATAATTCTGTGTGTGTTTGGACTAACAGTTGCGTAAATTATGTTTCTAATTACAGACGCTTTTTCTGATTTTTCGTGATCTATTATGCAAACTGAAGATTGATAAGCCCTCTTGATAAAAAACAATTTATCTAAATATCTTTCATATGGACCAATAACTATATCTAAATTATTTTTCTTGGTATTTGTCCATGCTTTATCTGCTTGAGAATAATTTCCGGAAACTAAAGCGTCTGCTGCCGCAATCAAATAATTTGCAAATGAAACATTTTCTGAAATTTTTGCCGACTTTTTTAAAAGTTTCGCAATTGGCGCGAGCTCTTTTTTATACTCAATGTGATAGTCAATTGTAATTAATTTTCCTCCATCATTTCTTTTAACGATTGTAAATGGAGAAAAGATTTTAGAATTTTTTTGTGCTTCTTCTGATATTTCCGTTTTTGTTGCGTCTCTGGGATAAAAATTTGCCCCATTGTTAACTGAGTTTTCCTGCAGACAGAAAATTTTGTCAATCGCTTTTGCAGCTTCAATCAAAATAGGCAGCATTTTTTTCTCTGAAGCAGTTAGGGTCGCAAGAAGAGAAGGGTTGACTCTAAAAGTCCTAATTGATGTCATTGAAAAATTATTTTATTTCCAAAATTTTATATTTTGCGCGAATGATCGGGGTAACAACCTCGACCACTTCGCCCATTTTTGCTCCGAGAAGAGCGGCTCCTACGGGAGATTCGTTTGATATTTTTCTATGAGAAGGGTCAGCTTCCATTGATCCTACAATCGTAAACTCCTCTTTTAGACCGTCGATTTCAACTACAATTTTTGATCCGATCACGACGAAATCTGACGATGATGTTTGTTGAATTATTTCTGCTTTAGGCAAAACTGTTTCTAATTGGGCTATTCTTGACTCTAGAAGCGATTGCTCTTCTTTGGCGGCATCGTATTCGGAATTTTCGGCCAGATCGCCGAATTCGCGGGCTGTTTGGATTCTTCTGGCTATAGCTGGCCTTTGGATTTTGGTTAAATTGTCGTATTCACCCTGTAAGTGTGCTAAACCTTCTTTTGTCAGTATGAACCTTTTTGCCATTTGCATATTTTTGTTTTTGGACGCTAATTTTAGTCAATAATTAACTAATAGTCAAGATAAATTTTTATTTTTTATCTTTCTCTGCTTGCAAAACTGAATATCTGGGTCTCAGTATTGCGTCTTCTTACTTCAGCTTCTGGGTTTAAATGCCTATAGTAAGCTTCGCTTAGGCCTCTGTGCAGTCTCATTATTTCGGGCCCCGTCCTAATACCTTGAATTGCTTCAAGATCTGCAATTAATGTAACAGGTGTGTCCATAATCTTATCTAAAACCTTGAGCTCGTACTTGCGCAGTGTCTTGTCTGTCTCACTGACCATAACACCGTAACCTGCACCAAGTCTCACTAGTGCGCCTATTTTGCCATGGACAATGCGGATTCCAAGTAAGCCATTTCCCTCACAATACTTTCGTAATTCTTTAGGCGTACCGGGTACTCCATCCTTACCCATTATGGCGACTTTTCCTTTCCAACCCTGTTCCTCAAGATATTTTTTGATCAGTAGTTCCTGCTCCCCAAGAACTATCCCCGGCCTTAATGATTTTATTTTATTTGTCGGATCTTCATCTTTAATAATTACCTCTAGCCTTGGTGCGGAAGATAATAATTCTCTGCCATAATCCCAGTAATCTAGCTCCTTTAAACCTAATCCGAGTTCGAGTTCCCTTTCTTTCACCCAATCAAGCCCTACGAGTCCAACATCACAACTATCTGAAACTTCTGCAGGTATATCAAATGACCGCAGACGAATAACGTCACCAATATTTTCACCTTCGCCATCTATTGTACCTAGGTCCTGATCAGGGAAAAAAGTAATTGGTCGACCTGATTTTGCAAGATGGAGGGTGGTAGTTTTCTCCATATTTGCTGGGAGTGCAATTTTAATCATAAAATTTGATTATTATAAATTTTAGGTGGCGTATGTTAGCATATGAAAAATTTATTTTCCAGTGGCAATTTAGCCTTGCCTGGATATATTGATTTGGTTATAATGGTCATCAACTTGGTTTGGATCCATCGTCTAGAGTCCCAGAATGTCAGGTTCTCAACCTGCTATAGAAAACCATATGCCGCTTTCGTCTAGGGGTTAGGACATAGCCTTCTCAAGGCTAGAACACCGGTTCGAATCCGGTAAGCGGTACATTACAATTTGATTGGGGCTAATTAAAGCTGACTGGATTGAAGTATTTTAGAAATATTGCCACTGAGCTGGGGTTTTGAAAAATATTGAAACTTGGGTTTATTTAACAGCTCATCAATTTGCTCAATAAAGGAATATTAAAACACGAGGAGAACAACCCAAAAACCCATAAAACGGGAATCATGACCATTAACACAACAACGAATATAGCATTTAGCATAATTAAATTATTTACTTTGAGAGGAATTGATATTATGGTGGTAAAAATCGCACTAGGAATTAGATAAAAGATTAAAAAGAGTAGTCCTCTCATCGGAGAAGATATTCCCACCACGAAGATATTGAATAATGCTATAGGCGGAAACAGTCCAATTAAACCTGTTACGAACATATTTGAAATTTCAATGTTAAATGTCTTCAATAAAAAAAATAGAACAAATGAAATTATAAATATTATTGCTATTTCAAAAAGAAAGTACTTCATAAACTTACACGAGAACACACAGGTCTAGTTTGATATTAAATAAAAGTGAAATAATTGGCAACATATCAAATATTTCTGAATATGATTATACGAAGCTTTTAGTGCTAAATAGAACCTCTCCTTATTTAAACAATGTTTATGGTTTTTAAGTATAAGAGTCTATTATAATCCTGCGAGTAAATTTCCCGAAGTTGAGATATAATTGCGGGGAAAGTTCTAACGAAGTCCGAAGTGGAGTACTGAAGAGAGAAAATCTAAGATTTTGGGAAATAGGATCAAGAATTTTAGATGACTTAGATTATGAGAAAGATTTTAGCCTGCGTTGTCTTTATACTTTTGGCATTTGTGCTTGCGGCAAATACTGCGAGAGCAGCTGAGGTGGTTACTTTTCCTGAAGCTTCTGAAGGACAGATTAATGAAGCTCTTGCTAAAACCACAAATGTACGTATCCTTCCTTCAAACTCTTTTTACTTTGTGATAATCACCAAAGAGACATTGGCTCGTTTTTTTCAGCCCTCGGCTTCAAGGAGAGCAGAGTTTGATTTTGTGCTTACATCTAAAAGGCTGAAAGAAACTTATTTACTATTTGGGAAAGATAATACAGTGGAAGCGAGTCGTTCGCTGAATAGATATAGTGGGCGAATGGATAAAATGCTTGAGCAAATTGCAAAGGCTAGAGCACAAAATCAGAGTATGGAGCCTGTCGTTGATGAGATGGCAAATGGTTTTAATTATCAGGAGATTTTGTTTTATGCAATTTCTAAGAAATTTACTGATAGCGGAATATCTGATGATTCATTTAATGCGGCGAGTATAAGCTTCATAGGCGTAATCGATGCGATAGACGCATTTCGCCCTGGATTTAAAAACAGATACAGGTCGGCAGTAAACTATACAATTTTAAAGGCTAAATCTCTTCCACCAGCCACCCAACCCAAGGAGTCTGGACATTTTGAAACTACCCCAAGTGCAAATCCAAAAAGGATAATATATTAGGTTCTCGGGTAATCAGGTAGTCAGGATAAAGTCGGTTAAACTAGGAATGGAATTAGTAGCAAGGCGATTATGTTAATGATCTTGATCATGGGATTGATTGCTGGGCCCGCTGTATCTTTATATGGATCGCCCACAGTGTCTCCGGTGATTGCTGCTTTGTGAGCGTCTGAGCCTTTGCCACCAAAATTACCAGCTTCTATATATTTTTTGGCATTGTCCCAGGCTGCACCGCCATTGGCCATAGAAATTGCTACAAACACACCGGAGACAATAGTGCCCATCAGTAAACCTCCGAGTGCTTTTGTTCCTAGCGAAAAACCGATTGCAATTGGTGCGATTATTGGAATTAAGGCAGGAACTATCATAAGCTTGAGCGCTTTTTGGGTAACAATATCGACTGCAATATCGTATTGTGGCTTGGTTTTGCCGGTTAAAATTCCAGGAAATTTCTTAAATTGACGACGGACTTCTTCGACTACTGCCCCACCTGCAGTACCAACGGCTTCGAGCGCGTATGCTGCAAACAAAAATGGAAGAGATGCTCCGATTAAAAGCCCAACCAAGACTTTTGGGTCAGAGAGAGAAAAATCTACCTGAACACCTTTGGCCATTAAATCTTGTGAGTAAGAAGCAAATAAAACAAGCGACGCAAGAACTGCAGAGGCTACAGCATAACCTTTGGTGACAGCTTTAGTTGTATTGCCGACTGCATCGAGTGGATCTGTGACATTTCTAACCTCTTTTGGCATCCCGGCCATTTCGGCGATACCGCCGGCGTTATCGGTAATTGGACCATAGGCGTCGATTGCCACAATTATACCAGTCATCGAAAGCATGGAGACTGCTGCAATGGCAATTCCGTAAAGACCTGCAAGTGAAAAAGAGATAAGTATTCCAGCAGAAATTATGATAATAGGCCAAAAAGTAGATTTTGAGCCAACTGCAAGACCGGCAATGATGTTGGTTGCGTGACCTGTGGTTGAAGCTTGAGCAATGTGTTTGACAGGGCCAAACCTTGTTGAGGTAAAGTATTCGGTAATTAAAACCATGGCAAGGGTAATTATTATGCCGACAACTGCTGCAAAATAAATATTGATGGGATCAAAAAAGCCATTACCGTTAGTCATGATGACTGTGACTGGATAAAACCCTAATATGGAAAGAGCAGCAGAAACTATCAGGCCTGCATAGAGGGCTCCCATAATGCTTTTGTTTTTGGGTAGTCTTACAAAGAAAGTGCCAATAATTGAGGCAAAAATAGAAACTGCACCAAGTGCCATTGGAAATAAGATCGCGCCCAATGAATTAGGAAAAAGAAGCGAACCGAGAAGCATTGCGGCGATTATTGTCACTGCGTATGTTTCAAAAAGATCTGCGGCCATGCCGGCACAATCTCCGACATTGTCACCAACATTGTCAGCAATAACTGCCGGATTTCTAGGATCGTCTTCGGGAATTCCAGCTTCTGTTTTACCGACTAAATCTGCACCAACATCTGCACCTTTTGTGAAGATTCCTCCACCTAGCCTTGCAAAAATAGAAATTAGAGAACCGCCAAAGCCAAGGCCGACTAGGCCTTCAATATTGCCCGTTGCACCATAGAAACCAGCGACAGAGAGAAGAGCAAGTCCGACAACCAAAAAACCTGTGACTGCGCCGCCGGAAAAAGCTACTTGCAGAGCTTTGGCAATACCGGAGCGAGCTGCTTCTGCTGTTCGAACATTAGCTCGCACGGAAATATTCATACCTATAAAACCAGAAGCTGCAGATGCAAGCGCACCTACTAAAAAACCAATTGCGGTGGGGAGTGAAATGAGAAGCCAAATAACCGCAAAAATAATAACGGCAACAGCCGAGATTACTTTATATTGTCTTTGCAAATAAGCACTTGCACCTTCTGCAATTGCGTCTGCAATAGAGCGCATTTTGGCATTACCGGCATCAAGGGAGATTATGCGGAAAGATGTAACTACTCCAAATAAAATTGCCACAACAGAGGCGGCAAGTGCAAAAGGCAGTCCAAATGCTGGGTTTAAATTAAACATTTTAGAGTGCGGATAATTGTGAAATCATACAAATATTTTTACGAGATTGCAATAATGGGGAATTAGGTTTTTGCCCTATAAATTAGTTTGCCGTATGCGGGGTCGGGAAGGTTGCTGTGACTTTTTCGGTTTTTAACTCTACTTTTTTTGAAGGTTTTTCTTTGGGTAATGCGTGAGTTAAGGCTACTTTTAAGACTTCGTCCATATGCTCTGCAAAAATAAACTGAAGATCTCTTCTGACATTTTTAGGAATTTCGTCTAAATCTTTAGCATTGGATTTTGGGCAAATTATTGTTGTAAGCCCTGCTCTGTGGGCCGCCAAAACTTTTTCTTTAAGACCGCCAATTTCCAAAACGCGTCCGCGCAAAGTCACTTCTCCGGTCATACCAACTTCTTTACGGACAGGAATTTTGGTTAATGCTGACACTAGTGCAGTTGTAATTGCAATTCCTGCAGACGGTCCTTCTTTGGGAACTGCGCCTTCCGGTACATGGATGTGAACATCCATTTTGGCTGCAAACGTGTCTGGTAGTCCTAAGAGCTTCGCTCTGGATTTAACATAAGATAGTGCAGCTTGAGCAGATTCCTTCATAACGTCTCCGAGCTGGCCCGTTAGGATTAATTGGCCTTTGCCTGGCATTAGTGTTACTTCGACAAAGAGAATCTCGCCACCTGCCGCTGTTACAGACAGACCTGTGGTCATACCGATTTCATCTTTAGTTTCTGCAATGGTTTTGGTAAATTTCTGTGTACCTAAGTAACTCGCCAATTGTTTTGGTGCAATTCGTATCATTTTCTTTTTGTTTGTAGAGGCAACTTTTTTGGCTACTTTGCGCAGAATCGATGCAATTTCACGCTCAAGAGACCGCACGCCCGCTTCTCTTGTATATTTGCCGATTATTTCACGCAGGGTGTTATCAGTCAGTTCAACATTCTTTTTTGTAAGACCGTGTGCCTCAAGTTGTTTTGATAATAAAAACTTTTTGGCAATATTAAATTTCTCCTCTTCGGTATAACCTGCGAAGTTGATGACTTCCAGTCTGTCACGAAGTGCCGGCGGAATTGTATCTAGAACATTGGCAGTTGTTATAAACATAACGTCTGAAAGATCGTATGGAACCTCCAGATAATGATCTGAAAACTGATTGTTTTGCTCCGGGTCAAGAGCTTCTAAAAGAGCAGATGATGGGTCTCCGCGGAAATCTGTTCCGATTTTGTCAATTTCATCTAACATAAAAACCGGATTTTTCGAACCGGTAGTTTTAATTCCCTGAATAATACGGCCAGGCAATGCACCAACGTAAGTTCTGCGATGACCGCGGATTTCTGCTTCATCGTGGATACCACCCAGAGAAACTCGGATAAATTTGCGATCGAGTGCGCGAGCGATTGATTTACCAATAGAAGTTTTGCCAACACCCGGCGGACCATAGAAACAAAGAATGGGACCGCGGATTTTGCCTACTAATTTGTGGACTGCAAGATATTCAAGAATTCGCTCTTTTACTTTTGGCAAACCATAGTGGTCTTCGTCCAGAACCTTGGCTGCAAATTCAACGTCGGCAGCTTTTTTATTTTTGATAGTCCACGGAAGATCGACTAGCCATTCGAGATATGTGCGAATATAGGATGATTCCGGATTATAAGAGGACATTTTTGCAAGGCGCATTAGTTCGCGTTCAGCCTTGTTTTTGACTTCCTCCGGCATGTCGGCGTCTTTGATTTTTTTGCGGAATTCATGAATTTCGCGACCATCTTCGTCTTCTCCAAGTTCTTTTTCAATTGATTTCATTTTCTCCCGAAGGATCGCTTCTTTGGTAACTTTGCCGACTCTTTCCTGGGTTTCTGTATCTATTTTGCTGGAAATTTCCAAAATTCTGATTTCGCGGGAGAGCAATTCTGAAAGTCTTGAAAGACGAATTTTTGTATCGACCATTTCCAGAACTTGCTGTTTATCTTGGGTTTTGAGATCGATTGATGCAGCAACGATATTGACCAATTGATTCGGATCATCTGTTGAGAAAATGTGGATGGATGATTCGAGTGTTAAGACTCCGCCTAATTCTCCGTATTTTTTGATTTTGGCAAGAACATTTCTAAAAAGCGCTTCAGTCTCTTCTGTTTTTTGAGTCAGTTCCGGAATTTCTTCAACTTTAACCGCTAAATATGGGTCTATTTGTATGAATTCTTTAAGGTAAACCCGACTCACACCTTCAACAGCCAGATTATATTCATCATCGACTTTCCAAAGTCTGCGAATTAAGCCGACTGTGCCGACCGAATAAATATCGTTTGGTGCTGGATTTTCTACACGGGGATTTTTTTGAGCTACGAAAACGGCCAACCTATCTGTTGCCCAGGCGCTATCCAGACCAAGTTTAACTTTGGACCTGCCAACTGTGATTGGAATTATGGAAGACGGAAAAACGACGGTGTCGCGAAGCGGAACAATGGGTAGTTCACTTTTGAGTACGGGTTTTTGCTGATCTAAAAATATTGCCATTATGATTTAATACTTTCTATTATATCCCTTTGACTTGATTATGTCAGGTCTGATTAGTAGATCATCACTAATTAGCAGACAGGATACTACGAGTGCTAAATAAAAGTCAAGCCCCTTTCTTCTTTACACTCAGAACAAGATAAACACCACTGGTGAATGCAATCACCGATAAGACCTGAGCAATTTTAAATTCACCAATTTGCCAAGTGTCCATGCGCCAGAATTCAACTATAAAACGCCCGACTGAATATGAAATTAAATAAAATCCAAACATCTGACCTGGTTTCTTGGCCTGTTTGGTAATCTTAACCAAAATTATGAAGAAAACAAGATTGATTATTGCTTCATAAAAAAATGTCGGATGAAAAAATTTTGAAGCAGCATACTGAATTGGTCTGTGGATTTCATCAATATAAACTCCCCAAGGTTTTTGAGTTGGTGGGCCAAAACCTTCTTGATTGATGAAATTGCCAATTCTGCCTAAGGCTTGAGCAAGGAGAACTGATGGCGAGATGACATCCATAAATGATAAGAAGTTAATTTTTTTCAATTTGGATACGAGATAAGCGCCTACGATTAGTCCGGCTAGCCCTCCCCAAATTCCTAAGCCACCATTCGAAACGTAAAATATTGAGGCTGGATTTTGACTATAAACTGACCATTTGTCTAAAACATGATAGGCCCTGCCACCGATCAGAGCTAAAAATAACGGGGTAAAAATTACCAGATCGTCAAAAAGTTTTGCTGGGATTTTATAAAAAGCAGACCTTTTTTGGGCAAGCTTTAAGCCAATGTAGATTGCAGCTGCAATTATCAGGCCATAATAGTGTAACTTCAGGGGTCCAAGTTCTAGATAAGGTTTAATCATTTTTTGAAAGATACAAAACTTGCTGTTGAAATGACTACTGATATAGCGATTATATTTATAAGTAACTTTTTTGTAAAAACAGCAAAGAATGCAATCGGAAAAAGTTTTATTAGATTATCAGATTCATTAAATAGCCAAAGATTATTAGTAAATGCAATTTTATGAAATAGAAGAAAAGCATTCTGAAAGCTGAAAACTAACAAAATTGTAAAAATCAAGCTGATAATAAAAGTTGCTATCGATCCATATAAAAATGCGTTTTTGAGAAAATGGAGCTTTTTTTTGAATACAAGATATGATGAGCTAATCAATAAAACTCCAGTTAATATTAGCGTGGAAACTTCAACTAGATTGATTAATTTTTTTACATCTCTCAAGTGTAAAATTGCCTGGCCTGAAAAATAATTAGGATCGAAATTATTTTTATCTTTAAAATAGTCTATTAGTTCTTTTGTAGCTTGATTTGCTGCTTGTCTGTCAATTTGTCTGTACACTGATGTTTTTTCGTAAATATCGAAATAAGAGCGTGGATTGAAGATGAGAAGTAATAAATTAGAAAAAATAATTACCAACGGGATACAAATAATAATTAAAAACCAAAAGACTCTCACAGCTTATTTTAACAACATTTGATTATTGGAGAAAAAAAGGGATATTTGTACTATAATTTTGATGTGAAAAACGATTATGAAATCAGGTAATAAATTGATAATTACTTATTTTTTAAGTAAGAATCTAAAGCTATTGTTGATGCTGGGAATATTCGTGGCTTTTTTTATTTTACAATTTTACTTTTTTCGCCAACATACGCAAGCTTTTTATTTTGGTGATGAATCTGAACATTTGGTTCCAGGCTGGATGATGGCAAAGTACGGAAAGAAATTATATATAGATATTTCAACAAATCATCAACCTATCCCTATTTTTGTTTCATATGTATTTATTAAAACTGTACATTTTGAAAATCTATTTATGCTTGTTGAAAGAGCCAGGCAATTGATGTTTGTTTTTTCTTTTTTTGCGGCATTATTTTTTGTTATTTTATTTGGGTTTATAGGTTTAGTTGCCGTAGTTCTAGTTGAAATAATAAAATTTTACTTCTTGGGATATCATTTTTTAGCAGAAAGCTTAGTGGTATATCCGATAATGATAATTACTGGACTAATTTTAAAGAATTATTTTGAACATAACAAAACGATTATCAATAAAAAACGTTTAGATTTGGAAAATATACTGTTTGGCTTTTTAGTTTTTTTTAGTGCGTTCAGTCTGCTTGTATTATTGCCTTTTCTTACTATATGCACCTTTGTATATCTTTTTCACCAGAAAAGAAGATCTAAAATCATTACACTTCTAGCAATTTTTATGCCAACTTACATGCTTTTTTCATTAATAAACGTTAAGGCGTGGTTTGTTGAAACTATTTATTATGTGTTGAAATATTTTATTCCTTACGAATCACAAACAAGTACATTTACAGGAAAGGTTAGTATATTACTGTATCCTTTTAAAAGTTTTTTACATTTAGATTCTATCGTCTCTCGTTACATCGCAATTTTAATGCTTTTTGCTTTGTTTTCTTCAATAATACTGATTCGAAAAAAAAAGAGTGCTGCTTTTGTACTTTTGTTTATGTACATGATGCTGGTTTCTCTCAATTTAAGAATTCCAAAAATCGATGTAGCATTTTATGAAGCTTTTCATATTTTACCGTTTGTTGGCGGATTAACTTTAACCACATTATTTTTCGTCAAATATGCTTTTAGTGAGCTAAAATATCGGAGTTATAAATATTATTCTTTAATAGTTTTATTTTTGATTGCTGCCTTGTTGTTTTCATCTACTAAATGGTGGAGAGAGAAAACTGATAAGAATACTGATCACTATGTTCAATACAGCGAACTTGAAACTGTAAGTTATGTCTTGTCGAAATTAAAATTGCAAGGTGATACTCTTTGGGTTTCACCTTTAGATGGTATGGTCAATATTATTTCAGACATACCCTTAGCTGATAGACAAAATGCACATCTCCCCTGGGCGTACCGATCTCCAGTGCTAAGAAATGAATTTCAGAATATGATTCAGCATAATCCACCAACATTTATTTTGTTTTATAATCCGAACGATGAATACTATCTTTATATGCAACCGTATTTGGAAAATGAGTACACAAATTTTGTAAAAAAAGACGGCAAACCAACAAGTCTATATATTATTAACTCAAGAATATCAAAAAGATCTAGCAAGCAATGGAAAGATGCTCAAGATCGTGACTTTATAATTCCTGAAAAAGTAAACTGACAAACAAAATAGTATGAGAATCTACACAAAAACAGGAGATCGAGGGACTACTTCGCTTTTTGGTGGAAAAAGAATCGATAAAAACTCTGCAAGAATTGAGGCGTACGGTAATGTTGATGAATTAAATAGTTTAATTGGGACAATTTTAGCGGATAATCCGCCAAAAGATATTTCTAAAAAACTTCTGAGGATCCAGAGTGAACTTTTTGTTTTAGGCTCTGATTTGGCAACACCAATGGATACTAAATTAAAAATTCCCAGAATAAGCAAAAGTTTTACTAGTCGGCTTGAAAAAGAAATCGATGCGTGGGAAAAACAATTACCTGCTCTTCGCAATTTCGTTTTACCTGGAGGTTTAGCTGTAGGATCTAAACTTCATTTGGCAAGAACAGTTGCCAGACGGGCAGAAAGATTTATTGTTAATTTGTCATCTGTAGAGAAAATTAATCCTAATGCGCAAACTTATATGAATAGACTGAGTGACTGGCTGTTTGTTTGCGCAAGGTTTGTAAATAAAATAGATAAAGTACAAGAGACTCCCTGGCGGGGAAGACGTTAAGTGGAATTTTTTAGTTTTTCAACTTCGTCTTTTCTTAAATTCCTAAACTTTCCTAGGCCTAGATTCCCAATGCTAATAGGACCAATAGACACTCGTTTTAAGTCTTCAATATGCAAATGTAATGCCGATGTCATGCGGCGGATTTGGCGTTTTTTGCCTTCTTTTAAGACCACTCTTAACCAAGTGTGATGATTTGTTTTGCTGATTACTGAGACCTCGGCCGGCGCGGTTTTGCCATCTTCCAGTTCTATACCATTTCTTAATATATTCAATTTTTCGTCGGTTACAGGTCCTAGAATCATTACTTCATAAGTTTTGGGGCTATGATATTTTGGGTGCGTTAAATGATTGGTTAATTCGCCGTCGTTAGTAAGGAGAATTAGACCGGTTGAATCTTTATCCAAGCGGCCGACAGGATATAGCCGGACGTTGGAGTCGACCAGATCTAATACCGTTTTTTCATTCGGAAATTCAGCTGTAGTCGAAACAACGCCATTGGGTTTATTTAAAATAATATAGACAAATTTTTCTTTTTGAGCTTTGACTTCCCTACTGTTTACTTCTACTTTGTCTTTTTCTGGGTCTATCTGGTCGCCTAGTTTTGCGATTTGCGAGTTGATCCTGACTCTTCCCTCTTCAATTAATTTATCGACTTTCCTGCGCGAGGCGATACCAAGTGAGGCTAAATACTTATTGATTCTCATGAATTTTTTTTGAAATTGAATCTAATACGTTTAAGTAATGAAAGATAATCGAGGTTAATGCTAAATATTGTTGTGGAGTATCGACGTTGTGGGTCGAAAAAGCTGGATACTGAACATCCCTATTTTCCCATTCTGTGGCAACTATACCGATACATGGACATTGGATCATGGGGGAAACTTTTACACTAGCCAGTCCTCTATCATTAAAAACTACTCTTGCTTCTGTTAATCCTACATCTTTTGCTATTTGTTTTGCTCGTAACTCGATATCTTCTTTTATTTTGTCATTTTTGTTAAATTCATCAATGACATCTTCGAAGTTCTTTATATCAATGGGGATTCTTGCAAGAAAAACGCTTGTTTTTATAAGTTCGGGATATCTGGAATCAATTCTCAGTTTTTCCATAAGCTGAGATTATACTCTTCTAGGATTTTAGCTGCACTTGGACCAGCCGCAGGTGGGGTTAATGCATTTGCGGCAGCCTTCCGCGTAAGTGACTGGAGAACCGCAGTCCGGGCAGGAAGTGAATTTTGATTCGATTGCTTTGTGGTCAAGATTTACAAAAGTCGCTGTTGCATCTTGTGTTGTTGTTGTGTCGCCTACGTTTATTGATAATGCTTGTTGAGACGGTGATAATGCCGATTGAGGTTTGGACTGATCAATATCTTGACCATTCGAGTGTCCATTTGACAACCCATTTGTGTGACCGTTGGTATGACCGTTTGATTTAATTTGCACTCTTTCTTCAATTGTTGCTTCTTCTGTTGTCTGCTCTGAAGTTTCTTGATCTTCAACAACTGGCAATTGAAGCTGCTTGGCACGTGCTATCTCGAGAAGTGATTTGCCGACTGCATCGAATGCAGAAAGGACGCTGTCTGCCCCAAGACCATATGGTGTACCGCAAGAGATGCCGACGAGATCGGTTGCGATCTCTTCTATAGATGCACCATATTTGAGGGCACGTGATGCCAAACGACCGGTAACTTCGGCAGCCCCCGCAACATAGCCTCCGGTTTTACCAATGGTTACAAAAACTTCAACGGGGGCGTTGTCGGCATCTCGAAAGACAGATGTATAAACCGGACCGACGTCGGCTTTTTTGCGAACCCTCATACCCCAAGCCTCTTGTGGTGTCGGGCGCTTGGTTGGGACAAATGGCAATTCTTCGCCGGTTTCTGTGATTATACGCTTGCCTGCCAACTGGTCGTAGTACGATTTACCTTTTTTAACTTCAAGAACTTGTTTTGTGCGCGAACCATCGCGATAGATAGTGATCATTTTGCAATCCAGCTCGTATGTTAACCAGTATGCTTCGCGAACATCATCTACAGTTGCTTCGTTTGAGAAGTTAATGGTTTTGCTAATTCCATTGTCTGTGTATTTTTGGAAAGCGGCTTGGGCACGAACGTGATCCAGAGGCAAAATGTCGCCTGCAACAACAAAGATTTTTTTGAGTTTATCGGGGATATCTGCGATATTTTGAATTGAACCTTTGTTTTCTTCGATTTTGGCTAAAATATCTTCGGAATCTAGACCTCTGACTTTTAAAGCTTCCATGAAATATGGATTTGTGTTGAAAAGGCGTTTGCCCTCTATTGTGTTTTTGGCGAAGGTTAGCGCGAAGTGAGGTTCGATTCCAGATGAACAATCTGCAAGAAGGGAGATTGTGCCTGTAGGAGCAATTGTGGTTCTGGCTGCGTTTCGCACTTTGAGACCATTTTTGCTGTCATAGATAGAACCTTTGAAGGCAGAGAAGACACCGCGAACTTTAGCCAGTTCAACGCTTGCCATGTCGGATTCGTGCTGAACAAATTTCATAACTTTTTCTGCTAGATCAAAGCCTTCTTTACTGTTGTAAGCAATTTCTAATTTAACTAGCATGTCTGCCCAACCCATAACCCCAAGGCCGATTCTGCGAATTTTGCTGGTCATAATGTCTATTTCGTCGACCGGATACTGGTTCATATCCAAAACGTTGTCTAAAAAGTGGATCGCGGTGTGGATTGATTTTTTGAGGGTAGTCCAATCGATCTCTTTATTATCGCGGACGAATTTAGATAAGTTGATTGATCCTAGTGTGCAAGCGTCGTAGGGTAAAAGCGGCTGTTCGGCGCAAGGGTTGGTCGCTTCTATTTGCCCGATATGCGGCGTCGGGTTGGCGCGAGAGTTATTAATGCGATCAATGAGAATCATGCCTGGATCGCCATATTGCCAGGCGAGTTTGGTAATTAGGTCAAAAATCTTTTTGGCATTTAGCCGACCCATTGTTTCGCCAGATCTTGGGTTTATAAGGTCGTAACCTTCGCCTTCTTCTTTGGCTGCACAGAGGTCGTAAAGTTTTTTAACTGCCTCTTCGGTGCGCACATTTTTAAGATCTAAATCGCGAATTGCGTAGGCCTCTTTCAATTCGTCAATGATATCGTCTACTTCTAGTTCGCCTTCGGTAAATTTGGCATCTGTTTTAACTTTTTCCATAAACTCCTCTGTAACTGTGACCGAAATATTAAAGTTTGTAAGTGAGAATTCGTCGACTTTGTGGACTGCAAAGCGTAAAACATCCGGGTGGGTATAGTGCAATATACCCATATTGGCGCCCCGGCGAACTCCACCCTGGCGGATTTGAGAAGTTACATCGTTGTAAGCCTGGAGGAAGGCGACCGGGCCCGTGGTTTTACCCTTACTTGTGCCTATGATATCGTCTTTTGGGCGAAGACGTGAGAATGAAAAGCCTGTGCCGCCGCCCATTTTGTGGATCATAGCCATATCGCGCATGGTTTTAAGGATTGATTCTAAATCGTCTTCTACCGGCAATACGAAACAGGCAGATAGAGACTGACCTATCTTGCCGGAATTAACTAAAGTTGGAGTGTTTGGAATGAATTTTTGGGCGGCCATTAATTCGTAGAATTCACGCGCGGATTTTTCGTGAGTTTTGGCGTCGTGATATATTCGATCGGCCGCAGCTATGTAAAAGGCAACTCTCCAGAAAAGATCTCGAGGAGTTTCTATTGGTTCGCCCTGCTCGTTGCGGAAAGCGTACCTGGTTTTGGCAATATATGTGGCGTTTTCGGAAAGTTGTGGATCTGGTAAATCGGCCGGTGATGAGGGAATCTTGATGCCAATTTTTCTGGCCATTTCCCGCTGTTTTAGACGAAGATCGACTTTAATTTCCTGGTTTTTGGTTTTTTTCATTTGTTCATCGAAAAGTTATTTACTTATTTTTAAACCTTTTTGACAATTTTGAAAGTTCTTTTTCAAAATCGCTGACATCTCTGAATTGCCTGTAAACTGATGCAAAACGAATATAGGCAACCTGATCTATTTTTTTTAATCTTCTGGTCACTAGTTCGCCGACTTTTTTACTAGATACTTCGCCTTCGCCGCTTGTTCTTAGGTCTGATTCGATTTCGTCTATCATTTTTTCAATATCCTCTGCCGAAACCGGTCTTTTTTCGCAAGACTTAATGATTCCACTGCGCAACTTGGATCTATCAAAAATTTCTCGTTTGCCGTCTTTTTTTACTATTAAAAGATCTAATGTTTCCGGTCTTTCAAAAGTAGTAAACCTGCGGCTACACTTTTGACACTCACGCCTGCGTCTGGTGACTTTGCCTGAATCTCCTTCTCTTTTATCGACAACGCGTGTAAAATCATTTGCACAAAACGGACAAATCACTGAACTCCCCTTACTTTTTTATTTATTTTAACTGCCCAATTTCACTTGAAAAATGTACTTTTGGATTTGCAGACTTGTTTCACGATTCTTCCAAAAGCACAATATGTTGTGGTCTAATTCCAGTTAGACACTACATCTGCCCTTTGTCAAGGGGTTAAATTTAATTTAAATATACCCGAAGGAAATCCGAAAGTCAACATGCGCCATTTAGACTTAGGAGTAGGAAATTAATTAACAAAACCCAAAAGGTCTTTTGATTCCTGAGTCATTTTTTTGGGATTCCAGACAGGTTCAAAGGTAAATTCTACTGAAACATTGTTGATGCCCTTGAGGGATTTAAGCCTGGTTGTGATATCTTTGACAAAATAGGAGTCTAAAGGACAACCCGGGGTTGTCAGGGTCATAGTGACATAGGCACTGCCTGAATCTAGCTGAATACCGTAAATTAAGCCAAGGTCTACTATGTTCACGCCCAATTCTGGGTCTAGGCAGCCTTTGAGTTTTTCAATAACGTCTTCCTGTGTAACCATTAAATAAGATCTTCAAACTTATTATACATGAAATAGATAAATTTGACTGCAAGCTGAATAATAGGCTATCCTGAAGTATAGACAATACATATGGATCAAAGCAAAATTGTTAAATTTTTAAGCTTGTGGGTTATTAATTCTGTGTTACTATTACTTTGCTCTGCAATCCTAAAAAGTGGGATTGTTTTGGGAAACGATAAAGTTAACGGGTCACTAGCTGCAGTATTTTCCGGACTTTTTTTAACTTTGACACCATTTATTGCCCATTTAATTTTGGAAAAATATAAATATAAAATTCGCGACCTGCGAATTGAAAGTGTTTTTCTGATTGCGGTAAATTCTATTGTTATTTGGGTAATTAAAAGATTCGCACTGACTACGGGGCTTGGAGTTAGCAACATACTGTTGGTCGGATTTTTGGCAGTACTTGCGACATTTACTTATATGATGGCGAATAGATATGTTGGCGATCTTTTGAACAAAAAGTAGACTTCTAGTTCTTTTTTTAATTTTCAAGGCTGATTTTGATAATGAGGAAATATATTGAACATGTACAGTATTAATACTCAACAGCTTCAAAAAAATTCACTCCGTAAGCAAATTTTAGAAAAAAGAAAGAAATTATCCCAAAAGATAGTTAAAGTTAAAAGCGCGAAGATTGCTGACAACTTTTTTAAAATTGAAAAGATTTTGGGCGGACAAAATTATGCACTTTACATATCTATTAATAATGAGGTTGAAACTAAAGACATTATTGATAAGCTGATCGGTTTACAAAAAAATATTTATTTGCCAATTAAGATTAATGATAAATGGGCTTTGACAATGTTTAAAGATTGGAAAAAGCTTGTGATCGGACCCTTTGGTATTAAACAACCAATTGAAGGACTTTTAACTGATGCTGATGTTATTGATATTTCAGTTTTTCCCGGAGTCGCTTTTGATCTTTCGGGAAACCGGCTTGGTTATGGATTGGGTGTTTTTGACAAATTATTCAAGGGTTCGAAGGCTATAAGAATCGGTCTAGCGTTTGAAGAACAAATCGTTGATCAACTCCCGAATTTTAGTCATGATTTGAAAATGAATTTGATTGTCACAGAAAAACGAATTCTAAGTTTTTAATTACATATAATTGATTTGAGATGGACGGCTATTCAAAGAAATCTTTAATTGAAAAATTAGGCATAAAAGAAAATTATCGGCTATTGATTATAGATTCGCCAAAAAATTATTTTTATACCTTGGGAAAATTACCAGATAGTGTAAAAGTTGATGAGAAAATCAAGGGTAGTTATGATTTTATCCAGTTTTTCATAAAAGATAAAAAAGAATTGGCGAAAAAATTTCCGGTTTTGAAAAAAGCACTCGTTGCCAATGGTTCTTTGTGGATTTCATGGCCAAAAGGACCCTCTGGAATAATTGTTGATATAAATGAAAATATTGTGCGAGAAATAGGACTTAAAAATGGCCTTGTAGATATAAAGATCGTTGCAGTTGATAATATTTGGTCGGGATTAAAATTTGTGCTCAGGCTGAAAGACCGAAAACAGTAATAAAGTGCGGAATAAATAGTATCAGTCCAATCGCGACAGCAAACATGCAGGTTAAGAGAACAACCCCTGCAGAAAGATCTTTTGCAAGTTTAGCTTTTTGGTGAAATTCATTGGTATACAAATCTACAATTGTTTCAATGACTGTGTTTAAGAGCTCTGCTGATAATACGGCGCAAATAGTAAAAATAAGAATCATCCACTCAAAACGATTAAATCTAAAAAAAATTGCTAATATAATTGACAATATTGCGCATAAAATCTGAATCCTAAAGCTGTTTTGAGTTTTAAATGCATAATATATACCTTGCTTCGCAAATTCAAAGCTATCAATCAGTTTATTTAAAGTACCATGGTTCATATTAATATATTAGCAGATTAGGTTAACATTAATTATAATTAATATATGCCTAGAATACGACAATATGTGATTAATATTTTAACTCGAGACGAAATAAGGTCCATAATTTTTCTTGAGGTTATCTTTGGTATTGTTTTTAGCTTTGTTTCTTTATTTTTATTTCAATACATTACAAATGCTGTTTTGCAAAACGAAACAATTTTTATAGATAACTTAATTTCAAGTTTTATTATTTCTTATCGCATGTTATGGTTGACAAAAATAATGTTTATTTTAAGCTTGCTTGGGAGTGAAGGTGTCGTTTTCGGATCAGTAATCATAGTCATTTTTTTAACTTTAAAAAAGCACCATCGGGAAACTTTTATCTTTTCGATTTTATTATTAATGGGCGTGATAATAACCTATTTTTTGAAATTATTGTACAGGGTTCCAAGACCTTTTTTTCTGGCATTGATTAGTGAGAACTCATATAGTTACCCATCGGGACATGCAACGAATTCAATATTATTTTATGGGGCAGTTTCTTATTTTATTTACCACTTTACTAGAAACAAGATGACCAGTGCTCTAGTGTCTATGCTGGCCATGGTGCTAATAATATCAATTGGTATAAGTAGAATATATTTAGGTGTTCACCACCCAAGCGATATCTTAGCTGGATTCATTGCCGGTTTTTGGCTTCTCATTACAACTATTCTAATTGACAAAACAACAATATTTTTTAGACTTATTCGAGAATCCAAAGGAAAATAATTGACTAGGCAAACGGATTTGTTAGGCTTAACACCGCTGTTGCGTTAATTTAGAAAAAAGCGTATAGAAATAATGCTTCACAATAAACTTCTTGTGTCATTTTATCCAATCATATCTAATTTAGATTTTGTTTCGCTTTATAATAGGCTTTGTAGGTGATAAAATTTAGAGCGATTTACATTGCGGGTAGGACATTTTGCTATAGCAAAATTTGTAAGTATTGAATTTATATTAAAAAGTTAGCCAGAATTTAGGTTCGATGCGGGATCGTCTAATGGTAGGACAACAGACTTTGGATCTGTTTATCTAGGTTCAACTCCTAGTCCCGCAGCTTTAGACCTATAGTTATTATTCTCAATGTTCTTTGTAATATTCTTCTAAAATAATGCATCGGATCGAATCCCAGTCCGCCAGC